>ERZ1047472.1145-NODE-1145-length-21184-cov-6.236263_pt1 | contig 21184 bp, 19 predicted proteins | sample MGYA00383095_ERZ1047472 | MGnify/ENA primary metagenome ERZ1047472 (study PRJEB29581, sample SAMEA5548365) | metagenome | biome: marine; feature: coastal; material: water | depth 1 m | study: Short-term variability in the microbial, nano- and picoplankton... | reverse complement strand
GCTTCCAGATTCTCTTATTGTGGGCGTAATGCCAACATAACTACATAATTGTGAGGCGGTTTCAAACTTGGTAAATCCATCGGTAACGACGATTAAAAACAACGCTGTTTTAAGTCCAATCCCTGGAATACTCTGCAATAAGGTTAATTGTTGCTGTTGGTCTTGTTTGACCAAACTAAGAAGCTTTTGTTCTATACCCTGCTGTGCAAAGTCTCTGACTTTGAGTTTGATATTTAAACTCAGTAAAACATAAAAAAAATCACAAAAAAACTATTCATTGAGCAACTCTAAAAATTCCTGTTCAGAAATAATCGGTACTTTGAGAGTCTCGGCTTTGGTGCGTTTACTAGGCCCCATATTGGCACCGGCCACCACGTAGGAGGTTTTGGCTGAAATAGAGCTTACCACCTTCCCGCCGTTAGAATCAATGAGAGCTTTGAGTTCATCTCTAGAAACGGTCTCAAACACCCCAGACACGACAAAGCGAAGCCCTTGCAATTGGGTGGTTTGATTGGAGAGTGCTTCTTCCGATAGTTGTAATTGGAGTCCGTATAAAATCAAGCGAGACACCATTCGGATGTTGGCCTCATTTTTAAAAAAAGCGACCACACTTTCGGCGATTCGAATTCCAATTTCATCCACCGATTCTAAATCTTCAGTCGTGGCTTCAGATAAAGCTTGAATTGACTTATAATGTTTGGCTAATTTTTTAGCCACCGTTTCCCCGACATATCGAATCCCCAATCCAAATAACACCCGCTCAAAAGGCACGTCTTTAGAGGCTTGGACACCGTTGACTAAATTATCCGCACTTTTTTCGGCCATGCGGTCTAAATGAATAATTTGATTTGAAGTCAGATCATACAGATCGGCATAATCGCGAATTAAGCCGGCATTGACCAACAAGGCTACCGTTTCTCCACCCAAACCTTCGATATCCAATGCTTTACGAGAAATATAATGCTGAATCCTTCCAATAATTTGAGGTGAACATCCCATATCATTTGGACAATAATGTTGGGCTTCCCCTTCGTTTCGAACCAGAAGCGTATCACATTCTGGGCAAGCAGAAATGTAGTTTGTTTTGGTCGAATCTGAATCGCGACTGCTAAAATCAACTCCCACAATTTTGGGGATAATTTCCCCTCCTTTTTCAACATAAACGGTATCGCCAATACGAACGTCCAATTTTTCAATTTGATCGGCATTATGGAGCGATGCCCGCTTGACTATGGTTCCTGCCAATTCTACAGGTTCAAGATTAGCCACAGGCGTGATGGCACCTGTTCGTCCAACTTGGTACGAAATATGCTCGAGCCGTGTAGACACCTGTTCGGCTTTAAATTTATACGCCATCGCCCAACGTGGTGCTTTGGCGGTATAGCCCAACTCTGCTTGTTGAAATAAACTATTCACTTTCACCACCACTCCATCGGTTTCATACGGCAATTCATGCCGATGCGTATCCCAATAATTTATAAATTCTAAAACGCCCTCAATCGAATCGGTTAACTTAGCAATAGTGGGGACTTTGAACCCCCACAACCGTGCTTTTTCTAGATTTTCAAATTGCGTTTGAATACCGGTGTTTTCGCCAACAATACTGTACAACAAACAGTCCAAAGGGCGTTTAGCCACCTCAGCACTGTCTTGTAATTTTAGACTTCCCGAAGCAGTATTTCTAGGGTTTTTATACAATTCTTCACCCGCTGCTAATCGGTCGGTGTTAAGGGCTTTAAACCCTTCAAAAGGCAATACAATTTCGCCTCGAATTTCAAATTTTTTCGGATAATCTCCTTGTAATTTTAAAGGAACCGATTTAATGGTTTTGATGTTAGCAGTCACATTGTCGCCTTGGGTGCCATCGCCACGAGTTAAGGCCTGTACTAGCACCCCTTTTTCATAGGTTAAACTAATCGAAGCACCATCGTATTTGAGTTCACAAGTGTACTTAATTGGACCATCGACCATTTTCCGTAATCGAGTTTCCCATTCCATTAAATCTTCTTTAGAATAGGAATTATCTAACGAATACATCCGCTGTGCATGAACTATCGTTTCAAAATTTTTAGTGACTGCTCCCCCAACTCTAAGGGTTGGTGAACTGGCATCATAATACTGGGGATACTGCGCCTCTAAATCCTGAAGCTGCTTGAGTTTACTATCAAATTCAAAATCCGAAATGGACGGTTCATCCAGCACATAATACATATAATTATGCTGTCTTAATTCGTCTCGTAGTTTAAAAATTTGTTCTTTATCGTCCATCAAAAAAAATAATCTAACTTAATATTTTGCCCGACTAAGATATAAAAATGAGCGTTACTCAGAACCCAATTTGAGAGATTTTATCAGCAATTTAGTCAACATAAAATCAACGTTTTTTGGCGCAAATCATTCTGGGTTTGGTAAAAATATCTGTTTTTAATTGAACGTCTTCAAAATGATTTGAAGAAAAAAGTGCTTTGGTCTCTACTCCCAAATATTCATTGATTTCAAAATACAGTAAGCCTTCTTTTTTAAGGTTGATTTTACTCAGTTCAACAATGGCCTTATAAAACAAAAGCGGAGCATCGTTTTCGACAAACAACGCTAAATGTGGCTCATGTTCTAATACATTGGGTGCCATGAATTCTTTTTCAAGTTCCCGAACATAAGGCGGATTGGACACAATAATATCAAAGTACAAATCGGGACTAGTCCACTCCAAAACATTTGCTTCAAAACCTGTGATTTGTACCTTGTTTTGCTGGGCATTTTGCTGAGCGACTGATAAAGCTTCAGGACTCACATCCAAAGCATAGACCGATGCCTGTGGCAAATGTTTTGCCAAACTAATTGCGATACACCCAGATCCAGAACCAATATCTAAAATTTTAAGCGGTTGATTTGGGTTTGCATCTTTTAAAATCCAAGCCACCAACTCTTCCGTTTCTGGGCGTGGAATTAACACCTTAGAGTTGACGCTAAAGTCTAACCCATAAAAAGAGGTGGTTCCCAAAATATACTGAACGGGTTCATACTCTAGTAAACGTCCAATGGCCGCCTCAAAAAACTCAAATGTATCGGGACTAATAAGAGTCTCTGCCTTTAGACTGATATCAATTCGTTTGAAGTTCAACCGGTCTTCGCATAAGAGGTTAAAAAAAGACGTTATTTCTTCTTTAGGGTAATACCCTAGAAGTCCATTTTGAAAAAAATCTTGAAGTGCTTTTAATTGCATTATAACGTTTTTAACATCCAAATTCCACAGGAATTGTGCCCCGTATTTCCCATCGGACTTTCTAGAGGTTCAAAGTGGTTTTGTTTATATAATTTCTGAGCCGTCTCTAATTTAGAAAGTGTTTCTAAATAGCACTGCTCGTAGCCCATCGTTTTGGCGGCCTCTAAACAAACCTGAAGCAGTTGTTTAGCATAGCCTTTCCCGCGTATTTCGAGTGAAAAATACATTTTTTGAAGTTCACAAATAGCTAGAGATCCACTTAGTAGGGCTTTTACTCCTGCCCCACCTTTGACAATACCACCTTCTTCAATCACAAAATAAACTGCGTTTTTATCTTGATAGGATTCAAACATTCGAGTGGTTTCTATATCTTCGTAAGCCGTCCCCGTTAAAGGAAGTCCAAGCTCAATAAATGTCGATTTTATGATGGATTCGATTTGTAAATTGTCCTCAAATTTAATTTCTCTAATACGCATGTAATGGATACCAATTAATAAATCTTATTTTTGTTATTCGAAGATACATATAAAACCCAAAAAAATGATAAAAAAACTCACAATCCTACTCTTAATTATGCTAACGATTAGTTGCTCTGTTAAGGAGAAACCTATCTTTATTAAAGTTGATGATATTAAGCTATTAGAATCTAATTCAAGAAATCTAACCTTAACAGCAAATGCACTTTTTAACAATCCAAATGACATTGGAGGTCTCTTAAATACCGAAGGTGTCAATGTCTATGTAAATGATATTTTGATGGGATTTGTTAGTGCCGAAGAATTTAAAGTCCCAGCAAATGAGAATTTTAAAGTACCGCTTCAAATCGATATTGACCCAAAAAAACTTTTTGACAAAAACCCAAATGGATTTTTAGGTGGACTCCTAAATAGTGTCATAAATCAATCCTTGACCGTCAAGTACGAAGGCATTATCAATTTTAAAACCTTTGGATTCACGTACAAATACCCCATTAGCAAAACTGAAACCATTAAAATTAAATTATAATCAACCACGAACATTACATAGCACGTTGTATTGAAATCGCCAAAAATGGCTTAGGCTCTACAGCCCCAAACCCGATGGTGGGCTGCGTGATTGTCGTGAAGGATCAAATTATTGCAGAAGGTTATACAAGTCCTTATGGTGGTGCGCATGCCGAAGTTAATGCTATTAATTCTGTTAAAAATCTGGAGCTTCTTAAACAGGCCACCTTATATGTAACTTTAGAACCTTGCGCACATTATGGGAAAACACCACCTTGTAGCGATTTGATCATCGCTCATAAAATTCCTAGAATTGTGATTGGCTGTTTAGACAAACACGATAAAGTTTGTGGAAAAGGCATTTCAAAACTAAAGGCTGCTGGCTGTGAAGTGATCGTAGGAGTTTTAGAATCCAAATGTCATGACCATCACAAACGCTTTTTTACCTATCACACTAAAAAGCGTCCTTATATTATACTAAAATGGGCAGAAACCAACGATGGCTTCATCGCTCCTCTATCAAAGTTTGAAACTAAACCTGTTTGGATTAGTAATCCTCAATCCCGGCAACTGGTGCATCAATGGCGTTCAGAAGAACAGGCCATTTTAGTGGGCGCCAATACCGTTGTTCAAGACAATCCCCGATTAACCACTAGAGCAGTCGCCGGTCCAAATCCTATTCGGGTGGTTGTCGATCTAAATAATTCGCTGCCAGATTCCTCCCATATATTTAACTCAGAAGCAAAAACCATTCGACTCACTTCCAATGAGGTGGACACAAACAAACCGCTGGCGGAACAACTGTGTGCTAAATTATATGAATACCATATCAGTTCTATTATTATTGAAGGGGGGCAAAAAACACTCCAAACATTTATTGATGAAGGCCTATGGGATGAAGCGCGTATATTTTCGAGCGAATTGAATTTAACTGCGGGCATTCATAAACCAAAAATCAATGGAACTTTAGTCTCGACAAAAAAGATTGAATCCGATACCTTAAAAACTTTTATAAATGATTAACACGCTTATATTTGATTTTGGAGATGTCTTTATCAACTTAGACAAACCAGCTATTGAACGCTCCTTATTTAAACTTGGAGTCTCCTCAATTACAGAAGACATGCTTCAAACAGCGATGCTGTATGAAAAAGGATTGATTAGTACTCAGGAATTTGTAAGTTCATTTACGTCCAAATATCCCGATATCACTGCCCAACAATTCAAGGAAGCATGGAATTCAATTATTTTAGACTTTCCAGAACATCGTCTAGACTTTATAAAAAAACTTTCAACAACAAAAAAATATACACTTATATTATTGAGCAATACGAACGCGCTTCATATTGAGCAAGTGATTAAAAACATGTCTTTATATAGATACGAGAGTTTTAAAAATTGTTTTGACCGATTTTATTTATCACATGAACTAAAGTTACGAAAACCCGATGCGTCTATCTATGAATATGTATTAGAAGTGAATCAACTCGAAGCAAAATCTTGTTTTTTTGTAGATGACACGAAAGAGAATACAGCAGCAGCGTCAAAACTTGGGATCCATACTTGGAATAATGACCCTGTAAAAGAGGATGTAATTAGGCTTTTTGAGAATCCTTTATTCACTAACGCACCTCAGCCGTGTTAAGCTATAGAACCATCATCAGTCCTTCCGATGAAATTTTGTACAAAGACAAAGGAAGTAAGTTTTTTGGGTATGCATTTCCGATAAAAACAGATGATGAGGTTAAAGAATTTATGAAAATTATTAAACAAAAACATTCCAATGCGGGGCATTTTTGCTACGCCTACCAACACGGCATTGAAACGCCCTATTACAGAACTTCAGACGATGGGGAACCTTCAAACAGTGCGGGATTACCAATTTACGGACAACTCCAAGCGTTTGAGCTTACTAATGTTTTGGTTGTTGTCGTTCGCTATTTTGGGGGGACAAAATTAGGCGTTGGGGGTTTAATAAGTGCTTATAAAACCGCTGCCAAATTAAGTTTAGAGGCAAGTGAAATTCGGACTTTAGATATTTTAATCCCTATCAAACTTTCATTTGTGTACCAAGATTTAAGTAAAGTAATGCGAATTATCAAAAAACAGCAACTTATTTTAAAATATCAACGCTTAGAAATGGAATGTGAAGTCGTGATTTTAGTCAAAAAAAGCACCATAAAAAGCTTTCAAACTACTTTTGAGGCATTTCATAAAATAAAAGTTGAAATTTTGAACGATTAAATATGCAGTTTGTCTAAAATATACTGTGGACACCGCATTGGAAAGTTAGACTTAATGTTAACAAACGCTAACTTTGTGTGCGCCGTAGTCAGTAATTTTCCGCTAGAATCATGAATCTCATATGAAAACTCTATGGAAGCAGTTGGTAACTTCAATAGCGAAGTAGATATCGTCAATATTTCATCGTAAGTAGCTGGTTTTATGTATTTTAAACTCAAAGAAACAACTGGAAGCATCACGTTGTTTGCTTCCATTTCTTTATAAGATACACCTAAGGTATTTAGCCATTCTAAACGGCCGATTTCCAGATACTGAGCATAATTCCCATGGTATACAACCCCCATTTGATCGGTTTCTCCGTACCTCACTTTAATCTTTGTTTGATGTGTATTCATTTAGTAAAATTTGTATCTTTAATAACAAATTAAACATGCAACAAAAAAATTAATTAATCAATTGAATTTGATTTTTTTTTATGGAATTTTGTTCACATATTTGTAACATCAAATCATTCCAATCAACTCCCCCGGATTTTTATTTTTTGATTTGTAAGCTAACTAAAATTAACTAAGAAAAATGAATAACACTGCGCAATCGGTCTGGGAAAATTGTCTAAACTTTATAAAAGACAACATTCAGCCGCAAGCCTACAAAACATGGTTTGAACCAATTGCAGCTGTAAAACTTGACGATCATGCGCTAAGTATCCAAGTTCCCAGTAAATTTTTCTATGAGTGGTTAGAAGAACATTACGTAAAGATTTTAAAAGTAGCACTTACAAAAGAGCTCGGGGTGAATGCCAAATTGGTTTACATCATCAAAATGGAGAATACGTATGGTAATAAACAACCATTTACCGAAAAAATACCAAGTACGAATCGTTCGGCAGTCTATTCACAACAAGTAAATATTCCTTTAAAAAATAAAAACCCAGAGTTAAGAAATCCTTTCGTAATTCCTGGTATTCGGAATGTTAAAATTGAATCCCAGCTTAATCCAACATATACATTTGAAAACTTTCTAGAGGGCGACTCAAATAGATTGGCACGAAACGCCAGTATTGCGGTTGCAAATAAGCCCGGAGGCACCTCTTTCAACCCACTTCTCATCTTTGGTGGAGTTGGCTTAGGAAAAACACACTTAGCACATGCTATAGGAGTTGATATCAAAGATAAGTATCCTGAAAAAACAGTGTTGTATATCTCTGCTGAAAAGTTTACGCAGCAATATATTGAATCTGTTAAAAAGAATAATCGTAATGATTTCATTCACTTTTATCAAATCATTGATGTTTTAATTATTGATGATGTCCAATTCCTTTCTGGCAAATCTGGAACTCAGGATGTATTTTTTCATATTTTTAACCATTTACATCAAAACGGAAAACAAGTCATTTTGACGAGTGACAAGGCACCGGTAGACATGCAAGACATTGAACAACGTTTATTGTCTCGATTTAAGTGGGGATTATCTGCTGAACTTCAAAACCCTGATTTCGAAACACGTGTCTCTATCGTGAAAAACAAACTTTACAGAGATGGTGTTGAGATGCCGGAAGAAATTATAGAGTATTTAGCAAAACACATCACTTCAAATGTGCGTGAATTAGAAGGCGCTATCATTTCATTAATAGCACAATCATCATTCAATAAAAAAGAAATCACACTTTCGTTAGCAAAAGAAATTGTTGAGAAATTTGTAAAAAACACCAAACGAGAAGTCTCTATTGACTACATTCAAAAAGTCGTTTCAGATTATTTTCAAATGGATGTGGATACACTTCAATCCAAAACACGTAAACGTCATATTGTTCAAGCAAGACAATTGGCCATGTTTTTTGCGAAAAAATTTACGAAAGCGTCTTTGGCTAGTATTGGCTCTCAAATTGGAAAACGCGATCATGCAACTGTTTTACATGCTTGCAAAACAGTTAACAATCTTTCCACAACTGATAAACAATTTAGAAAGTACGTTGAAGATTTAACGAAAAAATTATCCGTTTAAATACTTCTTTTGAATTCAATTTAATAAATTGCTCAGCGTATTAGTTTGCTACATTTGTGGTAATATATTACTAAAACCCTCATAGAATGACTGGTAAATTATACTTAATTCCAACCGGCTTAGGCGATAATGCCCCATTAGAAATTCTTCCAATTTCTATTAAAAAAGTGATTGAAAGTATCGATACCTATATTGTAGAAAACGAAAAAGCGGCTCGTAAGTTTATCAAATCTGTGAGTTCGGGAAAATCGCAAGGCAGTTTAAATCTGTTTAGTTTAAACAAGTTTACAGATCCCTTAGAAATCCCTTCTTTCTTAGAAGAATGCTTAGCTGGCAACTCCGTTGGTTTACTTTCGGACGCAGGTTGTCCTGGGGTTGCAGATCCGGGAGCAGAAGTCGTGAAAATAGCACATGAACAAAATATACGAGTAATTCCTTTAGTTGGCCCCTCCTCTATACTATTAGCGATGATGAGCTCTGGAATGAATGGTCAAAATTTTGCATTTAACGGCTATTTACCAATCGATAAAAGTGAACGAAAATCTAAAATAAAACAACTCGAAAAACGCTCGTTTGAAGAATATCAATCTCAATTATTTATAGAGACACCTTATCGAAACAATAGTATCTTAGAAGATCTATTTACACACTTACATCCAGAGACTCGAATTTGCGTCGCATGTGATTTGACATTACCTTCAGAGTACATCAAGACGCAAACAGCAAAAGACTGGAAGCATTCAAAATTAGATTTCCATAAACGTCCCGCAATTTTTATTATTCAAAAGGATTAAGGCTCCACGACTCTTGGCTTTTGATATGGAGTAACAAAAGAAGTATCATAGCCTGAGAATTTCTCCATATACGATGGAATATCGGTACCATATACATCCGAAATATCAAAGCTACCGTAACTTCTCAAATAACGTTTAACACTCCCGGGGCCTGCTAAATGTGCCGCTGCTAAAATCCCAGATTCCGTGATGAGAATTCCATCCATTCGATGGCCTTCATAACATTCGATGTATCGCCTTAAGACCCACTTATTTCTTTTTGTATTGGCTAGAAACACTTTTTCTTGTAGTTCGGGACTATTTAAAAAGTTTTTAGGATTCTGAATCCCTAATAAATCCAAAGTGGTAATTCCAAACTGATATTTACCTAGATAACCTAATGTATTTACGGCGTCATATTTTCCTTGAGATTCTTTAAAAGCAATGGCTTCTTTAAACCCTACATAGGACTTATTTAAAAATGGAATCCCAGACTTGAAGATATCAATATCATTTTCAGGAACCGTATAATAAAGTGACTCATTAGAAACTCTATAGTCACAATAATCTATTGGAGACGTAAAAGAAACTAAATCAAACAACAAAAAAACTAGCATTAATAATGCCGTAAAATAAACCGAATATTTATAATTCATATTTATTTTGTTTGTAACCCTTTGGGGAAATTAAAATACTGCAAATATACATACATCTACAATTCTCTTATTATTAGGGTTTTATGTTATTTTTGAATCCCTTGGCGATTTAAATAATTTTGATAACGCTTTGCATTTTGATTGTGACCGCTTAAGTTTTTAGCAAAGCGATGGAACCCTGTTTTTTCGGCATTTGCAGCAAAATAAAAATAAGAATGTCGCTCATAATTTAAGACTGCTTCAATCGCTGTTAAGTCGGGCATGGCAATTAATCCCGGAGGCAGTCCTTTATACATATACGTATTATAAGGAGATTTTATTTTTTTATGAATATTCAATACGCGTTTAATGATCTTATTTTCATAAGCTGGTAACTGATACGCAGCGTATTTAAGGGTCGGATCTGCTTGCAAGGGCCATGCCTTGTTTAAACGATTTATATAGACTCCTGCAATTCGAGCTTGCTCACTCGCTTGTTTGGATTCTTCATGAACAATTGCTGCAAGTGTCATCACTTGATTGGGGTCGAGTCCGATTGATGTTGCTTTTTCTAGTCGTTCAGCATTCCAAAATCGATTGTACGCTTTCAACATTCGATTTCTGAAAGTTGTGGCAGACGTGTTCCAGAAAAACTCATAGCTATTCGGCAAATACATCCCTAAAGCATTTGATTCTTTAAATCCGTGATCATTTAAAAAATTTAAATCTGTAAACGCAGCAATAAGAGCCGTACTATCTGCTTCAATCTGGTTTGAAATTCGCGATGCTAGTTCTGTTAGGGTATGCTGATTATTAAAAGTGACTTTAATCGGTAAATTACGACTCCGAATGGAATTAATTATATCATTATTAGTCATCCCTTTCATAATACGGAAGCGCCCCGGTCTCACATTCGTAACGTATTTTTTTTGCTTGGCTAAGGTCTCAAACGATTCGATATCCTTTAGAAGCGGCTCTAAGTCAGAACGCACCTCAGCAAAAGTAGCATTGGACGCTACAAAAATATAGGCTTCTTTAGAATTAAAATTCGTGTTAGGCACCAGCATGACCGAATAAATAAAGTAGGAAAAAATCCCTGCACCAATCAGGCCTATTAAGACGATGGCAATTGCTATTTTTTTAAAGTACATGATTTATCAATTGAAATAAATATTCATTTTTATAGCGACCCTCATACAATCGCCAGTCTTTTTTGAGTCCAATTTTCTCAAACCCAACCGATTCAAATAAGCAAATACTTGCGTTATTGTCTTCTAAAACGTTGCTATACACTTGGTGAAGCCCTAAGGTGTTAAAACTATACTGAATCAATAAGGAAAGTGCTTCTTTTCCAAATCCATTTCTGCGGTGTGAGTTTAATATCACGATACTAACACCTGCACGTTTGTTTTCAGAATCCAACTCAAAAAGATCTATAAATCCTATCGGTTCATTGGTTTTAGAAGTAATTACCAAACGTAATTGTTTAATTTTTTGTGGGTTCTTTTGGGCAGTCTCTAAATACTTTTGCAGAATATCTTTAGAAAACGGGGTTTTAGTTTGACTTAATTCCCAAAGAGATTCGTCATTTTCAATGGTGTATAAAAACGTTAAATCTTTAAGCTCTAAGGCTCTTAAATTTACTAAATTACCTTGCAATTTTACCATTCTAATTCTGCTTTAAAAACCTGTTTCGCAGGCCCACACAACCAAACCTCTGTAAAAGACGAATGATGAGGCTCAAATTGAACTTTCAAAACCCCACCTTGAGTTTGTAAGTTAATAGCATTTGAAGTTGTTTGTTTGGAATGAAACATGGCAATCGCAACCGCTGTAGCCCCAGTCCCACAGGACAAGGTTTCGGCCTCTACTCCACGCTCGTAAGTACGAATCGCAAACGTATCTTCATTAATTTTTTCAGCAAAATTAACGTTCACTCCATTTGAGTTAAACGGCTCACTATACCGAATTTTAGCGCCTTCAATATTCATGTCAATGGTTTCTAAATCGGGCTTAAGTGCCACATAATGTGGGGAACCTGTATCTAAAAGATGGTAGTTTTCATTAGATGAAATCGTTGAAACGTCCTGCATTTTTAGCTCAATATGTTCAGAATCAATGATGGCCAAATGAGGACCATCAATCGCTAAAAAACGAGTATCCCTATTTATAATTCCTAAAAAATCAGCAAAAGCAACAATACATCGACCGCCATTTCCACACATAGTACTTTCATTCCCATCGGCATTGAAATACACCATTTTAAAGTCATAATCGGATTCTGTCTCTAAGAGAATCAAACCGTCGGCACCAACGCCTGTACGACGACTACACAAGTGTGCAATCAATTGAGAGTCGTTTTTATCAAAAGTCCCCAAACGATTATCGATCATCACAAAATCGTTTCCTGTTCCTTGGTATTTATAAAATGTGTGTGTCATATATGAAACAAATATAAGTATATTAAACTGTAAATAGGGCTGTTAAAAGTGCGTTAAAATTGAATTTTGAAATCAATAAAAAACTAATTTTAGTGTTACATTATACAAATAAAACCCTAAAATAATGAAAAAATTTCTCACATTAGTCTGTGTTTCTGCTTTGGGAGGGGCTATGACACTTGGAGCTTACAAACAATTTTTTGAAGATTCGTCATCAAATAAAGTATCTGAAAATCCAGAATCTAATATAGCGATTCCCGTAAGCTTGAATGCCAATCTAAAAGGAGGTACCAATGTTGATTTCACAACCGCCGCTGAAGAAACAGTCCATTCGGTGGTGCATGTTAAAAACACAACCCTTAGTAAAGGGTACACGAGTTTTGAAGATTTATTTTTCGGAAGACCTCAACAACGCCCACAGATTGGAACAGGCTCTGGTGTTATTATATCCCCTGATGGGTATATCATTACCAATAACCATGTGATTGAGGGGGCCGAATCTATGGAAATCACGACTAATGACAATAAAACTTACGATGCCAAACTGATTGGTACCGATCCCAATACCGATATTGCTTTATTAAAAATTGAGGCCGATGAACCCTTAGATTACACCACTTTTGGCGATAGCAATACCGCACGAATTGGAGAATGGGTGTTAGCTGTTGGCAATCCTTTTAACTTAAACTCAACAGTAACTGCGGGGATCATTAGTGCAAAATCTAGAGATTTGTCTGGGCAAAATACGCAATCGTTTATCCAAACAGATGCTGCGGTGAACCCTGGAAATTCTGGCGGAGCCTTGGTAAATATCAATGGAGAATTAATCGGGATTAATACCGCTATCTCCTCGCAAACGGGGTCTTATATAGGATACTCGTTTGCCGTTCCGAGCAACATAGCCCGCAAGGTGGTTGAAGATTTAATGGAGTATGGTAATGTACAAAATGGAATTCTGGGTGTGATTGGAGGCGAATTAAATAGTAAAAATTCCCAAGAACTTGGCGTCGAGCAAACCGAAGGATTTTTTGTAAGTGATGTTCAAAAAGGAACGGGTGCCGACAAAGCAGGCATCAAAAAAGGAGACATCATTCAACAACTAGACGGCGTGAAAATTTCTAAATTTTCAGATTTAAAGGGGTTTCTAAATACCAAAAGTCCTGAAGATCAAGTGGAAGTTATGATTCTAAGAAATGACAAACAAAAAATAGTTATGGTTACTTTAGAAAAACTAACGACTATTGATATTCCAATTATTGGAACACTTAGAGAACCGACTAAAAAAGAACTTGAACGTCTTGATGCTGACTACGGATTAGAACTATTAACTTTGTCCGATATGCATCGTGAAGATTGGGAATCTGATGGTATTTCAGAAGGCAGTATTGTCACTGCAATCAATGATATAAAAATTAAATCAATCACTGATGCTCAGAGAGCCCTCGACAAATATTCTAACAAAGTATTACGAATGTCTATCGTCAAAAATAACGGTGAAAACGTTGTTTATCGATTTAGATAAAGCTCTCTTGTTATGAGTTTTAAAGTCCATGATTCAATTTTTGAATGGTGGACTTTTTTTTTTCAAAAAAGTTACGAAAACGTTTGAAATCTTCTATTTTTGTAAAAACATTTTAAACCCAAAATAAATGGCTTCAAAACCTACCTACGATTCCGAAATTTCATTTCAGTCTGACCGTCGAAAAGCGGCCGTCGAATTCATTAAAATCGTTAGCGATTTATGGTATGACAGTTCAATCGAATTAGTCTTATTCAGAAATCAATTAATGGATCAGAATGTAAGTGGAATTCTCAAGCTTCACGAATATGCTGGCGAATTTGTCAATAAACCTATTTCTATTTTTGATTCGGTAGAGATGGCGCAAAGCATTAAATTATTGAACCTACCAGCCTCTAAATTAGACATCGGTAAACTAACCTTTGAATACCACAAGGAAGAGGTCTCGATAAACAGTACTTCTACTTTTCTTTCTAAAAAACTAAAAGCGGCAAAACAACAACCCAAGATGCAGCCCAAAGACGTTGTTCTGTATGGTTTTGGACGAATTGGGCGATTGGTCGCACGCGAATTAATGGGGAAATCAGCAAGCGGAAGTCAACTACGACTTCGGGCGATTGTGACTCGTGGACACATAACTCCTTCTGTTTTAGAAAAACGAGCCGCCTTGTTGCGAAGCGATTCGATTCATGGTGATTTTCAAGGAACCGTTCGGATCGATACAAAATTGAAAGCCTTAATTGTAAATGGGATGACCGTTTATATCATCTCCGCTTCTAAACCAGAAGCAATAGATTATACTGCCTATGGTATACACGATGCTTTAGTAATTGACAACACAGGAGTTTTTCGAGATCAAGAAGCACTGCAAAGACATCTGAATGCTAAGGGAACAAAAAAAGTCTTATTAACTGCCCCTGGAAAACACATTCCAAATATTGTGCATGGTGTCAATCATTTAGAACACTCGCCCGATTCGGTCGATATTTTCTCAGCGGCTTCGTGTACTACAAATGCCATCACCCCTATTTTAAAAGTGATTGAAGATGCTATAGGAATTGTCCATGGCCATTTGGAAACCATTCATGCGTACACCAATGACCAGAATTTGGTGGATAATATGCATTCTAAATACAGACGAGGCCGAGCGGCAGCACTTAATATGGTCATTACCGAAACGGGAGCTGGAAAAGCAGTGAGTAAAGCGATTCCTAGTCTAATAAATAAACTCACTTCAAACGCCATTCGAGTGCCCGTCCCAAATGGAAGTTTAGCTATTTTAAATCTTGAAATTAAAAAATCAACGACTCTAAAATTTGTAAACGAACTTATTAAAACCGCAGCACTTTCAGGACCATTGGTCGAACAAATCAAGTATGAGTTAAATGACGAACTCGTTTCTAGTGATATTGTTGGGTGTACGGCTCCGGCAATTTTTGATAGTAAAGCCACTTTAATTGGTCCTAAAGGGAAAAATATAATCTTGTATATATGGTATGATAATGAGTTTGGATACAGCCATCAAGTAATTCGATTGGCAAAATACATTGCCAAAGTAAGGCGATTCACTTACTATTAGATTTTTTCAATTCGTTATCTTTGCCATCTAAATTTAGCAGATGCGTATAGACATCATTACCGTGTTACCAGAATTGATTAAAAGCCCATTTGAAGCGTCCATACTAAAGCGCGCGATCGAAGCAGGCTTGGTTAGTGTTCATTTTCACAACTTACGGGACTATACTTCAGACACTTATAAATCCATTGACGACACCCAATTTGGAGGAGGTGCAGGAATGGTGATGATGATAGAACCTATTGATAAATGCATCAGTCAATTAAAATCCGAGCGCCCTTATGATGACGTCATTTATATGACACCCGATGGCGAAACACTCAATCAAGGCATGGCCAATCAACTGTCGATGAAAGGAAATTTAATCATCCTTTGTGGTCATTATAAAGGAGTAGATCAGCGCGTTCGTGATCAATTTATCACCAAAGAAATCTCTATTGGAGACTATGTGCTTTCTGGGGGTGAGTTAGGAGCTGCTGTGTTATGTGATGCAATTATCCGACTCATTCCAGGGGTTTTAGGCAATGAAACATCAGCCTTAACCGATTCATTTCAGGATGGATTATTAGCACCCCCTATTTACACTAAACCAAGAGATTATAAAGGTTGGATCGTTCCCGATATTTTATGGAGTGGCAACTTTCCTAAGATTGAAAAATGGCGTGAGGAACAGGCACTTGAACACACAAAAAATCGACGTCCCGATTTGTTGGAAGATTAAAAATATTTCTATAACCAAATTTTTTGCATAATAAAGTTTCTACCTTTCTGTTTTTACTTATATTTGCACCCAATTTCGAGTTAACCTCTGGCGAGAATCGTGTATGTTGTTTCGAATTCATATATAAAAATTAAAACATGGAATCCTTAATTAAATTTGTACAAGACGAATTTGTAGCAAAAAAAGACTTTCCTGAATTTGCAGCTGGTGACACCATCACTGTTTATTACGAAATTAGAGAAGGCGAAAAAGTTCGTACCCAATTCTATCGAGGTGTAGTTCTTCAAAGAAGAGGTTCAGGAACTTCTGAAACATTTACGATCAGAAAAATGTCTGGCACAATAGGTGTTGAGCGTATTTTCCCAGTAAACTTACCAGCCTTACAGAAAATTGAAGTCAACAAGCGTGGAAAAGTAAGAAGAGCCCGTATCTTTTACTTTAGAGAACTTACTGGTAAAAAAGCCAGAATCAAAGAAAGAAGACGTTAGTCCGATTTTCAATTTAAACTCTCAAAAAAGCTCTAATTATTTAGAGTTTTTTTTTGCTTTATTTCTCAGAATAATACCTTTTAAGTTATTAAAATATCAATAGTGCGTTTTATGATTATTTTTCGATATAAATTACTCTATAAAATCATTGCAATTTCATATATTTGCACGCCTTAATTCACGTAAGGTCAGACCTATTTTTACTGAAGATAAACTAAACTTTATTCGCCCATCATGGCTAACATCATTTATACCATCACTGACGAAGCCCCTGCATTAGCAACACGCTCGTTTTTACCTATTGTTAAATCTTTTTTAGAAAGCTCAGGCGTTGAAATTGAAACAAAAGACATTTCTTTAGCAGCCCGAATCCTCTCAACCTTTCCAGAATTTTTATCGGAGGCGCAACAAGTAGAAGATGCGTTGGCTGAACTTGGGAAATTAGTCACCAAACCGGAAGCAAATATTGTTAAACTTCCAAATATTAGTGCTTCTATTCCTCAACTGAAAGCGGCCATCAGTGAACTACAATCGCATGGATTTGCAATCCCTAGCTATCCAGATACCCCAAAAAATGAGGATGATAAAGTTATAAAATCACGTTTTGACAAAATTAAAGGAAGTGCTGTAAACCCAGTACTAAGAGAAGGGAATTCCGATCGTCGAGCGCCAAAAGCAGTTAAAAATTATGCCAAGAAAAACCCACACAGTATGGGCGCTTGGTCGGCTGAATCAAAAACCCATGTAGCTACAATGACTGCTGGTGATTTTGCACATAACGAAAAATCTATAACGGTTGCCAATGCAACTGACGTTCATATTGTTCATACAGATACTAAGGATCAAACAACGACTTTAAAATCAAATATTTCGCTTTTAGAAGGTGAAATTATTGATGCAACTGTCATGAGTCTTCAAGCGCTGAAATCTTTTTTAGCAACCGAAATAAACGATGCTAAGGTTCAAGGTGTGTTGTTATCACTTCATATGAAAGCAACGATGATGAAGGTGAGTGATCCGATTATTTTTGGACATGCGGTTCGTATTTTTTTTGCAGATGTATTTGAAAAGCACCAAGTTATTTTCGATGAAATTGGGGTCGATGCTAATAACGGATATGGAAATGTTTTAGAAAAAGTCGCTGGACTCCCCACTGAAAAGCGTCAAGAAATTGAAGCTGATTTTGCAGTTGCAATTTCAAATGGCCCTGATTTAGCGATGGTTAATTCTGATAAAGGGATTACTAATTTACACGTACCTAGCCACGTCATTATCGATGCGTCGATGCCTGCTATGATCCGTACTTCAGGACAAATGTGGAATGCAGACGGCAAAGCACAAGATACCAAAGCTATCATTCCAGATAGTAGTTATGCTGGAATTTACACCGCTACCATCGATTTTTGTAAAGCAAATGGCGCATTTGATCCAACAACAATGGGAACGGTTCCTAATGTAGGTTTGATGGCGCAAAAAGCAGAAGAATACGGCTCTCATGATAAAACCTTTGAAATTCAATCAAACGGCCGTGTAGATGTGATTGATTCAAATGGAACTGTTTTAATCTCACACCCAGTAGAAACAGGAGACCTCTGGCGTATGTGTCAGGTAAAAGATGCTCCAATTCAAGACTGGGTAAAGTTAGCAGTCACCCGTGCTCAGGCCTCACAAGTCCCTGCCATATTTTGGTTAGATGCAAAAAGAGCCCACGATGCAGAACTTATTAAAAAAGTAAATACTTATTTAAAAAATCATGATACGGATGGATTAGACCTTCAGATTCTATCGCCAATAGACGCTACACATTACACACTTTCTCGATTAAAACAAGGACTGGATACGATTTCGGTTTCAGGGAACGTACTGAGAGATTATCTCACCGATTTATTTCCAATCCTTGAGGTTGGAACCAGTGCCAAAATGCTTTCTATTGTTCCCTTAATGAACGGCGGTGGCTTATTTGAAACTGGCGCCGGTGGATCTGCACCAAAACACGTTGAGCAATTTATCAATGAGAACCATTTACGTTGGGATTCATTAGGCGAGTTTTTGGCATTAGCGGTGTCTTTAGAACACTTTAGTCAAGTCAATTCGAACCCTAAAGCAGCGGTTCTTGGAGCGGCTTTAGATGATGCAACCGAGAAGCTTTTGGATGAAATGAAATCGCCCTCACGACGTGTCAACGAACTCGATAACAGAGGTAGTCATTTTTATTTAACACTCTATTGGGCTCAAGCTTTGGCGATACAAACAAAGGATTCTGAATTAAAAGCAGAATTTAAAATGATCGCAGCAGCACTGTTAGAGAATGAAGAAACGATTGTAAAGGAATTAATTGAAGTACAAGGAAGCCCCGTCTCTACTGGAGGGTATTATCTGCCAAGTTCTGATAAAACAGAGCAAGCAATGCGACCAAGTGCCACATTAAATAAAATCATAGGATCGTAAAATTCTATCAAAATAATTTGTTAAAAGCACCTCTTTGAGGTGCTTTTTCTTTTAATTTTGTAATCTAAAATTTAACCAATGAAACGGCTCTTCTTTTTCTTTTTAGTAGGACTTAATTTAAATGTATATGCGCAAGAAAAATTCACACTCAGTGGATCGATCTTTGAAGCAGAAGGACAAGAAACTCTCATCGGAGCAAATGTTCTAATTCTTGATCTTAAGACTGGAACCATTTCGAACGAATATGGCTTCTACTCCATCACGCTAGAAAAAGGTACCTACCAAATTACCATCAGCTCAATTGGGTATGCTAGCTTACAAGAAACCATTACTTTGGACCGTGATATTAGTCAAAACTTCACACTCAATGAAGCTCGTGAAAGCTTGGACGAAGTTTTGATTGAAACTAATATTGAAACCTTAAACATCAAAACCCCACAAATGAGTGTCAACTCCTTATCGGCGTCGAGTATCAAACAAATTCCTGTGGTGTTTGGAGAATCAGATGTGATTAAAGCAATTACACTTTTACCAGGTGTTTCCAGTGCTGGTGAAGGGGCTGCCGGTTTTAATGTTCGTGGGGGTGCTGCGGATCAGAATTTAATTTTATTAGATGAAGCAACCATTTTTAACTCATCTCATCTCTTTGGACTGTTCTCGGTATTTAATCCCGATGCAATTAAAAATTTAAAATTATATAAAGGTGGAATTCCTGCAAAATACGGCGGTCGGGTGGCTTCGGTCTTAGATATTTATCAAAAAGAAGGGAATAAAAATGAATTTCATGCCAACGGAGGCATTGGTCTAGTAGCGAGTCGTTTGTTACTAGAAGGGCCCATCAAAAAAGGATCTGGTTCCTTTCTTTTGGGCGGACGTGCGACCTATGCACATTTATTTTTGCCTTTGTTTGACATTGATAATATTGCTTATTTTTATGATTTAAACACAAAATTAAGCTACAAAATCAACCAAAAAAACAATATCTATTTATCGGGTTATTGTGGACGTGACGGTTTTAATGTCTCTGAAAGTTTTGAAAACACCTACGGAAATACCGTTGTGAATTTTCGTTGGAATCACTTATTCTCAGATCAACTGTTTTCAAACTTATCTCTGATTTATTCTGACTACTACTATGGATTGAATTTGAATTTTGTAGGTTTTGAGTGGAATTCTGGGATTCAAAACATGAACATCAAATACGACTTTAAACAATACATCAGTGACCGCTACAAACTCGAATATGGAGTGCATAGCACCTACTACCGATTCAATCCTGGAATAATCAGTCCAAATGGCCCAGAATCTGGAATTAATAAAGAAGAACTTACCAATAAATTTGCCTTTGAAAATGCGGTTTATATCGATGTAAATCAGCAAGTCACAGATCGTTTAGCCATAAGTTATGGCGCACGACTCAGTACGTTTTTACGCCTTGGTCAAAAGGAACTTAATGTGTACGAAAACGGTCAAGCCATCCGATTTAATAACGACTTACAATTTTATGAAAAAATAGATCCAATTGGATTTAAAAGTGACGGCCATGGAAAAGTGATCAAATCATTTATGAATCTGGAGCCACGTGTCGCACTTTCCTACCAGTTGGATGAAGAAACGTCCATAAAAACGAGTTACAACCGAATGGCTCAATATTTACACTTGTTATCGAATACAAGTTCCCCGACTCCTTTAGATGTTTGGGCACCGAGTGGCACCTACATCCAACCCCAAATTTTGGATCAAGTAGCCATTGGATACTTTAAAAATTATGAACGCTATTCCTTAGAAGTGGAAAGTTTTTATAAAATCACCCAAAACCGAATTGACTATATCGATGGGGCTAATTTAATAGCAAATAAAGCCATTGAACAGATTGTGCTGAATGGTCAATCGAGAGCCTACGGAATGGAATTATTGTTCCGAAAAAACAAAGGACGTTTCAAAGGCTGGTTTGCATATACCTTATCAAAATCCGAACAACAAACCAAAGGCCGTACCGCTCTAGAACCGGGTATTAATAACGGAAACTGGTACAATACGCCTTATGATAAAACACATGACATATCCATCACTTCGAGTTACGATCTTTCGGAACGATGGAATTTAAATGCTAATTTTATCTTTCAAAC
>ERZ1047472.1141-NODE-1141-length-21230-cov-42.718442_pt1 | contig 21230 bp, 17 predicted proteins | sample MGYA00383095_ERZ1047472 | MGnify/ENA primary metagenome ERZ1047472 (study PRJEB29581, sample SAMEA5548365) | metagenome | biome: marine; feature: coastal; material: water | depth 1 m | study: Short-term variability in the microbial, nano- and picoplankton... | reverse complement strand
ATTTCAGCCAATTAACCACATCTCTGGTAGCCTCATCAGCACGACGCTCAGTCACCGAAAGATGCTGACCCACCTCTTCGAGAGAACCCAATTCATAGTGATAAAAAACCTGTTTGTCATCTACTGAAGAATGATCAGTTCGACGAATATGTGGCGATTTTTTGCCACTTTTTATTAGACTACGAATAGCACGATGAACCAACAGATCTGAATATCTTCGAATGGGTGAGGTGAAGTGCGTATAGGCATCAAAGGCTAAACCAAAGTGACCTAAATTTTCACATTGGTACACTGCCTGACTCATAGATCTTAATAATACAGACTGTATAATCTGTGCATCATCGCGATGTTTAACGCCATTTAACACCTGCCTATAATGCATGGGCAGTGGATCGTCGCCACCCCCTAGACCAATACCCAATTCACCTAAAAAGTCGCGAACGGACAATAATCGCTCCTCGCTAGGGCCCTCGTGAACACGATACAGGGCAGGTAATTTCGACTTTTGTAAGAATTCTGCAGCACATAGATTGGCACACAGCATACATTCTTCAATTAAGCGATGAGCATCGGTTCTATCAACGGGAATAATTTGGCTAATTTTGCGCTTACTATCAAACAGAATACGGGTTTCTTGGGTATCGAAATCAATAGCGCCACGCTGACTGCGACGTTTTTGTAACTGTTGTGCAAGACTCTGTAAGGCGTCAACCTGGGGCAATATGGCTGAAAATTGTTGCCTGACGGCAGAATCTTCCTGTTGGTTTTTCTCTGAAACTATTTGGGCAACCTGAGTATATGTCATGCGAGCATGAGAATGCATAACGGCTTCGAAAAACTGGTAACCCTCAATAAGCCCTTTGTGACTAATCTGCATTTCACAGACCATGCAGAATCGGTCCTCAGAAGGATTCAGAGAGCATAAGCCATTTGATAGCTTTTCCGGAAGCATGGGAACAACATGGTTAGGGAAATAAACAGAGTTACCCCGAGAAAACGCCTCTTTATCAAGTGCCGAGCCAACACCGACATAATGCGACACATCAGCAATAGCAACAATTAACTTCCAGCCGCCGCCTTCTAGTGGCTGACAAAACACTGCATCATCAAAGTCTCTGGCATCTTCGCCATCAATGGTAATAAGTGGAACAGATCTTAGATCAATTCTATGGTCACAATGGGTGATTTCAGACGGAATTTTATCAGTTTCTGCTATCAACTCGTCCGGCCACTGATGAGGAATACCATAGTTACGGATTGCCATATCAATTTCAATACCAGGATCCAAATGCTCACCTAGTACTTCAGATACAAACCCAACGGGTAAATTATTTCGTGTAGGCGGTTCTAAGATATCTACGACTACAATTTGACCAGGCTCTGCAGCACAGGGACGCTCGCCGGTAATTAAAATGTCCTGGCTAATTCTGGGGTTATCTGGCCGCACAAAGTTAATTCCACTTTCACGAAAAAGACGACCCACAAGTTGCTGTGTCGAGCGCTCTACAATGTCAACTAAGGACCCTTCTGGTCGGCCACGACGATCCCAGCCTGCAATTCTTACGAGAACAATATCGCCATCAAAAACCCGACGCATCTGGGCACTAGAGAGGTAAATATCATCGCCCTCTCCGCTTAGCGGCGCTACAAAACCATAACCCTCAGCATGACCGATCACGCGACCCTTCACTAAATTTAGCTTACCAAGAGTGCCAAAACCGCCTCGTCGATTGCATGCAAGCTGGCCGTCTCTCTCCATAGCATTGAGTCGTCTGCGCATGGCTTCAACCTGATCAGTATCAGAAAGCTCTAAAGCCTTACAGATAGCCTCATGAGTCAATGGGCCAATACTTTGCTCCAAAAAATCTAAAATAAATTCTCGACTCGGAATAGGATTTTCATATTTAGATGCTTCTCGCTCTGCAAAGGCATCCTGGTTGGACTTAGATTTTTTCATAAACATCCAAATAAAAGTTTGTAACAGTCTATGACGGATACGGCTTAGAGAGAAGAGATTCTTGTAAGTTTTATACAAAGATTATCTTTGATAAAAAAAACCCCGCGGGAGCGAGGTTTAAAGAGGGAGTAAATAACAGAATCAACCTGTACCGTCTATGGTACATAGCAACTACCCTGTTGCCATAAGATGACTACCATGAAACAACAGCCCCGACATCCATCGAACAAATTTTTTGACCGAGAAGATGAAACTACAGAGACTAAACAATGGTGTTGGGGATTGTGCTTGCTAACCAATGTAAATCCATTTAATGCTTCCTACTGGGACAGTTGACCCTGTATTAGTAAATTTAGAACATAATATACTAAATTAATATGACACTGATGCGTTAATACGAACGTACTAAACCTTTTGTAATGGGTCGGCAGTTTTGAATTTATCCGATGTCATCATATATTGACGTATAACTTTTATTATCTCGAAGCTTTTAGGACCTGAATTAATCTCCAAGTTCTTCAAATCAATAACTAAATCGCGTATTTCAGATATACCATATAACCCACAAAACCCCATCAGATCATGAAGCAATGACCTTATTGCAGCCTGATCACTGTTTCGCAAGCTGGCTTCAAGATTATCTAGATTTTTTTCGATCTCTTTTTTTAAATCTGCAACTGGGATTACTGAAGAAAGCATCCCCTCACCAGACAAATGAGAAAGTTCTGATTGTTGATCCAAAACATTTAAAATCTCATTGATTAATTTAATTTCATCAAGCGGTTTTTGCAGAACACTTTTTGCTCCCGCCTCAATTAATTTGTTCTTCACTAAATTAGTTATATCTGCTGTCAATGCTATAATAGGCGGACTGGTTACATTCTTTACAATGATTTTAGTTGCTTCCTTACCATCCATGATTGGCATATGAAGATCCATAAGAATCAAGTCAAAAGAACCAGTCGCTGACATGTTAATAGCTTCTTGACCATTAGTGGCCACATGACAAACCGCACCATGTTGCTCTATAAGTTTGACTAAAAGCTGCTGATTAAACTCATTATCCTCAGCAATCAAAATACTGACACCAGATAACATATTCCCATCTAACTGCTGATTGACACCTATAGTCTGCTGTTCCGCAAGCGCGTTTTCGTTGCTTGTAAACTCACAGGTAAAGGTAACTGTTGTTCCCTTATTCACTTCACTTTCAATAGTGATATCGCCACCCATTGCACCGACAAGACGCTTAGCAATTGATAATCCAAGACCACTGCCACCATAAAGACGGTTAATAGAAATATCTTCCTGAGTAAACGGATCAAAAAGGCTGGGTATTTTTCGCTTAGATATCCCTTTTCCAGTATCCGTAATAACAAACTGTAAAACTATATTCTCGGGTTTTACTTGTTGAGTGGTTATAGAGACCGCTACCGACCCTGACTCAGTAAACTTGATTGCATTATTAAGTAAGTTACTAATAATTTGGGCCAATCGAACTGGGTCACCATATAAATTATTTGGTATCTCATTATCGAGATGTACATTAAAGCTAAGGTTTTGTTTATTTGCCTCAAGGGTAAATAACGAATTTAAATCTCCCACTAACTTATCAAGCTCAAAGGTAACAATGTTAAGCGTAAAGCCACTTCGTTCTGCACGAGAAAAATCCAAAACATCATCAATCATTGTAAGAAGAACCTTTGAGCATCGCTGAATCACACCTAGCTGCTCAATACGTTTCAGCTCGTTTGTCTCTTCGTGCAGTATTTTAGAAAACCCAAGAACAGCAGTTAAAGGCGTTCTAAGTTCATGACTCATTCTAGCTAAAAACTGATCCTTAGTTCGCATTGCCTCCTCAAGATCAGCTAACGTCTTTTTGAGCTCTTGAGTTGCTTGATCAATTTCACTTTGCAACAATTGGTTGGATTCACGAACACTGTCCGCCAACCCATTAATGCCGCGCCCCAATTTAGCCAACTCGGAAATTCCCGTTTCACTTGCCACAGGATTAAGGTCTCCAAGCTCCATTTTACCAACAACATCTTTAAGACTTTCTAATGGCTCTGAAACGGTGCGACTGATACGTATAGATAGCCAAAAAGCGAGTAATAAGCTAAATAAAACCACCGTCGCAGCAGTAATAATAAAACTTTGTTCTTTTTGATGAAGAATTTCGTCACTTAGGGCAACAAGTACCCATCCGATTTTTTCAGGTTCATATTCAATGACATCTTCAAAGTCCATTATGGGTGCACGTTCAGATATTATTTCTGAATAAAAATACCAATAGCCGCCTATTTGGAAAGGAACGCTGGCATCAATATTTGGAGGTATTTCTCCCTTTAATGGTCCGACACTCCCAATTTTTAATCGTTCATTATCTTTATAGCTATAAAACACAATGCCCTCAACGGAAGGAGTTTCTAGGGTTGCATAACTCAATGAATCTAGTCTTTTTCGATCACCCGAATACAGCGCAAACGCAGTACTTTGTGACACCTGGCGGACAGCAATATGTCCAGTATCATGCAAATTACTTAACATTTCTGCACGCTGATTAGAGATAAAATAAAAGGCCATCAGAATACTAAGAAGCGCCAATGGCAAAAGCCCTGTCACGATTAATCGGCTAGAAATACTATTATGTTCAAAAGGAAGTTTCATAACACACACTTATCGGCGTCGATTACAAGCCCATCAGGTATTTTTAAATTTAAGTACCAAGCCACGTTCGTGTTAAATTTCACAGTACAGTATTTAGGCAGATGTATGCTATGAATATAGTCGTCTTTAAAAATAGTATCTAATAGTTCGATAGTCTGCTTTGCAACACCTTCAGCAGACGAATAAACAGAGGCCAAAGCACCCGCATCAACAAAATTTGAAGAGTAGCCAATAACAGGGACTCGGTATCGATAACTCAACTGTAAAATCCATTTCGCAGTGGTGACATTAATAAGATGACTGTCGGCAACAGGGATGAATACATCACTTTGTTTAATTATCGGATCAAGCTGACGTATTGGGTTCTTTTCAGCATCAATAACTAATGTTTGCGGCTTCATCTTTCTATCTATAATAGAATTATTATAGGTTGTAATTTTTTCTTTTGTTGCCGAACCTAACATAACTCCTACGCGACTAGCCTTTGGCAATAACTTTTTAGCCAACGCAATTTTTCGTTCAAAAGGCTGATCCAAGAGTATGGGACTAATACCCGCAGCTAACGCAACGGCTTTAGTGCCAAAATACTGCTTGGCTAAACTATCAAATGAACTTTCGGTTATTAACGTTACGATATGCGGTTTTTTAGACTTATTCTTAAACACAGTCTCAGCGGCACTGGTTCCAAGACTGATAACAATATCGGTTTTATCAACCAAGTTTACTAATTTTTGTTGCTCTTCTTTCAAAACAATACTGTGTGTATTATTTTTATCCCAATTTGCAACAATCAGATCAACAACATTGGTATAGCTTGTGCTATCTTTGCTCAGTACAAATAATGCATCCCTTTGACTATGCTGATTATTAGCGGCATTAACATTGGCAGATAAGACTAAAAAATACGTAAGCACACAAAAACAGGCAAAGGTAAAAGTCTTGCTTATTTTCTCAATATTTATTCTTATTTGAATAATTTTGTGCATTCACTTAATCTGCTTCAAAAAGTTTTACCTCTCCAAATATAAATTAGTTAGACCCAATTCTTAACCCAAGCACATAGACACTCCCAAATTTGTTAAATCGAAAATGCTCTTCATAATCACCCGTAAGATTTTGTGCAGTTAAGGATAATTCCAGCCAGTTACTACTATTTATCCAACGCTTGGAAGCTTTTAAATCAAACCGTGAGTAATTCGGTGAGGCAGGTTCCTTAGTTTCGGGACTATAACCTGCTTTGAAATGATAGGAACCACTCAACATTAGGCCGCTTGGAAACTTATAGCTTGCAAGTAGATTGAGCATATTTTTTGGCACACTATTTTTTAAATCACAGTATTCGTTATTGTCCTCTACGACACACAAATAGGAAAATTCACCCGCAGAATCGATATTGTCGAGAATCTGCCCCTTAACCTCTGTGTAGCTATGATTTAAACTCACTAGCACTTGGTTTGTGGGCTTATATTGAAGATGCCATTCAAAACCTTTCAGCTCTATATTGCTAACATTATCAATAACATTAACAGTATCCTGGAAAGGGCCAATAAAAACTTGCCTGCGCTCCCCAATCAAATTAGAAAATCGCTCTTTAAAAAGACGAATATCAAGAGATAAGTTTTTATCATCAAATAACCCTAAATAACCTACCTCACGACTAACCTGCTTCTCATTGGTAATATCATCATCTGACAAAACACGTGTATAAAGAAGAATCGCCTCATCCTGATTATCGTAGGTATAGATCGAGTTTTGATTCATTTCTAAAAGTGTTGGGTCTCGGTAACTTTGACTACTAGCTATTCGAAATAAATGTTTTTTTGAGAACTGATAATTGGCAGCAGCCCGATATGAATAGGAATGGTTTTTATTTCTTATTTTTTCAATCGCATTACCATAGTTGAACGTTAATCTATTGGAAGGAGTCCACTCAAAATTAGTATTAAATCGGTTACTCACTTGACTGACCTGCCCCGGACCACCCAAAAACAATTCAGTTTTAAAGCTATCATAACGACTGCCCATCGTTAGATGCACTCGCAAATTATCCCATCGATAAATATTCGACCTTAATTCAGCATCCCAACGATCAGAGAAATGAGCATAAGTTGATCTACCAATAATCTCATTTTTGTTTTCTGGATACTGTAATAATATTTTCTTGATTTCTATAGGATAATCATATCCCTCATTTTGAAATACCCCATCCTGATTTAGGTCAAACTGATCAACGACGGTCTGGACGGTCCACATATCATCATTATCTACAAAGTCAATTTCATTGTGATAAAGCACTAACTCAATATCACTTCGCTCATTAGCAATGCGCTTCCAATTAAAATGTTGATATTTACTTTTCCAATGCCGCTCATGATAGTCATTAGGCCCTATGGTAGTCTTAGTATCACCGACTCCTAACTGAAAATTAATACTATCCGTTACCGTAGGTGTCCATAGCCCCTGGAATCTAAGAGTGAGTGTGTCAGCCGAATCATCAATTTCTTTTCCATCAAAACCTTCAAAACCCTCATTTTTGCTGGCTTTTAAGGTTGTCCGAGTGGCGAATTGACTAAATTGAGATGACAGTGAAATTGCTCGACTTTTGATTCCCTGATTACCATGTTGAACACTGAATTTAGTGCCTGCATCCGCCAATGGAGAGCGCGTCACTATATTAAAAGATGCAATAAACGCATTACTCCCATCTGTGGCTGTATTTGAGCCACGAACCACTTCTATATATTCAATATCATCGATATCAATACCTAAGGTATTCCATTCTACCGATGATAACAGCGGCTCATAAACAGAGCGCCCGTCAACTTTTACTTCTAATCGTCGCGAATATTCTCCACCAGGCACATGATAGGTTATGCTCGGTTTATTACCATGAACGAAATACACCTGAAATCCAGGCACTAAACGAAATAAATCTACCAAATTAAGAGCAGTTGAGGCCTCTATGGTACGTCTATCAATGATAGTGACAGCGGCTGGAACCTGACTTAATGACTGCTTAAGATGAGTTACGCCAGTAACCGAATCAATTTCTGCAAATACATCCTCTTCTGTTAGTAGCCCTTGATCAGAAAAAACCTCAATCGAAGACAACAAACTCATCATTAGCAATGATAGCTTTGACAAATTACATCTCACTTATTACTTCCTCAAAAAGCTACGCTTTTAATATTGCTCTATTTTTCTTATTGGACGCCATCGTCATCAACATTTTAGCTATATCCGCCCGCTTCAATATCCACAGACTCTGCTAGACCTAATTTTTGCCCCAAAATACCAGCCTGAGTTCGATTGCTTAGGCCTAATGATTTTAACATTGCACTCACATGAACCTTGACCGTGTTTTCGGAAAGCTCTAATTCGCGAGCGATTTGTTTATTTGAGTGACCTCTACTAATGCAACTCAAAATATCAAATTGCCTGTCGGTAATTAACTCAGCAATAATTTCAACATTAACACCAGAATCTACTTCGTCAAAAACACGGGCCACCTCAGCAACAGATTCAATAAGATATTTTGGTACATAACGCTCACCAACACATGCCTTGCCAATAGCCTCAATCAATGCCTCTTTGGGCGCAGATTTTGTGACAAATCCTGTAACACCTAGTTCAAAACACTTTCTGATATGTGTTGAATTTTCTGATGCTGAGAGAACAATAATTGGTAGACAGGGGTATCGCTCATGAAGCAAACCTATAAGCCCAAAACCACCATATCCACCGGGCATAAATAAATCTAAGATAATTAGATCAATTTCCTCTCTACCTAATATTGTGAGTACCTCTTCACCTCTTTCGGTAGTAGTTACCTGAACATCATCCAAGGTATCAAGCAGGGTAGCCTTTAGCCCTGCGCAAACAAAAGCATGGTCATCAACAATTAGAATATGCATCAGTTTATTCACCCATGCCAGCAGTAAAATTAATTGAAATTAATGGGCAGGAGCAACTTATTATGCATCCTGCACCCATTTTATTAACATGAGTATAAAACATCCCTTTGCCCTCGTCATTAACTCATCTATGAATAGCAGGCATTACTAAAGGAAACACCTACCTCGCTCTACTACAATGACTTAAGCATAGACTCTATCAACGGTATTTTCTGAGGAAATTACTGAAAGGAAGGTGAAAAAAAGATTAAAAAAAAGGCGACCTGTTAGGTCGCCTTTTAAGATAGTTACTTAGCAAGTTTTTCTTTAATTCTTGCTGATCTTCCTGAGCGGTCACGAAGATAGTAAAGTTTAGCTCGACGTACCGCACCACGACGCTTAACTTCAATGCTATCCACTAAGGGACTGTAAGTCTGGAACGTACGCTCCACACCAATACCATTTGAAATTTTACGAACAGTAAAAGCTGAATTAAGCTGACGGTTACGCTTAGCTAGAACAACACCCTCAAAGGCCTGAAGTCTTTCACGGCTACCTTCTTTTACTTTTACTTTAACTGAAACTGTATCACCTGGACCAAACTCAGGGATTTGCTTATCCATCTGCTCTTTTTCAATTGCAGCGATAATAGGCGTCTTATTTGACATTTTTTTGCTCCTCAATATACATTGGTTGGTGGCAAGCCACCTGATTTAGAGCTCTGTACAGAGAGGATGGCTTATCCTTTGCCATCATCTGCCAGCGCATTACTCTCATTCCTTAAGAAGGGCTTTTTGCTCATCATCGAGCTCAAGCTTTTCCAATAAATCCGGTCTTCTTTGCTTCGTTCTTAACAGCGACTGCTTAAGTCGCCATTGTCTAATTTTTTCATGATTACCAGAAAGTAAAACCTCTGGTACATCTAAGCCTTCGTATTTTTCAGGCCTTGTGTAATGGGGGCAATCTAAAATCCCATCAGCAAATGAATCCTGATTTGCTGACTCTTTATGCCCAAGAGCACCAGGCAACTGCCTTATCAGTGCATCCATAAACACCATTGCGGGCAATTCACCCCCGCTTAACACATAATCACCAATGGACCACTCTTGATCCACTTCGAGCTCAATTAAACGCTCGTCAATACCTTCGTAGCGACCAGCAATCAAAATTAATGACTGCCCTGTTGCAAACTGGTTGACTGCAGTCTGCTGCAAAACCTTTCCCTGAGGAGATAGGTAGACCACTAAGGGATCGCCCTGTATCCAATTTTTAGCCGCGCCAATCGCTTTGCGAAGGGGCTCAATCGTCATGACCATACCTGGACCGCCACCATAGGGACGATCATCTACGGTGGCATGAGGGTCATCGGTAAAGTCTCTAGGATTAAAGCTAGAAATCTCTACCAACCCCTGATTAACCGCACGACCACTAATACCGTAGCCAGTGAGTGCTTCAAACATTTCTGGAAACAGAGTAATCAACGCTATTTTCATAACCAGACCTCCGTTAAATAACCGATTTCTTAAAAATCAGGATCCCAGACAACATCAATTTTCTGCGACTCTAAATCAATATTTGTGACATATTGTTTTGCGTAGGGTATTAACCGTTCGTTACGATCTATACTCTCGGCATCACCAGTGACAACTATCACATCATTAGCGCCGGTCTCTAGCATCGAAGAGACCTTACCCAACCTCTGGATACTGTCTCCATAATGGTTATAAACCACGAGGCCCTGAAGTTGATGCCAATAATAATCACTATCTTGCAAATCTGGGAGAGCATCTTGTCCAACTCTGATGTCTAATTGACACCATTCACGTGCAATGTCGCGATCTTCAATACCTTTAAGGCGCGCTACCAATCCATCACCATGAACTTTCCATTCATCCACTTCAATGGTTTGAAAGCGACCCTGCTTATCAACCTGCCATGGCTGATAATCAAAAATTTTTTCTGGTTGCTGAGTAAAAGACAACACTTTCACCCAGCCGCGCACACCAAAAACCGCAGTGATGCGCCCAATAATGAGGGTTCCCTGAACAATTGAGTTATTGCTCATAGGGTTAAACCTCTTATGCTGCTAGCTTAGCAGCCTCTTTCAAAAGCGAGGTTACTCGATCACTTACCTGAGCACCCTGGCCTTGCCAGTAGTTAGCGCGATCCAAGTCAATGCGTAAACGCTCTTCACCACCGCGTGCAATAGGATTAAAAAATCCAATACGCTCGATGTAACGAGCATCACGTGCTTTACGCGAGTCTGAAACCGTAATGTGGAAGAACGGACGTTTTTTTGAACCACCGCGTGCCAATCTAATTGTTACCATTTACTGATACCCTATTTTTGGACGTTTTTTTCGTCCCAAATTGTCTATTTAATCCTGCCCTGAAGGCGCATCGCAGATAACTGCTACGACCCTTGGAAAGGCGCGGTATATTACGCGAAATAATACGGAAAGGAAACCTCTTTATTGAGCCGCTGTTTCTGGCGCTAATTATACGTTTTATTCAGCCTAAAACTTTGGGAACCCACCGGGGGGTAATCCGCCGCCAGGTGGCATACCGCCGCCCAAGCCACGCATCATATTTTGCATGCCCTTACCCTTCATTTTCTTCATCATCTTACCCATTTGCTTATGCTGCTTTAGCAGACGATTCAAATCTTGAATAGTAGTGCCAGAACCCTGAGTTATTCGTCTTTTGCGAGAACCATTTAAGATATCGGGGTTGGAGCGCTCTTTGGGCGTCATAGAATCTATGATGTATTCCATCTTGCTGAATTGACCCGACATATCTTTCTGGTGAGTCATTTGTGCCATATTTCCCATTCCCGGAAGCTTATCCAACATACTTTCCATGCCGCCTAGCTGCTTCATCTGCTGAAGCTGCTCTCGTAAATCTTCAAGATCAAAGCGCTTTCCTTTAGCGACTTTTTTAGCAAACTTTTCTGCTTTTTTCTTATCAACCTTGCGCTCTACATCTTCGATAAGACTGAGTACATCGCCCATCCCTAGGATGCGTGATGCAATTCGCTCAGGATGAAACGGCTCTAGGGCATCAGTTTTTTCACCCACACCTAAAAATTTAATTGGCTTACCCGTGACATGGCGAACCGATAAAGCAGCACCGCCTCTTGCATCACCATCAACCTTAGTCAAAATAACACCCGTTAAAGGAAGCGCCTCATTAAATGCTTTTGCTGTGTTTACTGAGTCTTGACCAATCATTGCATCAATTACAAATAGCGTCTCAATCGGATTTGCAACCTGATGAACCTGTTTGATTTCATCCATCATCGGTTCATCTATAGCCAAACGACCCGCAGTATCAACAATCAGGACATCTGCAAAATGAGTTTTTGCCGCCGCAATAGCATCGCTAACAATTTGGGTGGGTTTTTGATCGGATGAGCTAGGAAAAAATTCAGCACCAACCTCAGAGGCTAGGGTTTTTAATTGCTCAATGGCTGCTGGCCGATAGACATCGGCAGACACCACCATCACTTTTTTCTTTTCACGCTCAGAAAGGTAACGGGATAACTTGGCTACGGAGGTGGTTTTACCCGCACCCTGTAAACCCGCCATTAATATCACCGCAGGTGGCTGGGCATTTAGGCTAAGGGATTCATTTTTCTCTCCCATCACCGATTCAAGCTCGGCCTGAACAATCTTAAGGAATTGCTGGCCTGGGTTTAGGCTACTACTAACCTCAGTGCCAACGGCACGCTGTTTGACTAGTTCGATAAAGTCTTTAACAACTGGCAATGCAACATCCGCTTCCAAAAGTGCTACGCGCACTTCTCGCAGGGTTTCTTGGATATTACTTTCACTTAAACTGGCTTTTCCTGAGATTTTTTTAAGACTTAGGGATAACCGTTCACTTAAGTTTTCAAACATTGCCATCTTTTCTTCCAAAACGTTTAATTTGTTAATTCATTATATCAGTAATTGAGCACTACACTTCACCTATAGCCCTTAATATGCCAAACTTAGCTTCAATTACATACGGATAAGATTATGACTACCTTTGCATTTGGCTTAGGTGCTATCTCACTTTATATCATTGGATGGATAGCAACCCTATTAGCACTTTTTAATCGAGACGGACTGAAGAATAATTTACTTCAAACCATAACTCTAGCTGCTATTGTGCTTCATGCTGTTGCTGCATTTCAATTACTTTCAAAAGATGGCGGGCTTGACCTTAGTCTTACGAAAATAATCGCCTTGCTGGCTTTAGTGATTAATGGCTTGGTATATTTTAGCAATCTACAAAAACCCGTTCACAGTCTTTATTTAGCTCTGTTTCCCATTTCAGCTATTACATTACTAGTAGCGCTTACTAGTAGCAGCACAAAGGCGACTATTTTTGTACCCCTAAGCTTACAGTCGCATATCTTGATTTCAATTTTGGCCTACAGCTTTTTGGCCATAGCCGCACTCCAAGCCTTGCTAGTGGGCTATCAAAACTGGCAACTAAAACATAAGCATCAAAACGCATTAATGCGTACCATGCCCGCTCTTGAAACCATGGAAAAGCTATTATTTAAATTAATCTGGGTGGGTGAGATTCTGCTGACCTTATCATTGATTACAGGCTTTTATGTGTACGATGACTTCTTTGCTCAACAGTTAATTCATAAAGTAGCATTTAGTATTGTCGCCTGGGTAGTTTATGCGGTATTACTCTTCGGCAGACATTTCTATGGCTGGCGTGGTCGCAGAGCGATTAACTGGACCTGGATTGGCTTTTCAGGAATTCTTCTGGGCTACATTGGCAGCAAAGTCGTGATTGAGCTCATATTAAATTAACCTTAGTCGGTTGATATATTGCACAATCTCATTCAACATTAGGCTACTTAAGTTTTAGAGGCACTATTTTTGGAAGGCTCCCACCCATTTTTTCTTTGGGGCATCTTGTTTTCGCTGCTCATTTTGTCGGCGTTTTTTTCTGGCTCAGAAACAAGCATGATGTCACTCAATCCCTATCGATTAAGGCACCAACGCAAGAAGAGCGCTGGCGCAAGGCGCGCGGCTAAACTTTTGGCTATGCCCGATCGTCTCATTGGATTGATTTTAGTTGGCAATAATGCAGTTAACATTTTGGCAGCTATCATAGCCAATATGCTCGCGATACATTATGTTGGGGAAGCAGCAGCGCCATGGGTTGCGACTGCAACACTTACCATTTTAGTTTTAGTTTTTTCTGAAGTCACACCAAAAACAATTGCAGCCCAAAATCCTGAATGGTTTGCCTTCAAAGCCAGTCATATTTTAAAGCCACTACTTCAACTTTTGACTCCTCTTGTTTGGTCAATTAATAGGCTAACCAATACGTTCATTAGTATGCTAGGTTTTGATCCCAATAAAGATCGCGATGACAGTCTCGATTCTGAAGAATTAAAATCATTAGTGGACTTGTCTGGACATAAATTATCTGACAGCAATCAAGGCATGCTAAGAGCCATTCTCGACCTCGATAATATGACAGTTGAGGATATTATGATTCCTCGTAACGAAGTTAGCGGGCTAGATTTAGAAGAAAATATTGATGCCCTTATGGACAAAATTCTTTCTTGTGAATACACCCGTCAACCTGTCTATTCGGGCGATATCAATAATATTATTGGTATTTTTCATGTTCGCAAAGCTAATCATCTTTTACGCGCAGACACCATTACACACAAGGCTATTAAACGCTTTTCTGATGAGGCTTACTTTATCCCCGAAAGCACAAAGCTGACCACACAGCTTCTTAACTTCAAAAAGATGCGCAGTCGGTTTGCAATCGTGGTTGATGAGTATGGTGAAGTTCAGGGGCTAGTGACTCTGGAAGACATATTGGAAGAGATTGTAGGTGATTTCACTACCAATGAAGCTGATCGTATTGAAGAGGTCATGGAGCAGAAAGATGGCAGCTACTTAATTGATGGTACTGCTACTATTCGGGAAATTAATAAGGCTACCAGCTGGGACTTACCTCTCAGTGGCCCAAAAACCATGAATGGACTTGTTCTGGAGCAGTTAGAGAGTATTCCCGACGGCAATGTGAGCTTTACTTTAAATCAATTTAAATTCGAAACAATTGAAATTAATGGCACTCGAGTAAAGAAAGTAGCTGCAACCTGTCTCAAGCCCACTACCATTTAGTCAAGTATTTAAAGCAACAAGGTAGGTTTAATTGTTTTTATCAGCTCTCTTAAGACAGCTATCAAGTACATCTTGCCGCTGATCTTCATCCAGATAAATCCAGTTTCTTATTTCTTCACTGGTGCGGTAACAGCCGACACAGACATCTTCGTCATTGAGTCGGCATATTGAAATGCAGGGTGAGCTAAATTTATCCATGTAAAGTTCTCTCGATCGTCTCTTTTATTGCTCAGCCCTTTACTGCTGAAGCTGTTGCTCTGTTGGGTAGCGCAAATTAATTTGCGCATCTAAAACAAAATTTAACATATCCACCATGACTTTAAGTGTGAATCCCCAAATTTTGTATTCCCCATAAATTACGCAGGGTAATTGAATTTTTCTTTCACTGAGTTCGAAATATTCATAGCCTTCGGTATTCAATAACAATTTGAGCGGAAAATTAAAGACTGCCGATATTTCAGATGGATCCGACTGTAAATGATAAGGCGATTTTACCCATCCCATAAATGGCGCCACCCGTAACATACTTAAACGAGGTGATTCACTGGGTAACATCCCAAGCAACTCTATCTTATCGGAAGTTAGTCCAATTTCTTCTTCAGTTTCACGTAAGGCAGTTGCTAAAAGATTATGATCGCACGGCTCTTTCATGCCACCTGGGAAAGCCACCTCACCGGCATGGTGATTAAGATGCTTAGCGCGCTCGGTTAGAATAATATGCGGATTTAATGGATCGCCATGTAAAAGAAGCATCACCGCAGCTTTAGCGCTAGCATTTTTTTCCTCGGAATCAACGGCCGAGGGCATATAATGTTTTAATCGTTGTGAAATAGTGGCTAACATACTGTCATTATACGTTTATTTATAATAATTCTTGAGGGATTTATGAATTACTGTTCAGAATGCGGCACACCAGTTTCCTTGAGAATACCTGAGGGAGATAACAGACTGCGCTTTGTTTGCCCAAACTGCAATACTGTTCACTATCAGAATCCTTTGGTTATTGTGGGTGTTCTGCCTGAATATAATCAGCAAATACTGCTTTGTAAGCGCGCTATTGAGCCGCAGAAAGGTCGCTGGACACTGCCTGCTGGATTTATGGAGAATGATGAATCCACTCTCGAAGGTGCGTTGAGAGAGTGCCAAGAAGAGGCTCATGCATCAGTTACAGAACCATTACTCTACGCGCTATATGATATCCCATATATCAATCAGGTCTATGTGTTCTATCGCGCACAGTTGGCCAACCTTGATTTTGGCCCCAGCGCTGAATCAACAGAGGTAGCGCTGTTTGATGAGCAAGATATTCCTTGGGATGAACTGGCTTTTCCCGTGGTGACTGCGGTAATTAAGCGTTTTTTAAGCGATCGTAAAAAAGACCAATTTGAAGTCTTTAATGATGTGATTGAGCGCAGGAAATAATCAAGGTAAAAACAAAACGCCCGCACTACTTAGCAGCGCGGGCGCAGGGTAAAACGATAACGACTTAAAGCTTGTCAGCGTTTTCTGATAGGTATGCAGCAACACCCTCTGGAGTGTCTTTCATGCCGCTATCACCTTTGTTCCAACCTGCAGGACAGACTTCGCCATGATCCTGATGGAATGCAAGGGCATCAATCATACGTAACATCTCATCAACATTACGGCCTAGGGGTAAATCATTGACCACCTGGTGTCTTACCAAGCCATCTTCGTCAATCAAGAAAGAACCACGGAAGGCAACGCCATCCGCATGCTCAACATCGTATGCTTGACAGATTTCGTGCTTAACATCGGCAACCAATGGGTATTTAACCGCACCAATACCACCGTCATTCACGTCAGTATTACGCCATGCATTGTGAGAAAATTGTGAATCAATCGAAACACCTATTACTTCTACGCCACGATCAACAAATTCTTGATAACGGTGATCAAATGCGATCAGCTCGGAAGGACATACAAAGGTGAAATCGAGAGGGTAAAAGAAAATAACAGCTTTTTTGCCCTTAATTGTCTCTGCAAGGTTAAAGTTATCGATAATCTCACCACTGCCAGTTACTGCAGCAGCCGTGAAATCTGGTGCTGGCTTGCCTACTAATACAGCCATATTGGTTACTCCTAATAAAAGTTACTTGTTTTGAATAAATGTAATCTAGAGAGGATAGTTTCACATTGGCAAACTTTCAACCAATTGAATGTTTTTATTGTGTTTATAGCCTTATCCGCATTGTTTAAAATTGACAGTATAAACGCCACCCAAAGGTATTTTGGCGAAAAAAAAGGGCGACTAAGTCACCCTTTTTAATTCATTAGCAAATCTTAGAAGGTTTTACTTAATAATAGTCTAGTACTTCTTGCTTCGCCCACAGCAACCTGATGAGTACTGTGCGAATGTGGGAAATACACTTCATCAGATAAATTTTCAATATTTAATTGAAGCTTAAGATCGTCTGCAATGCTGTAATAAACCGCCGCATCAACTCTGGTGTAAGCTGGAAGTAGTAAATCGGGATTATTATCTTTTACAGCTGACTCGCCCTGATGCATTACACCTAACGCCCAGCCAAAGTTAGGATTAATATCATAGGTCGTCCAGATCGAATAAGTAGACTCTGGGATTTCTCGTGGCTGTCCGCCCTCAGCAGTTTCGCCATCTACATTACTGTAGCTAAAAGCAACATTAAGATTTTCATTAACTTGACCCTTTAGCTCAAGTTCAAAGCCTTCGACCGAAAGACCTCTCTCAGTAATATAATCTGAACTTGTTCCATCATAACCTGCAATCTCTGATTCACTTTCAAAATAAGCCGAGGTTAAACTAAGACTTTTGTTAAGGTCTAATTTAAAGCCTATCTCCGAACTTTCATAATAATCAGGTTTTAAGGTCTCACCAGAACCAGCTGTTCCGCCTGTGAGCTTCTTATACTGTTCGCCTGATCTTGGCGCGAAACTTTCACTGTAACTGTAGTAAAGAGATACATTATTTTGCGGCTTATAGATAAGGCCAAATCTTGGTGAAAATTCAGTATCCACTCGTGCCGCAGAAGAGTCATTTTTGATATCATCAACCTTAATATCAAATTTATCATAACGACCACCCAGCAAAACAATCAGATTGTCAGTAACGTCAATATGGTCTTGGATATAAAAAGAACTAACCCTTATATCTGTCTCAGTACTTGATTTAAGGGCACATGAATTTGTGTACTCAACAGCAGTAGCTTCGCCAGTAGCATTCACTGAGAAATCAATCGGATCGGCTACAGCAAATGATTCTCTATCATAGTTACTCGCAGCACAATCATTGGTTGTCCAGTAGGTATTAAAGCGCTTATTAGTATTATCCGTTTTAACTGACTCAAAGCCGGTAAGAATAGTATGGGTCATATTTCCGAAATTAAGCTCATTAACCAAGCTTGCCGATAAAATCAGATTATCTCTTTCAGTGGGGTCATGATATCCGTCCATTTCTACAATATTGGTGTCAAGGTCATAGCTATTGGCATAAGTATTTTGATACATTTTTTCAAAACTACTTGAAGTTAAAGACAGACTTCCTTTAGTTGACTCAGAAAATCTATGACTTAATGCAGCACGAAGTACAGAAGCTTCAACCACATTAAGGTTTCCATCCTTGTCACCAAACACAATGTCACTCAAGGCTTTAACGGGCTCACCATTGGCAGTAGGAATACCGCGATCAATAAACCGCTCATGATCGATATATTCGTAGGACAAATCTAAATCCGTATCTGCATCCAGCGCGATATTCACTGTAGGATTAATACCAAAGCGGTCACCATTATAAAAATCCCTATGATTTTCTAACGAGTCACTGTGAACATTTAAACGAAAAGCAACCGAATCACTAAGATTAGTGTTTACATCTGCAGCCAGATCAGTCGCACCGAATGAATCGATACCCATGTCAACGGTTTTGAAATCTTGGCCATTAACTGCCTTCTTGGAAACTCTATTAATAATACCACCGGTTCCACCGCGACCAAATAATAGCGCATTAGGGCCTCTAAGAACCTCTACTTGCTCCACATTATATAAAGGACGATAGTATTGAACATCGTCTCTTACACCATCTTGATAAAAATCTGCGGTAGATCTAACGCCACGAAATACTACAGCATCACGATGCCCCTCACCTAAGGAGGTATTAATGCCAGGGGTATATTGAACAATATCGCCAATTTCCTTGAAACCTTTCTTTCGAACATCTTCATCGGTAACAATAGAGAGCGACTGGGGCACATTAATAATTAATGTGGGTGTTTTCAGTGCGTTCATTTGATCGCTTTGTAGCACTCTACCTTTTACCAAAATTTCTTCAAAATCAGAACTTTCAGCCAAAACAGGACCAACAACAAAAAATGCGCACAAAGTAGCAACATCTAATAGCCTTACTCTTTTCATAAAATTATCTCTAGTTAAAAACAATATTGGGATTTGTTGTTAATGGTAATGATTATCATTTATATTTGCAACAATTATTTTATTCATATTGCTATTTTTTCGTTCTACCGATCAAACCAAAAGCTAGGATTCTTAGTAAATACAGGGTATTAAAATATTATACAAATGATAATTATTTGCATTTAGATTGTTTTTTTTGTAAAATTTTTACATAAAAACTGGGGTATATTGACCGCTAACATCTTTATGAACCCCTATAACCCAATATAGAGCATACCCACTATGAACGAATTTATTATTATGTTCCGCGAGGGCCTTGAAGCCTCATTAATCGTTGGAATCATCTATACCCTGCTTATCAAGCAGGAACTCAACAGAGAAATCCGCCAATTATGGTTAGGGGTAGGAGCTGCAATTATTGCGAGTATTATTACTGGCTTCGCATTAGTACAGGTAAAGAGCTCTATTGGCAATGCATCGATTGAGGCCCTATTCGAGGGTATCGCTATGATCGCTACCGCCGGCCTAATTTGGTATGTGATCTTTTGGCTCTCAAAGCAAGTGGGCGCTACTGCTGCATTAAAAGATGAAGCTAATCAAGCAGTAGAAAGTGCTGGCTGGGGAATCTTTCTCATCATCTTCTTCGCTATATTCAGAGAAGGCTTTGAAACCGCTATTTTCCTGATGGGTAGTTTCTCTATGACCGAATCGTTCTCTTATACTGGCTTTGTTGTCGGCTTATTGCTTGCCATTGCTATTGGTTATGCGATTGTTGTTCAGGGTAAGCGTATTCAACTCAAGTCTTTCTTTAGAGCGACTAGCCTACTATTAGTAGTTTTTGCTTCGGGTATGATGACTTACGGAACTCATGAAATTGAAGAATTCTTAGTGAAAGGTGATCATTTGCAGGTGGTTGGCTTAGAATCCAAGCAAGATATTGCTCGCCCTTACAGTATCCTTAAACCTAAAACTGAATTAGGCGAATCAGATAATCCTGCTTTTTATTCTTACAACATTAATGGCAAAGAGAAGTACACCCATCTATTGCATGATAAGGGGCATATTGGCGTTTTTCTTAAGGGGTTTGTAGGCTACAACAGTAACCCCAACTGGATAGAGTTATTTGTCTGGATACTTTCTTTAGCCTTTGGACTTCGGTTATGGCGTAAGTTTTATTTTTCCAAAGCAACCTAACCGTATTTTCTTAATTTTTGTCTTTTTATAAGGCAAAAAAAAACCGCTCGGTGATTAGAATCAGCGAGCGGTTTTTTTAATTCAGATTATTCACCCGATGGTTCTTCACCAAGGTTTTCGTCGATTAATGTCTTCAACTCACCTTTTTCATGCATTTCGGTAACAATATCACAGCCGCCGACGAGCTCACCGGCTACCCACAACTGCGGGAAGGTCGGCCAGTTACCATATTTTGGCAAATTTGCTCTAATCTCTGGGTTTGAAAGCACATCAACAAAGGCAAAGCGGTGCCCGCAGGCCATGAGCGCCTGAACTGTGCGCGCTGAAAAACCACATTGTGGCTGATTAGGTGACCCTTTCATGTAGAGTAAAACTGAGTTGTTTTCTACTTGATCACGTATTGTTTCCATAATATCCATTAAAAAAGCCCTGTATTGATTGCTGTTGAAGATATTTTACCCTTTTTAGCCTTATAGCTAAAGGAAGAAACGCTAAATGAGTGTTATTGCGATGATTGTTAAATATTCCTATAATATTGATATTCAAAGGGCAGCAAGACTGCCCTTTTTTCGTTTTTTTAAAAACATTGAATGTGAGTGATTATGGGCGATAAAGCCTTGATGAATACCTACGGCGAAAAAGCCATGACTTTAGTCAGTGGTGAAGGTGCTTGGCTGTTTGATGAAAAAGGTAATAAATATCTGGACGCGCTTTCAGGTATTGCTGTCTGCGGCCTAGGTCATTCACATCCTGAAATTAGTAAAGTTATTGCTGATCAGGCAGACGCATTAATTCATTGTTCGAATTTTTTTGCGATTCCAAGCCAACAGCAACTGGCTGAAAAGCTGTGTGACATTTCAGGCATGACCAATGTGTTTTTTGGTAATTCTGGAGCAGAGGCGAACGAGGCGGCTATAAAATTAGCTCGCTTACATGGCAATAAAAAAGGGATCAAGTTAC
>ERZ1047472.1140-NODE-1140-length-21236-cov-8.864784_pt1 | contig 21236 bp, 14 predicted proteins | sample MGYA00383095_ERZ1047472 | MGnify/ENA primary metagenome ERZ1047472 (study PRJEB29581, sample SAMEA5548365) | metagenome | biome: marine; feature: coastal; material: water | depth 1 m | study: Short-term variability in the microbial, nano- and picoplankton... | reverse complement strand
TTCTCAAATACATTAAATTTTTAGAAAATAAAGGTTTACTAAAATCATCCATTAAAGCACAATTACAAATTGTAAGATATTTTTTGAATTGGTTATGTGAGGATAAACTTTTAGATGGTGCTGAATTATTTCCATCTCATCCAATATCAGTAAATCTTCAGAATGAATTATTAAAAAAACATATCACCACAATTCCGAGAGAAATAAAATCGTTTAAGAATTCCTACTATACGGAAGGATATGAAATGTGTAATAAAAAACTCAGAGAAATATGGCAAGGGTATTGTGAGAACAATGGAAAATTGGATAGAATTAGAGATAAAAATGGTAAAGTAAATCAACCTCCACATATGATTGGAAGAGATATAGTTTATTTCATATCCTACCTACAAATCAGAATGGGATTCAGATTATCAGAAGTTTTTTATTCATACAGAAACAGAGATGTGTATAATGATTTTCACATTCCAAACTTTCCAAATGAGATGGCAAGTTATTGGGAAAAATCTGAAGATGGATGGATAATCCACATAAAGAAATCTAAAAATAAAGATAGAAGTGTTCCATTCACAGATACGATTAGAAGTTGGGTAATACCCCCATCTGAAGAATTACTAAAAGTTTCAGAATGTGTGTTAGATAAAAAGGGAAATCCACTCTATTGGGATACACCTTTTGTTGATGTGTGCATGGAATTATTTCCAAATTCATATTATTTATTTCCATCACCTAACCATAAAGAATCACCTAACTCGAAAAGAAGTAAAACTTATTATATGAATGAGTTTAAGATTGAAATGGTTTTGAAAAATGGGTGGGATAAGTTTGGAATAAATTCATCACATGATTTGAGAAGATTCTTTGTATCTCATTCCATCACAAATACTGAACTATCACCTTTTCAGATTTCTCAGATTACAGGCCACAACATTTCTACGATGGAGAAATTTTACATTAGAGATAATATGAAAGAAAAGTTCAATCATTTTAAGAAAATAACTCAACAAGATTTATTGAAAATTAAACCCTAATCAGTTTAGCGGTAAGATTTAAAAAATTAATTAGTTCAGAGTTTGAACTAATTTTTTTTGATGAGGTTATTTACTCATTATTTCTGCAAACTCAAAAGATGAAACCATTGGTTGTTTTCCCATCTCTTTGATAAATTGTTCTCCATCTCTCTTATCCATTTTCTTTATACCAATAATCTTTCTGATTTTAGTAATTGTATTGAAATGAACTCCACCAATTTTCGCTAATTCAATATTCTTCATTGATGGGTATTTCTTAATCAAACCGATTGTTTTAGAATGTTTATTTAAAAATTCCGATTGAGTTTCTCTTCTTCTGTGGTGTTCTCTATCTCTATAAACTCCCTTATCCTTTGCCTTCTGAATTCCACTCATTTGTCTTTCCTTTCTCCATTCATTTTCTAACTCAGAGAATGCACCCATCATTTGAACTATAATCATAATTGATGGATTAACTTTTCCATCAATCAAAGATGTGATTCCGAGATTATCAATTTGTAACGCAATTCCATTATCATGGAAAAATTCAATAACTGAAAGTAAATCTTTTAAATTTCTGCTGATTCTATCAACTGAGTAAATACTAACCACATCAATCTTATTCTCTAATATCAACTCTTTAATGATACTTCCTTTTTCACGAGAAAATAAATCAGATTTTCCACTAACCTTTTCCTCTAAGAAATAATCAAATTTAGTTCTATCACCTTCTTCAACTTGCCTATCAACTTTTTGAGAGTTAGAACTCACTCTTACGTACCTTAAAACTTTTTTATTACTCATAATTTTTAAATATACGTAAATATACCATTTAATTGTGAGTTATACAACTTTATACCCAGTAAAACCTCATAACTTACATATCTTTTTACTCACAAATAAAAGTAAACTTAATCGTTGTGAGTTATTGGGGAGGTTACTTGTTAGTAAGAAAGTTTTTTTCTCTATTACCCCTATCTTGTCCATTATCATGAAGGTGCCGTTTTTTCTGGTATGGAATTTTATACACTACCAATCCATATATAAAAATATACTGGAGAAAATATTTTCCGCCTATGAAAATAACATACTAATATCTTTGATGTATGGGGAGAAAATTTCTATTTTAGATTTCTAAATCTGAAAATAATATGGCTGAGGTAAATCAAAAATTAAAAAAATCAATGAAACTTTTTGTTGAGTATTTTGAAGAATTAAAAAATACAAAAGCAAAAGGAAGTTTTTTAGAGGCTACAACCAGAATGGCTCATAAAATCAGAAATAAAAATCTGATTATGAATTTTAGAAACAAACCAAAAAGTAAAAACATTGATGATTTTATATCTCATAGAATTAAAACTCAACAAATCAGTAGAAGTATGTTTGAAAATGGAATGAAAATTCCTTTTGTTTTACCACTCTTTTCTCTAGATAAAAGTAATTTGGATGAATTTAAAAATTTATCTGATATAGTGATAAAAAACTCAATGGCTCATATGGGTTGCCACAACATATCTGATAGAATTTCAATCTCAAACCCAAAGAAATTCAAATCAATTAGAACTATGTTTTCTTTTCCTCATATGGGTTTACAAAACAATATTAAAGAACTAACAAAAGGAGAAGTTTATTTATCATCAGCTACTAATCCTTATGAGGATATAACAATAACTAAAAGGTTGATTGACTCAAACGGAAAACTTTGGATTAATCATTCAATTAATGCAATTAAAGATGGTTCAAATTGGTATAAAAATTTTGGTGAAGAAGGAAGAGATACTCTACCGATAACAGAAAATAACAATTCGTATTCGCAAGAGTTTTATGATAAATTCGGAAATGATGTTTTTGTAGATGTAGATAAGTTGGATTTTGCTAACATGGGAATTTATCACTCATTATCTTATAAATATTTGAGTGAATTTGATTTTGAAAATTTCAGCGAAGAAGAATTGGATTGGGTTGAGGAGTGGTTAGATTTTGAATTTATTGGGTTAGTTTTTGATAGCGGTACAAGTGTTGAACCATCAATATTTAATGGTATCCCAAATTATGGCGATGATGGAAAAGATTTTGGTATGGAATACCTTCTCACATTAATTAAATTGGGGGAAGAAATTGGTTTCTCAAAATTAACTCCAATCGTAATTGATTGGGAAAGGGCGTGGTCGGATATAGTTCGTAAAGGTGGTGGTTATGCAAGAGAAGATTTGGAATATCTTTCTGATGATAAAGTGGAGGATATGGTTTATAATATGGTGAGAGAGTATGGTGGTGAAATGGAACATGTAAAATTGACTAGAAATAAAATTGTGGATTTGATGAAAGAACCACCATCAGATGAAATAATAAAAGAAAAACAACAAAAATATTATAAACGTTTCTTAGAACATACGATTGATTTTGATAAAAAAATAATCAAAAAAGTAGATTCTCATCACAGAGTAGGTAGAGTAATAAGAAACAACCAAAGAGTTTCTCAAAATAATCCTTACCGCAATAGAACTTTGGATAGTGCAATAAGGGGTTTAGTACCACAAATAAAAGATTTAATGAATAATTTAGAGAAAGAATCCAACTAAAATTTTAATTATTATGAATAAAGAACTAAAAGAAATTATTGAAGATGTTGTAATGGGATTAATGAGAAATGGAGATGATAAAGTAGGTTCTCCTAATGATGCGTTGGAGGTGATAAACCATTCAGATGAATTTTGGGAATTAATTGAAGATGAATTGGATAATGATAAAGAGTTTGAAGGATATAAAAATCTAAAAACTGAAATTCATAAATACGCTAATGATTGTTTTGATAAGTTAATTGATGAGTATAAGGAAAATAAATAAGTTCAGAGTTTGAACTAATTTATTCTTCTTCAATTAACGGATTTACGCCTCTCAATTCTAACCACTCTTTCACATCATCAATATTGATGTTATCATACCATATCGGTTCATCATCTATCCTATTTTCTTCTATCAATTTGTTATACCGATTAACTGCCCTCACCTTCCACCATTCCATTATTTGTTCATAATCACCAACTCCATTTGGATTTGGTTCTAACTCTTCCTCAACTATCTCCCCACGCAAAAATTCGTATGTATTTGAATAAATTGGTGAATAGTAAACACCTCTATTGTTTTCGTGATAATAGTTTGATGAAGAAATTCCTAAAAGTTGGAAAATCTTATTCAATATTTTTTGTTTCGGCCCACTAACAATGGTATCATTTTCGGTTTTAATTAATCTATCGTAATCTTCATAATTTTCCTTTAACCAATTATGCCAAAACTTATAATGAGATTCATTTGGTGGAAGTATCATTTTACCAGCAGTAGTACCCATCTTCTTCCACCATTTTATTCCGTTGTAAGAGGATTTAGAACCAAAGAGAGATGTAGTAGTTATTCCAACTAATTTATCTCCGTATTTATTTTCCCAATCATCTCTAATTTGTTGTGATGTACAAAGTGAGGCAATAAGTTTTGTTCCTAAAAAATTATATCCCAATGGTTGAGTTGGAACAATTGTGGAGGCTATCGCTGAATTATTTATTTTCTTTTGTTTGAATTTATTTTCAGAGTTCCAACCAATTTTTTCATCCCTACTTTGAATTGAAACAACATCACTTGCGATAGTAATTAAACCTAAGTACATTCCACTATTTTCATCTACAACAACGTACTTTAAATTTCTACCAACATTTTGTTTCCAATGTAAACTATGAGTTAATATTCTTATGGTATTGAACTCATCATTTGAAGAGGTAGATTTCAGTATTGGTTTAATACTCTGTATCTCTTTAATTGTTTGTTTTTGATTATAGATATCAGTTGGTTTCCAAAGATTGTTAAAAACATCGTCTTTGGTTGTTTTAGAGATGTTGAGGTTCTGAACTTCATCAACTTTATTGTACATCAGAATTTCTCTTGCATCCAAAGATTTAAGGAACTCCAAATTTGAAATCATCTCATTACGTTTCTTTTCTAATCTCATAAACTTGCCTTCATCAAACTCAAATGAAGTTGTTTTGGAAAGTTTAGAATAACTACCCATAATTGAGTACGGATACGTTGTTTTAAGAACCTCTAACAACTCTTTCCTATCAATCTGAGGTAATATACTTTTAAGTTTATTTAGTTGAATGTTGGGTTTAATTTGAGATTTTGTTTTTTTGGATTTAGTAGATAATTCTAAAGCCTTATTGATGGTTAAATCCCCATCAACATTTCCCTTCAATTTTATTCGTTTAATTAATTCCGGAGAATTCTTTTCAATTTGTAAAAGATAGGATGCTGAAGTTCGGCTGATTTCAAATCGTTTAGCGTAATCAGTTAATTTATCAACCTTTCCAATATTAGTTCCTTTCTTTTTTCTTCCTCTCTTAATTTTTGAATAAACCTCTTTTTCTAAGTACCTTATTTCATTTGCAATATCCTCTCCCCTTTTCTCCCTCTGCACATTGAAATTAATAAGAGATTCAATTTCATTTTCAAAATCCCTTACCCTAACATTTACAACCTTATATCCCAACTTTTTTAGAACCTTAAATCTTCTGTGGCCAGAAATTATTCTATTGTTAGAAGTAATAACAATTGGTTCTAATTGTCCGTATTGTTTTATTGATTTTTCTAATTTATCTAAATTCTCAAATTGTTTTTGATATATCAGTTTATTAGATGGGTGGGGTTCTAAATCATTGATATTTTTTTGTTCTACTTTTTCTTCATTAGATTGGTAATCTTCACCATACTTTTTGAATAGTTCAGTTTTGTAGTTTTCCAACCTACCAGTTTCAAAAAGAATATCATAATAATCCTCACAATGTCTTAGACTTTCATTCAAATCTTTGGAAAGAAGTTTTAGAAATTCATAATCCTTTTTTCCTTCCTTCTTATTGGGTTTTTTGGTAAGCGTAGTGTATTTCCCTTTGGTTAGTTTTTCACATACTAAATCAAAGAAAACAAATGGATTATCCCATATACTTTTATTCCATTTACTCATCATCCTATCACCAGAATTAGGATTGATAATTATTTTCTTTTCGTATGGAATTGATGAATAATTATCCACCTCAACTTTTGATAAAACCTCAACAATTTCAGCGAGTTCCAAAACCGCTTGTGGTTCTTTAATCAATTTTAATTTCCACCAAATGAATTTTCTATTCTTTAACCAATAATCCTCTACCTCCTCTTTTGAAAAGTTTTTCAACCAACTTCTATCTTGAATTTCAGTTAAATTATAAAACCACTCTCCTACCTTCATTTAGAATTTTTTAATTCGTTCAAACTTTGAACTATTTTAATAATACAACTCATAAAAATTATTTCTTTCTCTATCACCATAGCATCTTTGTAATGAGTATCGGAAAGGATTAAAATAATCTTTGATGTAATAGAACCACCATATTCATCAACCTCATCATATAAGAACTTATAGAGTTCTGTAAAATCGTTAATCTTTCTATCATTAATCAGTTTCCTAATTAGTATTGATTTATCATCATCATTAGATTTAAGAATATCTAAAATCTTTGATTTAATATCATTATCAATAACAGAGTTAGAATGGAGTTTTAATGTGCCATTGGTTGAGTTTTGTTGGTGGATATTGATAATCTTTCTTAAATCGGGAAAAGAACTATCTACAATGGTTTCAACATCTTTTGTTTCAAACTTTACTTTCTCCTCTTTCAAAATATGGGATAGATGTTTTATTACATCTTTTTTATTTGGAGGTTCTATTTCAAAGGTTTGGCATCTACTTTGTATTGGTTCAATAACTCTATCAATGTAGTTGCAAGTAAGAACAAATCTACAATTTTCAGAAAATTTCTCCATCATATTTCGGAGGATTGCTTGGGCTGAATTACTCATATAATCAAACTCATCTAAAATCACCACCTTTCCATTTCTGAAACCTTTGGTGGATGCAAATCCTTTTACTTTGGTTCTGATGGTTTCAACATTGTTTTCATCACTTGCATTAATTATAAGTTCATCACAATCAATAGATTTAGTAATTAGTTTGGCTAATGTGGTTTTACCTCCACCAGCACCACCGAAAAAAAGAAGATGAGGTATATTTCCACTTTCAATAAAACTCTCAATCGTTTCTTTTAGATTATCGTTTCCAATGTAAGATTGGAGTTCTTGTGGCCTCCACTTTTCAACCCATAAATCATTATCTACTTTCATAAAACTTTGTTTCTGTTTTGAACTCTCCAATTAATTTATCTGCATTTCTAAACTCAGTAAAAAATTTACTACTATTTTCCTCAGTATATTCATTTACATTGAAAAGAGAGAAATGGATAAGATTATTTCTTAGAACAATCAACTTTTTCCATTTCATAAAAGTTGAGTTGTTAATTATCTGCCAATCTAATAAATCATAAATTTTTGATGTAATTGATTTCCCTTTTGATTCTCTAACATCTGGTTTCATTACATCCCAATAATCATCGGTTTTTTGGTGCCACGCCCCTAAAATCCATAATACATTCAATCTATCTTCAAATAAACTTTGTGCTAAAAGAAATGAAACTTCATAATCACCTTCATCAAAGTGATTATTATACTTTTTGATTATGTAACTAAATCGTTCTCTTAATTCATACGGATTCATTTTTACCCTATCCCAAATTGTAACCATATTTTTTTATTAGTTCAAACATTGAACTTATTATTTTTCAATTACATAAACTAATCATTTTAGTTAAATTTTTTAAATGATTCAAAAAATGATGTAAGAACCTATCTACTGAGGAAATGAGGGATTATATAACAAAATAATAGAAACTCTCTTAAATCCACTCTTATAGGGGTTTTATGGGTTGTTTGTAGGTTGCAAATACTACCGTTTTATAGATAATGATAAAAAATAATAAAAATTGTTCTTTTATATTTTTTTTGATACTTATAACTGAGAGAACATCAACATAATGTTTTCTTTTTCCTTTATCATTTTTAGGAATGATATAAAACCGCATCGGTGGTGAGTGGGTAATCCAATACAATTTTGACTCAACAATGAGTGTGTTTAGTAAGATGTAAGGAAGTGGAACTCAATTGAGTTTTTCATTGATGAATGGAGTGTTGATAATTATACTAATCAGATTAGAAACATCATAACCTAAAGGGGTGTAAAATCCCTTTTAAGGAAGAAGTATATCCTATTACCAAATCAGTATTAAAAGAAAAAATATAAAAAAGAAATTTCAACCTCTAACTATCAACTATGAAAAACCAAATACCAAAAGAATACCAAAGTAAATTCAATTCATTTGAAGAATTCAGATTGTATAGTGTTGAGGTTGCAAAGAAAAAGTTAGAACACGCATTTGAAAAATTAGAAATAAATGAAAGTAAGAATTGGAAAGAAAACATTAAAACAAACCAGTGATGGAGTAACTGCCGATGATATACAATTCGTTGATGTGAATACGAAAGAAGTATATGATTTTGATGGTTACTTAGAATTATTAAAAAAAGAAAACATATGAAAAATTTAGATAAGGAATTACAAAAAGAAGAAAAGTTTATTCTACCACTTTTAGAGGTGGCTAGGGATAAAAGAGGATTGAAACATACACTCAAATATTCAAGAGAATACATTCTGAATTTCTTAATTGAAAGAGGTGTATTAAGTGAAACACGAGAAAAACTAATTCAGGAATTGAGAAACAACACCAACTACGAACCAAGAGAAATTATGGAATTAATAAATTCTTATTTCAGATTCAAAGAGGCTCTACCTGAATTTAATTTAGAAACCAATCGTAGAATGGATGAGGCATCGGAAAGATACGGAACACAATTTCAGAAAGTAGGTAGAAAAGTTTTAGGAATTATCAATAGAGATAACAGAAATCTTTGTGTTGATGTAAGTGGATTAACTGAGGTTGTACTAGCGGAAATTAATAATGGTGGAATTCAATGGAGAAATAATGGAGTTTCAACGCCTGAGATGAAATGGATTATTGAAAATACAAAACATAGAATGGGGGTAACATTATGAGAATGAATAAAATATTATTATCGGAAAACACTTCTCCAAATATCAAAAGATTGGTATTAATGAAGAGAGCAGGTATGGAACTTACACCAAAACAATTGGAGAGATTAAATAAAACCATTGACATGGAACATCCTCAGATAAAAAGAGGAAAATCAAAAACAGATGATGATTCAGAATTTGATGATATGTTAGATGAGATTTTAAAAGAAATGGGTTACAATGATGATGAGTATGATGGGGATGAAATTGATGTAGATGATTTGCCAGATGTAAGTGATGAAGAGATGGAACAAATTATCAAAGATTTAGAATACGCTACTGGTGAAAGAGATAGTTATGATTAAAAAAAATAGTGAATTGGTAACCAAATACCTCAACAATATCTATGTGATAGGAGAAAATTTCAAAGATATAGATATCAGAGATTTGGAAGAATTATTAAACGATATAGATGATTGGAAAATATGTTGTGAAGAAATAGAATTTAAAATAAAATCACATCATCAGTTTTATTCAGATGTTAAACCACAGAATAATATTGATGACAACAAACTCATAATTTTTTAAACAATACAAACAATGGAACAAACATTAGAACTACTCGGAATTAAAACCGAACTATTAACATCAAAATCTTTATTCACAAGGTTAGAAACCGAAGAAATATTTGGATGCACACCCAAAACATTAAAATCATTTGAAAGAAGAAATTTAATCAAACCAAATAGATTTAAGAATAAGAATTTCTACACCGCAAGTGATATTTTAGATTGTATCAAAAAACAAATACCATTAGCCTATAAAATTAAGAGTGAAGAGTTGGATTGGTATGATATATGGAGTTAGTGGTTAATTACTCCCCTTCATATCAAAATCAATATACTTATACGTAGTGATAGGTTCTGTACTCAAAACATTACACTAGCACTATATCAATTTATAATTGTTCATCTTTCACTCTAAAGAGGATTAGTACTTACCCACTAGTCCTCTTTTTAATTTAAATAACATGACAAATTGTCTGAAAATTATTATCTTTACACTTCCTTTTTTGTGTTTTTAAACATGGAACAAAATTGGATATAAGTTAAATGTGTAGGGAACTGAATATTAAAATTATTCCCCACATAGTTCTATCAAATTAAAAATGAAAGAAGACAAAACAACCATAGTAGAAAAGAATCCATATAAATATAATGGTGAATCTCTACACATTTCCCCACAACCAAAAGCACTACAACGTAGTGATAATCAGAGTGTTACGAAAAGTAAGAAGTTCTTCATTGGAAGTTCATATACTACCTAAGTATCTATATATCAACTACATAGCAAGTCTATAAAATATTTTCCCCACACCTTCCCCACACATCAATAAAATTCCTTATATTTGTTTTAACTGAGGAGAGATGGATATAAAAACAGCAAATTCTAAATTAAAAGAAAGTTACGGTTGGAGTAAACAATTGGAAGAACAAATTATTTCTTTAAATCCAGCACTAAGAAATGAATTCAACGGACATTTTAGATTAAAAAAACATAAAGGAAGTTGGTTTTGGTATTACAACCTATCTGCTAGAGTTAGAGGTAGAGAAAAATATCTTTGTTCAGTTACTCCAAAAGATTTAGAACCAAATCAAACTTCATTTAATTACGCTGTAAATATTTTACAAGAAAAACTACGTTCTAAATTTGTAATGGGTATGAGAAATAAATCATATCTCCATACATATATAATCCCATACAAAGAGAATATTGATGAAGATAAACACCTTACATTATCGGTAAAATCTGGTAGAAGAAATACCATTGATAGATTTGGAAGTTGGAGTAAAAATGAAGGAGTAAGATTGAATATTGTTCCAACCAATGAAATGAAAAATGTATTTCTCAAATACATTAAATTTTTAGAAAATAAGGGATTACAAAAATCATCAATCAAAGCCCAATTACAAATAGTAAGATATTTTTTAGATTGGTTATGTAGAGATAAACTTTTGGATGGTGCTGAATTATTTCCATCTCATCCCATTTCAGTAAATCTTCAAAACGAATTATTAAAAAAACATATTACCACAATTCCGAAAGAAATAAAATCTTTTAAAAATTCCTACTATACTGAAGGATATGAAATGTGTAATAAAAAGATTCAAACGATATGGCAAGAGTATTGTGAGAACAATGGGAAATTAGATAGAATAAGAGATAAGAATGGTAAAATAAATCAACCTCCTCATATGATAGGAAGGGATATAGTTTATTTTATATCCTACCTGCAAATCAGAATGGGATTCAGATTATCAGAAGTTTTTTATTCATACAGAAACAGAGATGTGTATAATGATTTTCACATTCCAAACTTTCCAAATGAGATGGCAAGTTATTGGGAAAAATCTGAAGATGGTTGGATTATCCATATTAAGAAATCTAAAAATAAAGATAGAAGTGTTCCGTTCACAGATACGATTAGAAGTTGGGTGATGCCACCTTCAGAAGAATTGTTAGAGGTTTCAAAATGTGTGTTAGATAAAAAGGGAAATCCACTCTACTGGGATATACCTTTTGTTGATGTGTGTATGGAGTTATTCCCTAATTCATATTATTTATTTCCATCACCAAATCATAAAGAATCGGCTAACTCTAAGAGAAGTAAAACTTATTATATGAATGAGTTTAAGATTGAAATGGTTTTGAAAAATGGGTGGGATAAGTTTGGAATAAATTCATCACATGATTTGAGAAGATTCTTTGTATCTCATTCCATCACAAATACTGAACTATCACCTTTTCAGATTTCTCAGATTACAGGCCACAACATTTCTACGATGGAGAAATTTTACATTAGAGATAATATGAAAGAAAAGTTCAATCATTTTAAGAAAATAACTCAACAAGATTTATTGAAAATTAAACCCTAATCAGTTTAGCGGTAAGATTTAAAAAATTAATTAGTTCAGAGTTTGAACTAATTTTTTTTGATGAGGTTATTTACTCATTATTTCTGCAAACTCAAAAGATGAAACCATTGGTTGTTTTCCCATCTCTTTGATAAATTGTTCTCCATCTCTCTTATCCATTTTCTTTATACCAATAATCTTTCTGATTTTAGTAATTGTATTGAAATGAACTCCACCAATTTTCGCTAATTCAATATTCTTCATTGATGGGTATTTCTTAATCAAACCGATTGTTTTAGAATGTTTATTTAAAAATTCCGATTGAGTTTCTCTTCTTCTGTGGTGTTCTCTATCTCTATAAACTCCCTTATCCTTTGCCTTCTGAATTCCACTCATTTGTCTTTCCTTTCTCCATTCATTTTCTAACTCAGAGAATGCACCCATCATTTGAACTATAATCATAATTGATGGATTAACTTTTCCATCAATCAAAGATGTGATTCCGAGATTATCAATTTGTAACGCAATTCCATTATCATGGAAAAATTCAATAACTGAAAGTAAATCTTTTAAATTTCTGCTGATTCTATCAACTGAGTAAATACTAACCACATCAATCTTATTCTCTAATATCAACTCTTTAATGATACTTCCTTTTTCACGAGAAAATAAATCAGATTTTCCACTAACCTTTTCCTCTAAGAAATAATCAAATTTAGTTCTATCACCTTCTTCAACTTGCCTATCAACTTTTTGAGAGTTAGAACTCACTCTTACGTACCTTAAAACTTTTTTATTACTCATAATTTTTAAATATACGTAAATATACCATTTAATTGTGAGTTATACAACTTTATACCCAGTAAAACCTCATAACTTACATATCTTTTTACTCACAAATAAAAGTAAACTTAATCGTTGTGAGTTATTGGGGAGGTTACTTGTTAGTAAGAAAGTTTTTTTCTCTATTACCCCTATCTTGTCCATTATCATGAAGGTGCCGTTTTTTCTGGTATGGAATTTTATACACTACCAATCCATATATAAAAATATACTGGAGAAAATATTTTCCGCCTATGAAAATAACATACTAATATCTTTGATGTATGGGGAGAAAATTTCTATTTTAGATTTCTAAATCTGAAAATAATATGGCTGAGGTAAATCAAAAATTAAAAAAATCAATGAAACTTTTTGTTGAGTATTTTGAAGAATTAAAAAATACAAAAGCAAAAGGAAGTTTTTTAGAGGCTACAACCAGAATGGCTCATAAAATCAGAAATAAAAATCTGATTATGAATTTTAGAAACAAACCAAAAAGTAAAAACATTGATGATTTTATATCTCATAGAATTAAAACTCAACAAATCAGTAGAAGTATGTTTGAAAATGGAATGAAAATTCCTTTTGTTTTACCACTCTTTTCTCTAGATAAAAGTAATTTGGATGAATTTAAAAATTTATCTGATATAGTGATAAAAAACTCAATGGCTCATATGGGTTGCCACAACATATCTGATAGAATTTCAATCTCAAACCCAAAGAAATTCAAATCAATTAGAACTATGTTTTCTTTTCCTCATATGGGTTTACAAAACAATATTAAAGAACTAACAAAAGGAGAAGTTTATTTATCATCAGCTACTAATCCTTATGAGGATATAACAATAACTAAAAGGTTGATTGACTCAAACGGAAAACTTTGGATTAATCATTCAATTAATGCAATTAAAGATGGTTCAAATTGGTATAAAAATTTTGGTGAAGAAGGAAGAGATACTCTACCGATAACAGAAAATAACAATTCGTATTCGCAAGAGTTTTATGATAAATTCGGAAATGATGTTTTTGTAGATGTAGATAAGTTGGATTTTGCTAACATGGGAATTTATCACTCATTATCTTATAAATATTTGAGTGAATTTGATTTTGAAAATTTCAGCGAAGAAGAATTGGATTGGGTTGAGGAGTGGTTAGATTTTGAATTTATTGGGTTAGTTTTTGATAGCGGTACAAGTGTTGAACCATCAATATTTAATGGTATCCCAAATTATGGCGATGATGGAAAAGATTTTGGTATGGAATACCTTCTCACATTAATTAAATTGGGGGAAGAAATTGGTTTCTCAAAATTAACTCCAATCGTAATTGATTGGGAAAGGGCGTGGTCGGATATAGTTCGTAAAGGTGGTGGTTATGCAAGAGAAGATTTGGAATATCTTTCTGATGATAAAGTGGAGGATATGGTTTATAATATGGTGAGAGAGTATGGTGGTGAAATGGAACATGTAAAATTGACTAGAAATAAAATTGTGGATTTGATGAAAGAACCACCATCAGATGAAATAATAAAAGAAAAACAACAAAAATATTATAAACGTTTCTTAGAACATACGATTGATTTTGATAAAAAAATAATCAAAAAAGTAGATTCTCATCACAGAGTAGGTAGAGTAATAAGAAACAACCAAAGAGTTTCTCAAAATAATCCTTACCGCAATAGAACTTTGGATAGTGCAATAAGGGGTTTAGTACCACAAATAAAAGATTTAATGAATAATTTAGAGAAAGAATCCAACTAAAATTTTAATTATTATGAATAAAGAACTAAAAGAAATTATTGAAGATGTTGTAATGGGATTAATGAGAAATGGAGATGATAAAGTAGGTTCTCCTAATGATGCGTTGGAGGTGATAAACCATTCAGATGAATTTTGGGAATTAATTGAAGATGAATTGGATAATGATAAAGAGTTTGAAGGATATAAAAATCTAAAAACTGAAATTCATAAATACGCTAATGATTGTTTTGATAAGTTAATTGATGAGTATAAGGAAAATAAATAAGTTCAGAGTTTGAACTAATTTATTCTTCTTCAATTAACGGATTTACGCCTCTCAATTCTAACCACTCTTTCACATCATCAATATTGATGTTATCATACCATATCGGTTCATCATCTATCCTATTTTCTTCTATCAATTTGTTATACCGATTAACTGCCCTCACCTTCCACCATTCCATTATTTGTTCATAATCACCAACTCCATTTGGATTTGGTTCTAACTCTTCCTCAACTATCTCCCCACGCAAAAATTCGTATGTATTTGAATAAATTGGTGAATAGTAAACACCTCTATTGTTTTCGTGATAATAGTTTGATGAAGAAATTCCTAAAAGTTGGAAAATCTTATTCAATATTTTTTGTTTCGGCCCACTAACAATGGTATCATTTTCGGTTTTAATTAATCTATCGTAATCTTCATAATTTTCCTTTAACCAATTATGCCAAAACTTATAATGAGATTCATTTGGTGGAAGTATCATTTTACCAGCAGTAGTACCCATCTTCTTCCACCATTTTATTCCGTTGTAAGAGGATTTAGAACCAAAGAGAGATGTAGTAGTTATTCCAACTAATTTATCTCCGTATTTATTTTCCCAATCATCTCTAATTTGTTGTGATGTACAAAGTGAGGCAATAAGTTTTGTTCCTAAAAAATTATATCCCAATGGTTGAGTTGGAACAATTGTGGAGGCTATCGCTGAATTATTTATTTTCTTTTGTTTGAATTTATTTTCAGAGTTCCAACCAATTTTTTCATCCCTACTTTGAATTGAAACAACATCACTTGCGATAGTAATTAAACCTAAGTACATTCCACTATTTTCATCTACAACAACGTACTTTAAATTTCTACCAACATTTTGTTTCCAATGTAAACTATGAGTTAATATTCTTATGGTATTGAACTCATCATTTGAAGAGGTAGATTTCAGTATTGGTTTAATACTCTGTATCTCTTTAATTGTTTGTTTTTGATTATAGATATCAGTTGGTTTCCAAAGATTGTTAAAAACATCGTCTTTGGTTGTTTTAGAGATGTTGAGGTTCTGAACTTCATCAACTTTATTGTACATCAGAATTTCTCTTGCATCCAAAGATTTAAGGAACTCCAAATTTGAAATCATCTCATTACGTTTCTTTTCTAATCTCATAAACTTGCCTTCATCAAACTCAAATGAAGTTGTTTTGGAAAGTTTAGAATAACTACCCATAATTGAGTACGGATACGTTGTTTTAAGAACCTCTAACAACTCTTTCCTATCAATCTGAGGTAATATACTTTTAAGTTTATTTAGTTGAATGTTGGGTTTAATTTGAGATTTTGTTTTTTTGGATTTAGTAGATAATTCTAAAGCCTTATTGATGGTTAAATCCCCATCAACATTTCCCTTCAATTTTATTCGTTTAATTAATTCCGGAGAATTCTTTTCAATTTGTAAAAGATAGGATGCTGAAGTTCGGCTGATTTCAAATCGTTTAGCGTAATCAGTTAATTTATCAACCTTTCCAATATTAGTTCCTTTCTTTTTTCTTCCTCTCTTAATTTTTGAATAAACCTCTTTTTCTAAGTACCTTATTTCATTTGCAATATCCTCTCCCCTTTTCTCCCTCTGCACATTGAAATTAATAAGAGATTCAATTTCATTTTCAAAATCCCTTACCCTAACATTTACAACCTTATATCCCAACTTTTTTAGAACCTTAAATCTTCTGTGGCCAGAAATTATTCTATTGTTAGAAGTAATAACAATTGGTTCTAATTGTCCGTATTGTTTTATTGATTTTTCTAATTTATCTAAATTCTCAAATTGTTTTTGATATATCAGTTTATTAGATGGGTGGGGTTCTAAATCATTGATATTTTTTTGTTCTACTTTTTCTTCATTAGATTGGTAATCTTCACCATACTTTTTGAATAGTTCAGTTTTGTAGTTTTCCAACCTACCAGTTTCAAAAAGAATATCATAATAATCCTCACAATGTCTTAGACTTTCATTCAAATCTTTGGAAAGAAGTTTTAGAAATTCATAATCCTTTTTTCCTTCCTTCTTATTGGGTTTTTTGGTAAGCGTAGTGTATTTCCCTTTGGTTAGTTTTTCACATACTAAATCAAAGAAAACAAATGGATTATCCCATATACTTTTATTCCATTTACTCATCATCCTATCACCAGAATTAGGATTGATAATTATTTTCTTTTCGTATGGAATTGATGAATAATTATCCACCTCAACTTTTGATAAAACCTCAACAATTTCAGCGAGTTCCAAAACCGCTTGTGGTTCTTTAATCAATTTTAATTTCCACCAAATGAATTTTCTATTCTTTAACCAATAATCCTCTACCTCCTCTTTTGAAAAGTTTTTCAACCAACTTCTATCTTGAATTTCAGTTAAATTATAAAACCACTCTCCTACCTTCATTTAGAATTTTTTAATTCGTTCAAACTTTGAACTATTTTAATAATACAACTCATAAAAATTATTTCTTTCTCTATCACCATAGCATCTTTGTAATGAGTATCGGAAAGGATTAAAATAATCTTTGATGTAATAGAACCACCATATTCATCAACCTCATCATATAAGAACTTATAGAGTTCTGTAAAATCGTTAATCTTTCTATCATTAATCAGTTTCCTAATTAGTATTGATTTATCATCATCATTAGATTTAAGAATATCTAAAATCTTTGATTTAATATCATTATCAATAACAGAGTTAGAATGGAGTTTTAATGTGCCATTGGTTGAGTTTTGTTGGTGGATATTGATAATCTTTCTTAAATCGGGAAAAGAACTATCTACAATGGTTTCAACATCTTTTGTTTCAAACTTTACTTTCTCCTCTTTCAAAATATGGGATAGATGTTTTATTACATCTTTTTTATTTGGAGGTTCTATTTCAAAGGTTTGGCATCTACTTTGTATTGGTTCAATAACTCTATCAATGTAGTTGCAAGTAAGAACAAATCTACAATTTTCAGAAAATTTCTCCATCATATTTCGGAGGATTGCTTGGGCTGAATTACTCATATAATCAAACTCATCTAAAATCACCACCTTTCCATTTCTGAAACCTTTGGTGGATGCAAATCCTTTTACTTTGGTTCTGATGGTTTCAACATTGTTTTCATCACTTGCATTAATTATAAGTTCATCACAATCAATAGATTTAGTAATTAGTTTGGCTAATGTGGTTTTACCTCCACCAGCACCACCGAAAAAAAGAAGATGAGGTATATTTCCACTTTCAATAAAACTCTCAATCGTTTCTTTTAGATTATCGTTTCCAATGTAAGATTGGAGTTCTTGTGGCCTCCACTTTTCAACCCATAAATCATTATCTACTTTCATAAAACTTTGTTTCTGTTTTGAACTCTCCAATTAATTTATCTGCATTTCTAAACTCAGTAAAAAATTTACTACTATTTTCCTCAGTATATTCATTTACATTGAAAAGAGAGAAATGGATAAGATTATTTCTTAGAACAATCAACTTTTTCCATTTCATAAAAGTTGAGTTGTTAATTATCTGCCAATCTAATAAATCATAAATTTTTGATGTAATTGATTTCCCTTTTGATTCTCTAACATCTGGTTTCATTACATCCCAATAATCATCGGTTTTTTGGTGCCACGCCCCTAAAATCCATAATACATTCAATCTATCTTCAAATAAACTTTGTGCTAAAAGAAATGAAACTTCATAATCACCTTCATCAAAGTGATTATTATACTTTTTGATTATGTAACTAAATCGTTCTCTTAATTCATACGGATTCATTTTTACCCTATCCCAAATTGTAACCATATTTTTTTATTAGTTCAAACATTGAACTTATTATTTTTCAATTACATAAACTAATCATTTTAGTTAAATTTTTTAAATGATTCAAAAAATGATGTAAGAACCTATCTACTGAGGAAATGAGGGATTATATAACAAAATAATAGAAACTCTCTTAAATCCACTCTTATAGGGGTTTTATGGGTTGTTTGTAGGTTGCAAATACTACCGTTTTATAGATAATGATAAAAAATAATAAAAATTGTTCTTTTATATTTTTTTTGATACTTATAACTGAGAGAACATCAACATAATGTTTTCTTTTTCCTTTATCATTTTTAGGAATGATATAAAACCGCATCGGTGGTGAGTGGGTAATCCAATACAATTTTGACTCAACAATGAGTGTGTTTAGTAAGATGTAAGGAAGTGGAACTCAATTGAGTTTTTCATTGATGAATGGAGTGTTGATAATTATACTAATCAGATTAGAAACATCATAACCTAAAGGGGTGTAAAATCCCTTTTAAGGAAGAAGTATATCCTATTACCAAATCAGTATTAAAAGAAAAAATATAAAAAAGAAATTTCAACCTCTAACTATCAACTATGAAAAACCAAATACCAAAAGAATACCAAAGTAAATTCAATTCATTTGAAGAATTCAGATTGTATAGTGTTGAGGTTGCAAAGAAAAAGTTAGAACACGCATTTGAAAAATTAGAAATAAATGAAAGTAAGAATTGGAAAGAAAACATTAAAACAAACCAGTGATGGAGTAACTGCCGATGATATACAATTCGTTGATGTGAATACGAAAGAAGTATATGATTTTGATGGTTACTTAGAATTATTAAAAAAAGAAAACATATGAAAAATTTAGATAAGGAATTACAAAAAGAAGAAAAGTTTATTCTACCACTTTTAGAGGTGGCTAGGGATAAAAGAGGATTGAAACATACACTCAAATATTCAAGAGAATACATTCTGAATTTCTTAATTGAAAGAGGTGTATTAAGTGAAACACGAGAAAAACTAATTCAGGAATTGAGAAACAACACCAACTACGAACCAAGAGAAATTATGGAATTAATAAATTCTTATTTCAGATTCAAAGAGGCTCTACCTGAATTTAATTTAGAAACCAATCGTAGAATGGATGAGGCATCGGAAAGATACGGAACACAATTTCAGAAAGTAGGTAGAAAAGTTTTAGGAATTATCAATAGAGATAACAGAAATCTTTGTGTTGATGTAAGTGGATTAACTGAGGTTGTACTAGCGGAAATTAATAATGGTGGAATTCAATGGAGAAATAATGGAGTTTCAACGCCTGAGATGAAATGGATTATTGAAAATACAAAACATAGAATGGGGGTAACATTATGAGAATGAATAAAATATTATTATCGGAAAACACTTCTCCAAATATCAAAAGATTGGTATTAATGAAGAGAGCAGGTATGGAACTTACACCAAAACAATTGGAGAGATTAAATAAAACCATTGACATGGAACATCCTCAGATAAAAAGAGGAAAATCAAAAACAGATGATGATTCAGAATTTGATGATATGTTAGATGAGATTTTAAAAGAAATGGGTTACAATGATGATGAGTATGATGGGGATGAAATTGATGTAGATGATTTGCCAGATGTAAGTGATGAAGAGATGGAACAAATTATCAAAGATTTAGAATACGCTACTGGTGAAAGAGATAGTTATGATTAAAAAAAATAGTGAATTGGTAACCAAATACCTCAACAATATCTATGTGATAGGAGAAAATTTCAAAGATATAGATATCAGAGATTTGGAAGAATTATTAAACGATATAGATGATTGGAAAATATGTTGTGAAGAAATAGAATTTAAAATAAAATCACATCATCAGTTTTATTCAGATGTTAAACCACAGAATAATATTGATGACAACAAACTCATAATTTTTTAAACAATACAAACAATGGAACAAACATTAGAACTACTCGGAATTAAAACCGAACTATTAACATCAAAATCTTTATTCACAAGGTTAGAAACCGAAGAAATATTTGGATGCACACCCAAAACATTAAAATCATTTGAAAGAAGAAATTTAATCAAACCAAATAGATTTAAGAATAAGAATTTCTACACCGCAAGTGATATTTTAGATTGTATCAAAAAACAAATACCATTAGCCTATAAAATTAAGAGTGAAGAGTTGGATTGGTATGATATATGGAGTTAGTGGTTAATTACTCCCCTTCATATCAAAATCAATATACTTATACGTAGTGATAGGTTCTGTACTCAAAACATTACACTAGCACTATATCAATTTATAATTGTTCATCTTTCACTCTAAAGAGGATTAGTACTTACCCACTAGTCCTCTTTTTAATTTAAATAACATGACAAATTGTCTGAAAATTATTATCTTTACACTTCCTTTTTTGTGTTTTTAAACATGGAACAAAATTGGATATAAGTTAAATGTGTAGGGAACTGAATATTAAAATTATTCCCCACATAGTTCTATCAAATTAAAAATGAAAGAAGACAAAACAACCATAGTAGAAAAGAATCCATATAAATATAATGGTGAATCTCTACACATTTCCCCACAACCAAAAGCACTACAACGTAGTGATAATCAGAGTGTTACGAAAAGTAAGAAGTTCT
>ERZ1047472.1127-NODE-1127-length-21374-cov-5.419954_pt1 | contig 21374 bp, 17 predicted proteins | sample MGYA00383095_ERZ1047472 | MGnify/ENA primary metagenome ERZ1047472 (study PRJEB29581, sample SAMEA5548365) | metagenome | biome: marine; feature: coastal; material: water | depth 1 m | study: Short-term variability in the microbial, nano- and picoplankton... | reverse complement strand
TCAAGGGGTGCTTAAAACTGGTGAGATAGCAGGGAAGGCAGTATATAAAACTGGTGAGATATCTGGAAAGACAGTAATTAAAACCGGTGAGATAGCAGGAAAGTCTGTATATTATACTGGAAAACATACAGCTAATGGCGCTTATAAGGTAGGAAAATTTACTGGGAACAGGGTATTAGATACGGGAAAAGGTTTATATTACATTGGTTCAATACCGGTAAAAATTACTAATGAAGCACTCAATACTTCAGTAAAAGTCTTAACCGTAACAACAAAAACTGTTGGACTGGGTGGAAAAGTCATCACAACAACCAGAAAAATTCAAGCAAATGAATTAGAAGCAGAGTTGATGGCGATTAGAGGTGCAGGAAATGTGCTAAATGTATTAGTAAAAGCCGCAATGTAATATTCTATATTTATGGGTATTTAAAAATTATATTTAATTATAAGATAAATTGTGCTATCTGTATAAATGGAGGTATCATGCATAAATTCTTATTACCCGCTATTATAGCATTTTCATTAATCTCTTTTAGCTCAAGTTATGCGGCGAATAAAAAATTCACAAACACCATAAACTCATCATTAATATCTCCCATTAAATTAGAGGTGAACCTTAGTGAAGAAATGCTATATAGGGCACAAAATCTTCCTAAGAAATTAAGAGATAGAAACGGAGCTAGATTAAACTCGGGATTTGCAGGTAATGGCTTTTATGGTGATAAAGAGTTGAAGAAGCTTATTTCAAAGTTGGAAGTAAATATTAAAAATGAATTCAGCAAATATGATATTAAAATCTCTGACGATGCAAAAACTGTTCTGAACGTAACATTAGTTGATGCTATACCCAATCGTCCAACTTTCTCGCAATTGGCTAAAGAACCAAATTTATCTCATCAGAGCTTTGCAACTGGCGGTGCAGAAATACAAGCAAAGCTATTATCTCCTGACGGTAGAGTAATCGGAAACCTGAATTATAAGAACTATGAATCTGATATAAAAAATTCACGCTACGGTAGTACTTGGAAAGATTCTAAAAAGGCGTTTTATTGGTTTGCAGTGAAGTCTGCCAAAGCTCTAAAACAATAAATTTTACGCAATACCAAGGTATTTGTGTGATTGTATACTCAGTCGCCATTTAGGGTTTCTTAAACAAAAATCTATAACGGCTTTCTCATGAGAAATGTTCCCTTTTCCGAGGTAAGAGTCATCTCGTGGCTGAAGACAGAAAAAATCAAAATCCATATTTTCATATTTACGTGGTTCATTTTCTGACTGGGGGTAAACTAATTTTAGTTCATTTCCGAAATTTTGTTTTATTTCAGTATTTGCTTTGGGCGAAACACAGATCCAATCCAGTCCTTTAGGGGCTTTTATCGTTCCATTAGTTTCTACAGCAATCTTAAAACTTTTCGAATGTAGCGCATGAATTAGAGCAGTATCTAACTGTAAAAGAGGCTCGCCCCCAGTGCAAACAACCCATTTCTGAGCGCTTTTTACCCCAATTTTCTCCACAACCGATGCAAGTTCATCAGCAGTATTGAACTTGCCACCGTTCACGCCATTGATACCTATGAAATCTGTATCACAAAACTTGCATATTGCTTCCTTTCTATCAACTTCCCTTCCACTCCATAAGTTGCATCCACTAAATCTCAAAAATACAGCAGGAACTCCGGTTTGGACACCCTCGCCTTGAATTGTAAGGTATATTTCTTTTACAGTATATGTCATGCGGTGTAACTCGACCAACCCTTTGCCCTTAAGTCACAAGCAGGACAGGAATTACAGCCATATCCCCACTCATATCTGTGATTTCGATAACCTCTATAACACGAATGACTATCTTCAATTATAATATCAATAAGTCTTTTTCCACCAAGCTCTTCTGCTTTTTTCCAAGCCTCAGATTTTGACAAATACATTAACGGAGTTTCTAAAATAAACTCTTTATCCAACCCTAATGATATTGCTCTCATTTGTGCATCAAGTGTTTCTTTTCTGCAATCAGGGTAACCAGAAAAATCGGACTCACACATGCCGCCAATAAGATTATTTATTCCTCGCCTGTATGCAATTGCTGCCGTGAAATTAATAAAAATTAAGTTCCTGCCTGGAACAAATGTTGACGGAAGTCCTTCTTCGTTCAATGTAATTTCCATATCACGCGTTAAAGAAGTATCACTAATTTTACCCAAAGAACTAAGATCTATAACATGATCATCGAAAAGTTTTTTATTCCACTCTGGAAAAGTTAACCGAACTTTACCAAGCACTGTTTTACGACATTCCATTTCTACTGAGTGTCTTTGGTCATAATTAAAACCAACGGTTTCAACATGATCATACTTTTCAAGTGCCCAAGCAAGACAAGTGGCTGAATCTTGCCCACCAGAGAACATAATCAAAGCTTTATTTTCTTGTTTCATAAAGGGGCATATACCGATTAAATTTTGATCTGACCAGTGGTCTAATACTTACTCATATACTATTTTTTACTTTAAAAAAAAATTTAATAACCCCTTTCAGAAAGTAATTTACGGGTTAAAAAGAATTATGAGCTCGCAAAATGAAAATATAAATGTTGCATCAGAAAGTGATATTGATAAACGTGCTAAAGCAAAGAATGTTAAACCGTTAAGACAACTTTGGCCATTTATTGCCAATTACCCAGTTACGATTTCGAGTTTTTTATTATTTTTAATGCTAGCAGCTATTTTAAATCTTGGGATAACGGAGGCCTTTCGTATAATAGTTGATTGCGGGTTTAATGAAGAAGAAATAATACCAGAAAGTTGTTCGCGTTACGCTATAGGCGATATTAATAATTTAGGTTCATATTTTAAATTTGGCATGATTATTGGCTTGGGATTAGCCATATTTAGCGCATTAAGATTTTATTTCATAAGCATATTGGGTCAAAGAGTTATCGCAGATATTCGAAAAAGTATTTATGCAAAATTAACCACCCTTTCTTCTGAATACTTTGAGAAAATTCACACTGGAGAGGTATTATCGAGACTAACAACTGATACAACTTTAATTGAAACCGTAATTGGCTCATCAATTTCATTTGCGATAAGATCCGTAGCCGTATCAATTGGAGCACTAATATGGATGTTTTTTATTAGCTGGGAATTGACCTTATTGGTAGCCGCAATTGGCCCTGTCATAGTAATTCCTGCACTAATAATAGGGCGAAAAATTCGGACTCTCTCGATTGAAAGTCAAGATAGTTTAGCAGATGCCTCCGCAAGAGCGGGGGAAAGTATTGGTGCAATTCAAACAGTACAAGCATTTAATCGTGAGATGAAAGAAATATCTAATTTCAATAAATCAGTCGAAAATACATTTGAGGCGCATAAAAAGCGAATTTTTGTCCGTAGTTTAATGACCTTTATAATATTCGGACTCGGAATTATAAGTATTATTGGAGTTATGTGGTATGGAGCAAGTTTTGCAATTAATTCAGAAGTCGCAGATGGAAAACCAAGCTTATCAAGTGGCCAGATAACACAATTTATTTTTCTAGCGTTCATGGTTGTATCAAGTACCGGATTCTTGACAAGCACATGGACTGAACTTTTGAGAGCATCTGGGGCAACGCAAAGGATCATGGAACTTCTCAAAGAAGAGCCAGTAATTAAAAGCCCTTTAAACCCTAAGATCATTACCGTTTTAGAGGGTAACATTGAATTTAAAAATGTATCCTTTAGCTATCCTACACGAAGTGATGAAAAAGCACTTGATAGTATAAATTTATCAATAAAGTCAGGTGAAAAAATTGCTTTTGTGGGTCCCTCCGGTGCAGGGAAAACTACCATCTTCCAATTATTACTAAGATTTTATGATATACAAACTGGAAGTATAACGATTGATGGAATCCCTATTAAAGAATTAACTACTAAAGACCTAAGAAAACAATTCTCAATTGTGCAACAAAGTACTCCGTTATTTTCTGGATCTGCAATAGAGAATATAACCTACGGTAGTGAAGAGGTAGATTTAAAAGAAGCCTATAAAGCAAGTAAAATGGCGTTTTCTGATAGTTTTATTAAAAAATTACCACAAGGATATGATACTGATCTTGGAGAAGCTGCTGAAAGACTTTCTGGGGGACAAAAGCAAAGGGTAGCAATAGCACGTTCAATTTTAAGGGATGCACCCATACTTTTATTGGACGAAGCAACAAGTTCTTTAGACTCAGAAAGCGAACATAAAATTCAAAAGGCAATTGAAACGATGTCAAGAACGAAAACTACATTGATTATTGCTCACCGACTAGCAACCGTAGTTAAAGCTGATAAAATTGTGGTCATGGATAAAGGTAAAATTATTGAAACTGGGTCACACAAACAGCTTTTAAGAAAGAAGGGTCTTTATTCACGTTTGTCGGAACTTCAGTTTAATGACTCTAAAATCCTGTAATGAATTTCATTACGTCTGAACATAGGCGGGACAAATGGGGCGTCATAAAAAGCGTATTCAGGTTCCCCCGTTATGTCAATTTTTCTGGACGACAGAAACTCATCTAATTTGTTCTGGTGTTCTTTTAAATTTCTTTTACTAGCGCTTCCAGAAAATCGTATACTTACTGTTGAATAAGGTTCTGTTTCAATTATTCTTATGTCGCCATCCATGGGAACTGGTAAACTTTGCTTATTGTACTTCCCTGGCATCATGAAATTTACAATCCATTGACCTTTTTCTTTCTGTTTTTGTAGAACAGGAGAAGTCATCGCAATTTTTTCACTAACTTTTCTTTGACTCACAGGTGATGTCATTGAAATACTCTCAGAAGATATATTATCTCCAAATATAAAAGCGGCTAACTTTCTAAAACCGCGCGTACTGGCTTGGTCACGGTCTCCCATAACTGTTACTTCCGCTACTAGCATAGAGGGATATGATCTTATCTCATAGTTATTATGGGACATTTTTACTGTATAATCTGGAGTTTCAATCGCCATTGCACTTTGAAAGATAGTTAAAAAAAAGAATGTAATCAAAAAAATAGTTATTTTATTCATAATAAGCACCTCATTAATATTACGAGCTAAAGAGCTTATTAGTTTACAAAAATAGTATCAAATTAATAAATTCATAATACTACCCGAGACACAGTCGATTTTAATGAGTACTCAGCACCATCTCAGCAGCACCATACAATGCTACAAAATGAGCTTTGATTATACGAACAGGAATTTCTTGCATAAACCATGTACCATGCCCCCTAACTCTAAATCGTTTTATAAAGTTAGACTCAGGAATGAACGGCGAAATATGTCTCGTAACTCCACCCGCGAGGACAACACCTCCAGTTGCCCCAGTTGTGAAGGCTATATTACCAGAAAAAGTTGCTAACATATTACAAAATATTATGACTGATTGCCTCGCTACTGAGTTTGGGTTTGCTTCAGCCGCTGCTACTATTTCGTTTTCTCTTGTACACAAGGCTGTCTCGCCTAATATATTACATAAAGCTGAATAAATTCGAAAAAGACCAGGTCCTGAAATTAATATTTCTGAAGATACGTAGCTAATTTGTTTTTGCCAATACTTCAAAATCAAAAGTTCCAATTCACTTTGGGGTGAAAAACTGGAGTGTCCGCCCTCAGTTGCAATAATTCTGGGGGGTCTACCAGGCAGTATACATGAAACCCCCAGACCTGTTCCTGGGCCTAATACTGCAACAGGTTTATTATAATTTACCTTTCCTGGTATTAATATTTCAAAGCCATCATCTGGTATTACCCTAGCTCCATTGGCCATTGCAACGAAATCATTGAGAACTACAGCCCTACTAAATCCAAATTCTTTAACTAAATCGTTCTCAGAAACCATCCAATCTACATTCGTCATTCTAATCTCATCATCAAATTTAGGCCCCGCAAAAGCAAATGCAGCTTGCTTTGGTTTAACTTTTTTTGAGATTAAATATTCGTGAACAACATCATGGAAATGTTTGTATTGATTAACTGAAAACCGTTCTGAGTGATGTAGCTCAATAGTTCCCAAAGCCGTCTTTTCTGCTAAAGCTAATCTGCAATTGGTGCCCCCCACATCTCCAACTAAAATCGATGATTGCATTATGGCATCCAGCTTGGTTTACCCAAAACTGAGGCACCATCTTCTGAATTTCCAGCCACAGAGCGTAATGGCGCAAACATATTCATTCCTAGACTATTTAGATTTTTTGCCTGAGGGGCCTTAGCGCATCCTCGCGACAGCCATTTGTGTTCCGATATTACATTTACGGTTCCAGATACTGCATCAAGCCTAATGATATCACCGTTATTTATTTTACTAATGTTCCCCTCGGAAATTGCTTCCGGGTGCATATGAATCGCTGTGGGTACTTTTCCAGATGCCCCTGACATCCTTCCGTCAGTAACCATAGCTATTTTAAAACCTCGGTCTTGTAGGGAGCCTAAAATAGGTGTTAATTTATGCAGCTCAGGCATTCCATTTGCTCTTGGACCTTGAAAACGCAACACTACAATAAAATCTTTATCAAGCTCACCGGCTTTATACATTTCAACTAGGCTGTTTTGATTATCAATTACTATTGCAGGTGCCTCAATAACCCAATTTTCTTTTTTAACAGCTGAGACTTTTATAACAGACCTTCCAATATTACCCGTTAAAAGCTTGAGACCACCATTTGTTTGAAATGGTTTATCAACATTTGTTAAGACCTCACTATCAAGGCTTTTCTTAGGACCCTCTCTATATAGTACTGTATCAGGCTCAGCATGAGTATTTTTTACAGGCTCAAATGTATATTTAACAAGCCCCCCATCACCAGCAACTGTTTTGACATCGGTATGTAAGAGCTTGGTTTCAATTAATTCTCGGATAAGGTACGACATACCGCCAGCAGCATGAAAGTGGTTGATATCAGACACCCCATTTGGATATATTCTGCATATCAACGGTACCGCCTCAGCTATATCAGAAAAATCATCCCAGTTTATAATAATTCCAGCGGCAGCGGCTATGGCAATCATATGAATAGTGAGATTTGTTGAGCCGCCAGTCGCCATCAAACCAACGAGACCGTTAACAATAGCCTTTTCATCAATTATATGTCCTATTGGTGTCGACTTACCCGAGATATCTGTCATTTGGACTGCTCGTCTAGTAGTCTGTGCTGTTATAGCATCACGAAGAGGTGTATTTGGATGTACAAAAGATGCACCAGGCAATTGCAGACCCATAATTTCCATTAACATTTGATTAGTATTAGCTGTGCCATAAAATGTACACGTACCAGGCGCGTGATAAGAGGCGGACTCAACCGCTAACAATTCCTCTCGCCCTACTTTTCCCTCGGCAAATAATTGCCTAATTTTTATTTTTTCAGGATTAGGAATTCCAGATGGCATAGGACCCGCTGGAGCAAAAATTTGAGGAATATGACCATAACGCAAAGCGCCTATCAAAAGACCCGGAACAATCTTATCACAAACACCAAGATGAATTGCTGCATCAAACATATCATGAGATAAAGCTATTGCGGTAGAGTAAGCAATAATGTCTCTCGAAAAGAGCGATAGTTCCATTCCATCCTGCCCCTGAGTGACCCCATCACACATAGCCGGCACTCCTCCTGCGACCTGTGCCGTGGCTCCATTCCTTCTGGCAGCATGTTTTATGAGGTCAGGAAATCCAGCGAAAGGTTGATGCGCAGATAGCATATCATTATAAGCTGTTATGATCCCAATATTAGCCCACTTAGCTCCTAATAGTTCTGTTTTTTCCAAAATAGGACATGCAGCAGATGCATGAGCCACATTTCCTTCAGATAATCTACTTCTCCTAGGGCCAGGCCTAGTATTTTTTTGAATGGCGTTTAAGTAAGCTTTACGAGAGCGTTCTGACCGGTCCTGAATTCTCTGGGTTACTCTGGCTAACTTTGAATTTATAGTCATCTATTCATTCCCACATGTGATTACCGTAAGGCGGTCTGAAGCAGAGAGTAAAGCTTTAACCGGAGTATTAAATTTTGTATTATTAATACATAAATTAAAAACTTTTGCTTTTTCTTCTCCAGGGACTAACAACAAAACATTCCGTGATGCAACAACAGATGAAAAAGTTAAAGAAATTCTATCCGTATGTTCTCCTGCTACTTCGCATCCATAAGCATTGATTGCCACTACGGTACTTTTATTCCCTGGATCAAGAGCAGCAATTAAACCGTTCGAATCTGGAAACCACGAAGCCGTATGTCCATCTAAACCCATTCCCATAACGCATATATCAAAGGGTTTTGGTATTTTAGAAATTTGATTTTCAATAGTTACTAAAGCGTCATATGGTAATGAGTCTTTAGTTTTTAATTTGAAAAATTTTGCATTTTTAGCTCTGTCTCTAAAGAAACAATCATTGAGAAATGTTTCATTTGATCCGGGCAGTCCTGCTTCAATCCACCGATCATCCACTAAACCTACAAAGACTTTACTCCAAGGTAAATCACAACTACTTAAAGCTTCATACACTGGCCTTGGGCTTGATCCCCCTGATAGCATGATACTAGCATAACCACGTGAAGCAATAGCTTCCGATAAAATGTCGGCAATAGATTTACTCGTATTTGTGACCATTTCTTTTATAGAGGGGTAAGAAATATATTTATATTGTTTTGTCATATGTTAACTTCAAGACCAAGAATGATTGTCTCTACTGAGCATATCTTCTGCCTTATTTGGGCCCTCAGTTCCAGCCTTGTAGTGTTCAATTGATGTATCCGAGTGTCTCCATGCATCAATAATACCATCAACCCATTGCCATGCTGACTCCACTTCACCTCTGCACATAAATAAGCTTAAATTTCCTCTTACCACATCCATCAATAGTCTTTCATACGCATCTGGATATCTAACTGTAAAATTATCTGCATAACTGAGGTTTAAAGGAAGTGTCTTAAGGCGCATACCGCCAGCTCCGGGTTCTTTTACTTCGAACCAGAGTTTTACCGCTTCATCAGGCTGAAGCCGAATGACTAGTTTATTTGGTTTTACAGGCGTTTCACCAAAAATAGAATGAGGAACTGCTTTAAATTGAATCACAATTTCTGAACGGCGAGTTGACATTCTTTTCCCAGTTCTGAGGTAAATCGGAACGCCAGCCCATCTCCAATTTTCAATTTCAGCCTTTATAGCAACATAAGTTTCAGTAGAACTCTTATTAGCATCAACATCAGTTAGATAATCAGGAAAAATAATACTCTCCTTACTCCCTGCCGCATATTGCCCGCGTACTGTTTTTTGGTTTACATCATCAATTGTGATATTTTTCAGGGCCTTCAAAACTTTTATTTTTTCAGCCCGGACATCATCTGCTTCTAAAGAAGCGGGTGCCTCCATAGCCGTAAGACAAAGGAGCTGTAATAAATGGTTTTGAACCATATCTCTAAGTGCTCCAGCATTATCGTAATAAGCACCCCTACCACCGACCCCAATGGACTCGGCAGCTGTGATTTGTATATGATCAATAGCTTGATTTGACCAAAGGGGTTCAAGCAATATATTACCAAACCGTAGAACTAATAGGTTTTGAACCGTTTCTTTACCGAGATAATGATCTATTCTGTATATATTGTTTTCATCAAAAACTTGGCCAACGCCTTCATTGATTTTCAAGGCAGATTTATAATCAGTTCCCAGTGGCTTTTCTAAAACAACACGAGAATTATCATTAACAAGTCCTCCTTCATTAAGTTTAAGACATATATCAGCAAACATAGAAGGAGGCATGGCAAGATAAAAGATTCTCACAAGTTTTTTCTCAGCGGATAAGTGAGTTTTTAGGTTGCTCCAATTTTGACTATCATGCACATCGATTTTCACATAATCAACTAGACTCAAAAATCTATTCCACAAATTCTCATCAAAAACATCATCATTAGAGAATTCATGATAGTATTTGGTAATTAATTCATGGTATTCAGTAACTGTATAAGTTGACCTCGATACACCAATAATTCTACTATCATCTGAGATTTGTCCATCACGGTATCTGTGATAAAGTGCCGGTAAAAGCTTTCTACGGGCTAAATCTCCAGTTCCGCCGAATACAATAATTTCAAAAGGCTGAACAGGAACAAAAGATGACCCAGAATTCGTATCAATTATGTTATCCATTTTTTTACTCAATTAAAAAATCTTGTATAAATCAGCTTAGAGCTGAAAATGACAGCGCTGTCAATTATCTAGTATGTTTTGATTGTCTGTAGATTTTCTGATAATAAGCTTATGATCGAGATGGTAGCTCGGCAATACATCTTCTTTAGCTGGAGGATTGATCAATAAATTTGCAGCCATCTGACCCATCTCATAAATTGGTTGTTTAACTGTAGTCAGCTGTGGAAAGAGAATTTGTGCTAGTGGTGTATCATCAAATCCACCAACAGATAACTTTGTAGGGACTTCTAAGCCCAACCGGCTTGCAACACTCACAACACCAGCAGCCATATCATCATTACTAGCAAATATAGCTGTGGGAGGTTCATTCAATCCTAATAAATTTTCTGCTGCTTCAACTCCTGATTTAAAAGAAAAGTCACCCTCAGCAATAAAGTTTTTATCAATTTTTAAATTGAATTTCTCCATTGCTAACTCATAGCCTTTATATCTTAAGGCCGTTGCGCTATGCCCTCTATGACCCTTAATAAAACCAATTTTCTTGTGACCGCGCTTAATCAAATATTCAGTCATTTCAAAAGATGCTTGAACATCATCCATCTTTACTGATGATACACCATTAATTTCTATAGTAGGAGCGACGGGAACATAAGGTATATTTAAACTTCTTAAGATACTTAAAACATCTTTATCATCACACAAAGGCGGGGTTAATATTACTCCATCAACAGGTAGACGTTCAAGTAACTTTTCAACTTCATTACCTGCATTTGCATTCGCCATACTCAACGGCTCAATCACAAGGTAATAATTATTATCCCGACATGCTTTAATCGCTCCTTTTTGAATATTCGCAATATAATTTGGACTTGGGTTATCATAAAGCAGGGCTATGAGATAAGATTTTGAACTCGCTAAGCCCTTTGCCGCTAAATTTGGTGAATACCTTAACTCTTTTGCAGCGCTTAATACTCTTTCGCGTGTTTTCTTAGCAACATTTGGCTCATTATTTAGAACGCGAGATACTGTTTTCATAGAAACATCAGCAAGCCTGGCAACATCTGTGATTGTTGTTTTCATAAGATCATTCTTGAATTGAGTCCTTTGAGCAATAGAATGACTTAGGTAGAGGCAAAGGTCAATGAAAGCCCTGTATTTATTAAAATAAATTAGGATAGAACATATAGATTTATTGACAGCGCTGTCATTTCTATCTATCCAACATAAAATATAATTATATGCCTTAGTGGCAAAAGGGGAAAAAGTGGTTAAACCCATGATAGTTGGAGATATTGGGGGAACGAATATTCGTTTTGCCATAGCAAACACAGATAGAAACGGTCTACCTAATCTTGAACACGTTTGGAGCTCACCTTCAAAGAATTTTTGCGCATTCGGCGATGCTTTGGAACATTTTTTAACTATTGCTTCACCGAATAAAAATCCACTAAAGGGTGTATTTGCTTTAGCTGGTCCAGTTGACAAAAATACAGTAAAGCTAACTAATAATAGCTGGATTGTTAAAAGAGATGACCTAAAAACACGTTTCGGTTTTGAACGGCTTGTATTCATTAATGACTTTGCTGCTATGGCAAGATCAATTCCAGAATTGCCGTCCAAAGCATTTAAAACACTACAAACTGGAGATATCTCTTGTGTTCTATCTGCGAATTCCACGACAGCTGTAGCAGGAGCAGGTACGGGGCTAGGGCAAGCCTTACTGATACGTGATAAATCGACTAAATGGGCAGTTCTACCTGGTGAAGGTGGGCATCAACCCTATTCGCCTGTGAATAAACTTGAAAAAGAGATTCATAAATTATTACAGCATAAATTAAAATACGTATCTTTTGAGGATATCTGCTCAGGGCAAGGACTAGAAAATGTTTATGAAGCTCTTCTAAAAATAAATGGCTTAGAAAATAAAACCTTGGATGCAAAATCTATTACCGAAGAAGCAAATCGTGGTAGCTTAGTCTCAATTCAAACATGCGAGTTTACAGCGAACACACTGATGAGCTTCATCGGTAATGCTGTGCTTTCAAGTGGTTCATGGCATGGAGCTGTTTTAGCTGGTGGCGTATCTCAGCACCTAAAAGAATACCTTGGGGCTGATTCAGCGCTAGAAAAATTTAAAAATAAAGGTAAAATGACAAAAAGAATGGAAAATGTTCCACTTCGTTTACTCATTGATCCTACTGCGCCGCTGATAGGAGCTGCTTCCAGTAATTAAAATCTGAGAGCTACTAATTATCTCTCAGACTTTAATAATCTAACATTTATCAATCAATACAGATTGCATCACCTTCGTTGGACACTAATTTCACATCTGATATACTAACTGATAGTGCATCAGAAGTTTCCAGCAAGAAAGCACTATTTACATATTCCATGTCATTAGCAGCAGCAAAGCAAGATAGCTTCAATGATAATTCAGCCCACTCGCTGCTATCTAAACCTGAAGAGGCTTTATTTAAAGCTAAAGGTCTTGAGCAATCTACACCGCAATCAACTGTAAGAGATAGCTTGTCTTCAGGGTCTAAGTCATCAAATCTAACTCTCATATAGATTGCCATATCTGCAGTATTCTGCCTTGTTAAGTTAGCCGGAGGGTTTTTACTGATGGCAAATGAACCCTTCCCCTCACCATTAAAGTTAATGGTACGAATATTTTCTTGAACACCATCATCAGCCGAATAAATAGAAACTATCTTACCAGGCGAAACATCCCTAGAAGTTTTTACTACTGTCTCTCCAAATTCATCAGAGACTGTCATGGTCCATGGATACATTGCTTTACCCGCCTTAAAAAAATCACTATCGTTAATGACTTTCAAATCTATCCCTGCATTCTCAGAAAGAACGCCAACATCGCTGGGATTAGAGTAAGATAATCCGTAACCATAAGCGAAAAGCGGCTCATAGTTTTCATCATCGTAATTTAGGGATGTTTGGGCAGCGGTCTTAGGCCAAGAATATGGAAGCTTTCCTACAAAATCAAAATCAATTTTTCCATCCGAATTTGTAAAGAGCAAGTCAGTAGCATAACCTCCCTCAGAGCCAGGAAGCCAAGCAGCTACAAAAGCATCACTAGAGTTAATTTCTCTGTTCATCCACAAGGGACGCCCGGTTAAAAATATAGCTACAGTCGGTATACCTTCAGATTTAAACTTCTTGAGAAGCAAGAGATCGCTATCATCACCTGGCTTGTAAGCAAGATTGTCTCTGTCTCCTTTAAACTCTGCGTATGGCTCTTCACCAAAAACAACAATAGCCGCGGAAGGTTTACCAGAATAGTTACCATCAGCATCAGCGAGTATGACCTGCCCATCAGCTTTATTAAGATGCCTTGTTATTCCATCAAGAAATGAAGTCCCACCTGGAAAATCAGAGTTTTCATTTCCTGTTCCTTGCCATGATAAAGTCCAGCCACCGGATTGTTTACCAATATTATCTGCTCCATCACCAGCAACCAAAATAGTTGACTTAGGAGACAATGGTAAAATACCATTATTTTTAATTAAAACTTGACTTTCGCGCACCGCCTGACGCGCAACCTCTTTTGAGACCGGGTCCTTCAAAACGTCATAATCAGCTGCCCCTGGTCTCTTGGAAGGCTTACCGGCACTCATTAATCCTGATCTTATCTTTACTCGCAATATTCTTCGTACAGCATCGTCAAGCCTATCAAGATCTATTTCACCGTTTTCTGCCTGCTTCAAAGTATTTTCAAACAAACCTCTCCAACTATCTGGAGCCATGTACATATCTAATCCTGCATGAAGAGCAGCTGGGCAACTTTCTACAGTGCAACCATCAAGTTGCCCATGGCCGTTCCAATCACCTACAATAAATCCATCAAATCCCATCTGGCCCTTGAGGACATCTGTTAAAAGCCCTTTATGCCCATGCAGTTTCACACCCTGCCAACTCGAAAATGATGCCATCACTGATTGAGCACCTGCATTTATAGCAACTGGGTAAGCAGCTCCGTGCCTATCCCTTAACTCTTCTTCAGTATCAGCATTGTCACCCTGGTCTATTCCTAATGTTGTTCCGCCATCACCAAGAAAGTGTTTAGCAGTAGCTATTACATTATTACCTTTTAACCAATTTTCTGAATCTGGCTCTCCCTGTATACCCTTTATTAACTCGCCAGCATAGGATACGGTGACATCTGGGTTTTCGGAGTAACCTTCATAAGTTCTTCCCCATCTATCATCGCGGACAACTGCGATAGTTGGAGCAAAAGTCCACTCCTGTCCCCCTACCCTTATTTCCTTTGCGGTAATTTCACCAATTTTTCTCATTAGAGCAGGATTTCTAGTTGCACCCAAGCCTATATTATGAGGAAAAACTGTAGCTCCCGGGACATTATTATGACCATGCACTGCATCAGTGCCCCACAGCAAAGGAATGAAAGGTACGCCCTCACCATAAGCATCTTTTGAAGCTTCATAAAATTCATCCGCTAATTTTATCCAATCAGACGCAGGAGACCTGTTATCACCGTTCGGTGCTGAGTTACCACCATTAAGAACTGAACCTAGTGGATAAACTTTTAAATCCTCAGGAGTAAGAGAACCAATGTCACCTTGAATAACCTGACCTACTTTATGCCGAAGCGTCATTCCTTCCATTATTGTTGTAATTTCATTCTCTATTTTAGGGTCTATTCCCACTGGGCTTTGAGCTGTTGGCCATATTGATGGATTCACAGCACCAGCCGTCAAACTTGAACTCTGATTTTGAACAGAACATGCCATTAATGAAGCGCTCATTAGTATGGCTGCGCCACTAGATATTAAATATTTTTTATACACAGGATTTTCCTTTACCAATCTGTATTTCATACATTTACCAGAAAGCCGCATAAATCGCTATCAATGATAGACCTATAATGACTGACCACATATTAAAACTAGCAGATGTCTTAAAGTCTATATCTCCTAGGTTAACTGATTGCTCCTTCAGAGGGGCATTAGTAAACTTAGATACTAATACTCCCAAAACTGTACAACCAAGGAATATTGCCCAGATACGATTTACAAACTGAAAGTCAGGGAAGAAGAATGCCACTGCAGGCGACAAAACAATAGATGCAATTAACATTGCGTAGGCCCCTGATGAGTTTGCCGATTTATAAAACATACCGAGCAAGAAAACTGATACCACTCCCGGAGCCACATATCCTGTTAATTCTTGAACGGTTTGAAAGGCACTCTCCATATTTTGAAAAATTGGTTGCGCAATAATCACTGCGAATATCATAGCACTAACCGCTGTTAATCTTCCGACCATCACATAATGACTTTCAGATCGACCTGACTTAGCCATTTTATAAATGTCCATAGTAAATATAGTTGATATGGAGTTCATCATTGAAGCCAAAGAAGAAACGATCGCCGCTACTAAAGCCGCAAATATTAATCCACGAAGACCGCTAGGCATTATACGCATTACCTCAGGGTACGCTCTATCCGTTTTATCAGCTAATACTTCTGGATTTAATGCACCAAACTCAGGTGTAGCCAGCATGACTGCTGCTATGCCTGGTAAAACAATAATAAGCGGCATTAGTAACTTTAAGGCAGCAGCAAAAACTAAGCCTTTTTGAGCCTCTCTAATATCTTTAGCACCTAAAGCGCGTTGAATAATATACTGATTAAAACCCCAGTAATTAAGATGAAGTATCCAAAGTCCGCCTAGTAGTGTCCAAATACCCGGCATAGTATCATACCCGTATTGATCTTTTTCAAATATCATATCAAATTTATCAGGAAGCTCGGTGTACATTCTTTCAAAACCACCAAGAACGCCGCTGTCTCCACCGATAATTCCCATAGTTAGCCAAGCAATAATAAATCCACCAATAACGAGTATCACTACCTGAATAATATCAGTTAAAGCTACAGCCTTTAGTCCACCCCAATAAGAATAAAGAATAGCAAAACCGCCGAGAGCTGCCATGCTAGGTAATATTGAAAGACCTGTTAATGTATTTACAGCGAGTGCACCCAACCACAGAACAGTTGTCAAATTAACTGCAGTATATAGAAATATCCAATATCCTGACATTAATGTCTTAACACCGGACCCATATCGAGTTTCTAAAAACTGAGGCATTGTATAAATTTCGCGTTTTAGAAATATAGGTAAGAAGTATTTGGCAACCAATATTAATACTATTGCAGCTTGCCATTCATAGGCTGCAATTGCCAGACCAATACGAAATCCTTCACCTGACATACCAATTATTTGCTCAGCAGATATGTTGGCCGCTATCAATGAGGCGCCTATTGCCCACCAAGGAAGAGACTTTCCAGCCAAAAAATAATCTTCTGTGTTTTTTGAATGACCATCTTTTTCTCTAGATACGTACAATGCAACTCCTAGCAACATGACAGCATAAGCCCCAAGAACCCATAAGTCTAAACTCGATAATGACATTTCTTCCCCTAAACAGATTTAAATTTTACAAATCAGGAACTTTAAAGCAGTTTTATGACAGCGCTGTCAACTCCAAGGTCATAAAAATCAAGTCAAAATTAACAAATTAAAAAAAATATTTATAGTATCTATAAAATTATATGCATTGCAGACTTAAACCAATATGAGTAATTAGAACTAACAAGTAAATTGGAATATCATTTAATTAAAAATAAAATATGAGTTTAATCGATTTAGAAGAACTAAGCAGAACAACAGGATCTCTCATTGGAGTAGATCCAGGCACCAAAACACTTGGCATTGCATCCAGTGATGTAACGCGACTTATAGCAACACCGTTTACTACAATTAAAAGAACAAAGTTTTCTCAAGATGCTGAAAAATTATTTTCAATTTATGATCAATACAAAGCTTCGGCAATTGTTATGGGGTTACCAATAAATATGAACGGATCCTATGGACCCCGATCTCAATCTGTGAAAGATTTTTGTGGTAATTTAATACGCATGAGAGATATACCCATCTTTTTATGGGATGAACGATTATCTACTTTAGCAGTTAAACGCGGAATGATTGATGCAGACTTAAGCAGAGAAAAACAAAAAAAAAATGTTGATAAACTCGCTGCTGCATACATATTGCAAGGGCTTCTCGACCGATTGAGAACAAAATAAGTATAAAATGAGATTGAATACTTGACAATGTACGAAATTTTCGTACACCCAGTCAATGACTTACTCAAAGAATATCATTGATAATGTTTTTGGTGGAATTCGTCCAGCTTCAAGAGCCTTAGATAAAGCCGCAACAACAATTCAAGGTTGGTATGATAGCGGTACTATTCCACAAAAACATTGGGCAGGAATAATAAGTGCGGCAAAAGCATTTGACCACTCTTTGAGTTCAGAAGACTTCTTTCCCAAGCAAACTACAAAACTAGGGGCATTCGGTTACCCTTTTAAAAAAATTCACTGTCTCTCCATTGGTGATTTTAACAGACCTGATATTGAAACACTTTTATCGCTAGGCGAACATTATCTCGACCTCAATATTCAAAAAAATCCAAATAACAGAGTATTGAAAGGCAAAACATTAGTTAATCTATTTTTTGAAAACTCCACCAGAACAGAAAAAAGCTTTGAATTGGCTGCTAAACGACTTGGGGCTGATACAATATCAATGCAAATTGCAAGTAGTTCTATTAAAAAAGGTGAAACCTTGATGGATACCGCAGCGACGCTTAATGCCATGAATCCAGATATTCTTGTAGTCCGGCATAGCGCATCAGGAGCTCCTGCCTTGCTTGCGCAAAAAGTTAGTTGCTCAGTCATCAATGCAGGAGATGGAATGCACGAACATCCCACGCAAGCTCTCCTTGATGCACTGACAATAAAATCAGCATTTAAAAAAATTTCTGGCTTAAGAATAGCAATTTGTGGTGATATACTTCATTCAAGGGTAGCAAGATCAAATGTAAAGTTATTAAATATGCTTGGCGCAGAAGTACGCTTAATTGGCCCTAAAACCCTGCTACCTACTGAAGCTAAAACATGGGGTGTGAGTGTCTTTAATGATATGAAGGAGGGGCTAGAAGACTGCGATATAGTTATCATGTTACGCCTTCAATTAGAACGTATGTCTGATGCGTTAATTCCCTCTAAACGTGAATACTTTCACTTTTACGGTCTAGACAAAGAAAAAATTGCATATACCAAAAAGAAAACTTTCGTAATGCACCCTGGGCCTATGAACCGCGGGGTAGAGATTAGCTCTGAAATAGCAGATGATGAACAAATTAGTTTAATAAAAAAACAAGTTGAGACTGGGGTTGCTATGCGGATGGGAATATTGCACGCTTTATCTGTGTCTCAGGACAATAATAAATGAATACTGCAACCATAATAAATGCAAGAATTATAAATCCTGAGAACGGTTATGATGAATTTGGCTCCATACTTATAGAGTCAGGAACCATATCAGATTTTGGTCCCGAAGTTAAAGCCAAAGGGCAAATAATTGATGCTCAAGGCCTCATGTGTGCACCTGGCCTGATCGATATGCGAGTAAATTCTGGGGAGCCAGGGAAAGAAAATCGAGAAACTATTAATACAGCAGCCAAAGCAGCAGCAGCAGGTGGCATTACTTCAATAGTATTGATGCCTGACACTAATCCTGTGATTGATGATATTTCGTTAGTTGATTTCATAAACCGCAAAGCAGAAAATGCTCCAATTAACATCTTTGCTGCTGGGGCTCTCACTAAAAACTTAGATGGTAGCACTTTAACAGAAATTGGGTTGATGTCAGAGGCTGGGGCACTAATGTTTTCGAATGGTGCATTGCCAATAACAAATGCACAAACAATGCGAAGACTCTTGTCTTACTCTAGTAATTTTGATTGTTTAATATCTACTCGCCCTATAGAAAGCTCATTGAGTAGTAACACAGTTGCCCATGAAAGTGATTTTTCAGCGCGGTTGGGACTTTCAGCATCCCCTGCGGTTTCAGAGCTTATCATAGTTCAGCGTGATATAGCCCTAGCAGAACTCACCGATGGAAAACTATTAATAGATTTAATTTCATCCTCAAAATCAGTAAACGCAATTAAACAAGCGAAACTCAAGCATCCCCATATTTCATGTTCGGTTAGCATTAATCATTTAAGTTTGAATGAAAACGATATTGGTGATTATAGGACTTTCGCAAAACTAGATCCCCCATTAAGAGAGGAGTCCGACAGATTAGCTTTACTTAGCGGCATAAATCAAGGAACTATCGACGTTATTGTTTCATCTCATGACCCCCGTCCAGCTGGAGAAAAACGTTTGCCTTACGCCCAAGCGGCGTCGGGAGCTATAGGTCTTGAAACTCTTCTTGCTGCAGGCCTTTCACTGGTTGCAGATAAACAACTAAACTTGATGAAATTTCTTGCAGCTTTGACTTGCAACCCTGCCAAACTGTTAGGTCTTGATAGCGGCAGAATAAGTAAATCTGCGCCTGCAGACCTAATAATATTCGATCCAAATACTCCCTGGGTATGCAAGGGTAAAGACTTTTTATCAAAATCGAAAAATACGCCGTTCGATGGAAGGTTAATGACTGGAAGAAACATGAAAACCATATGCAAAGGTAAGCTTGTATTTGACTTCAGTAATTAACGAATATACGAGCGTAAAATGCAATTTCTTATTACTTTTTTAGTCGGCTATTTACTTGGTTCAATCCCATTTGGTTTTCTTATAGTCCACCTCAATGGCAAAGGTGATATACGTGAAATTGGATCTGGAAATATAGGCGCAACCAATGTTTTAAGAACTGGCAATAAAAACATTGCACTAATAACTTTATTTTTAGATGGTTCAAAAGCCGCAATGGCTTTATTCATTTTTGAATATTTCTACGGCGTAAATCTTGGGTTAATAGCAGGTGCTTCCGCATTAATTGGGCATTGCTATCCAATATGGCTAAAATTTAGAGGTGGAAAGGGAGTGGCTACTTTTTTTGGCTTCCTTGTGGCATCATCGTGGGTAATTGCTGCACTCACAGGGTCGGTTTGGTTAGTGGTAGCTTTGATATCCAGAATGTCATCTCTTGCAGCTATATTAGCAGCAATTTTAACACCGCTCATTGCATTTTCTTTCAATGACTCAAAGCTCGCAGTAGTATCTTCAATCTTAGCAGTTATTATCGTTTTTCGTCACTCAGAAAATATTATTCGTATTGTTAAAGGAACAGAAAGTAAATTTGGAAAGTGACGTAACAAAGCTCTGCTATAGAGTATATTTTTATAATTATTCTAAACCACTTATTAAAACAATTATTGAAATGGTTGACAATTTTAAAGTCATCGCCCAAATGTTTCCGATAAATGCATATTGAAGTACGTCTTAAAAATAATACATTATAGTAATAAGAGATCTTACCCATGAATCTAGTTATTGTTGAGTCGCCCGCAAAAGCCAAAACAATAGAAAAGTACTTAGGTAAAAACTATGAGGTTCTCGCAAGCTTTGGGCACATACGTGACCTTCCCAGTAAAAATGGTTCCGTAGATCCTGAGAATGAATTTAAAATGTCTTGGTCAATAGATACCCAATCAAAAAAGCGGGTGAAGGATATAGAAACTTCTCTCAAAAAGGCTGATAAACTAATATTGGCTACCGACCCAGATAGAGAGGGAGAAGCAATTTCGTGGCATCTACTGGATGTTTTATCCGGAAAGAAAGATCTTCTCAAAGGAAAAACTATTGAGCGTGTTGTTTTCAATGCAATTACTAAAAAATCAGTTACTGAAGCCATTGCTAAACCAAGACAACTGGATATGGAACTCGTTGAGGCGTATCTAGCAAGAAGAGCTCTTGATTATCTTGTAGGGTTCACATTGTCACCCGTACTATGGAGAAAGCTTCCAGGCGCTAGATCGGCAGGAAGGGTTCAATCTGTTGCCCTTCGTTTAATTTGTGAACGTGAAACTGAAATCGAGAAATTTGACTCCAGGGAATACTGGTCAATTAACGCAATGATAGAAAACTCGCAAGGACCAAATTTTCCTGCAAGGCTTGTCTATTTAGATGGAGAAAAACTAGAAAAATTTTCTCTTATAAACGCAGAACAGGCTTCAAAAGCAAAGGATACCTTAGTTTCTTCAAAACTGAATGTTATTTCAGTAGATAGCAAACCAGTGGCAAGAAACCCTCAAGCTCCCTTCATGACATCCACATTGCAGCAAGAAGCATCTCGTAAATTAGGATTTTCCGCAACTCAAACAATGCGTAC
>ERZ1047472.1118-NODE-1118-length-21512-cov-12.498252_pt1 | contig 21512 bp, 17 predicted proteins | sample MGYA00383095_ERZ1047472 | MGnify/ENA primary metagenome ERZ1047472 (study PRJEB29581, sample SAMEA5548365) | metagenome | biome: marine; feature: coastal; material: water | depth 1 m | study: Short-term variability in the microbial, nano- and picoplankton... | reverse complement strand
CAGAAATTAATGCCCTAGAAAAAACAGATATAGAGGAGTTTAAATACACAAATTACACAGAGCTTTATAGATCCTGGGCGCTTTGGGCCTTGGGGTTGTTTTTGTTTGAACTCTTTTTACGTTACACCCTTTTTAGAAGTTTTATATAAATTATGTACCAACTACAACAACCCATCTATTTTTATGTGCTATTTGCCTTACCGGCAGTGATAGCGGTTTACTTATTGGTTGTCCTTTGGAAAAAAAGAACGCAGCGCAGTTTTGCAGATCCTACATTACTAGATGTTTTAAGCCCAAGTCAATCCATATTTAAAGGAAGTTTGAAGCTTGTGCTCGCGTTATTAGTATTAGCATGTATGAGCTTTGCTTTAGTGAATCCAAAAATTGGGACAAAACTTGAGACGGTAAAAAGAGAAGGTGTTGATGTTGTGTTTGCCCTGGATGTATCAACAAGTATGTTGGCAGAGGATATAGCTCCCAACCGCCTAGAAAAATCTAAGCAGTTGGTACGCCAAATAATTAACACCCTTGCTGGAGATAGAATTGGTATTATTGGCTATGCTGGTAGTGCATTTCCGCAGGTGCCCATAACCACAGATTTTTCATCTGCCCGCCTTTTTTTATCGGGAATGAACACCAATATGGTAAGCTCTCAAGGAACAGCCATGACCCAGGCCATAGAAATGGCAGAAACCTACTATAACGATATTGAACAAAAAAACAGAGTGTTGTTTTTAATAAGCGATGGTGAAGATCATCAGGGAGATTATGCAAGTATTGCCGCCCAGGCTACTAAAAAAGGCATAAGAATTTATACCATTGGTGTAGGAACCCCAGGGGGAGCTAAAATCCCTATAAAGCGCGGCGGGGTAGTTCAATCCTACAAGAGAGATAAAGACAACCAAGTGGTGATTACCAAACTAAACAAAGAGACCTTGCAAGAAATAGCTGAGGCTGCAAATGGGGAATATCTAGACGGCAGCAATACAAAAGAGCTTGTAGGGCAAGTACAAAACATACTATCAGGGATGGATAAAAAGGAGTTTGATGCCAAACAATTTTCTGATTTTAAAGATCAGTTTCAATGGTTTTTGGCAGGGGCTTTATTATTTTTATTGCTTGATGTGCTGTTTTTAGAACGCAAAACAAAATGGATCAACAACCTTAATTTGTTTAATCAACAAAAAACAGATTTGTAATGTCTTACAGTTCAAAAAATACATACCCCGCACATATTGACAAAAGCCACCTTAAAAGGGTTTTTAAAACAACTGTTTTGTATATGCTTGTTGTATGCAGCGCTATACAAATGAGCTCACAGAACAAGGTTTCTAAGACCCAAAAACAAGATGCTATCCAGGCAGCATTGCATTTAAGTCAGGGCGCCCTTGCCATAGAAAACAATGAATTTATCAATGGCGAAGTTGCTTACAGAAAAGCCATTGCTATTGAAGAGGATAAGGCAACAGGGAACTATAATTTAGGGAACGCTTACTATAAAAACAGTAAAAACCAGGAAGCGCTAAGTAGGTTTATTGCTGCTGCGAAGGTAGCAACCACAAAACCTCAACGCCATCAGGCATTTCATAACTTAGGAAATGCACTGATGAATCAAAAAGAGTACACTGGTGCTGTTGAGGCTTATAAAAACGCCCTTAGAAACAACCCCACCGATGACAAGACCCGGTACAACTTAGCCCTGGCAAAAGATCTGTTAGAGAAAAACCCGCCACAAAAAAATGAGGATGATCAAGATAAAGAGCAAGATCCTCAAGACCAGCAAGACAACCAAGATAAAAAGGACGACCAGGATAAAGAAAAAGACCAAGAAAAAGACCCCCAAGACAATCAAGATCCAGAAGATAAAAAAGGGGATGAGCAAGAAGACAAAAAAGAGCCGCAGGAACCTAAAGACCCAAAACAGGAGCAATCAAAACAAGACCAACAACAAAATCAGCCCTCTGATGGGAAGCTGTCTCCCCAACAGGTGAAAAACCTCCTGGAATCTATGAACAATCAAGAAAAGAAAGTTCAAGACAAGATCAATGCACAAAAACAAAAGGGAGTAAAGATAAAATCTGAAAAAGATTGGTAACATGGACAGACAAAAACACATATGGTTTGTTCTTTTTGTTGTGTTATTTGCCTTCACATCACAGGCTCAGGTTACATTTCAAACAAAAGTGAGTCGCAAAAAACTGGGCATTAACGAGCGAGTTCGGGTAGATTTTATCATGAATGCAGATGGGGATGATTTTAACCCGCCAAGTTTTGAAGGATTTAGGGTTGTAGGTGGCCCAAACCAATCTATTAGCAATTCTTACATCAATAGAAAACGCACCTATTCTAAAACCTATTCTTACTTTTTATCACCCCTCAAACAAGGGAACCTGCGCATTGGCACCGCTTCAATTTATATTTCTGGGAAAACCTACACCACCAGTGCTATACCCCTACAAATCACCCCTGCAGTAAAAACACCCTCAGATGGCCTAGGTAATAACCCAGAAGTCATAGCAGCGCAAAATGTACATTTGGTAGCCGAAGTCTCAAACCCTACCCCTTATCTTAACGAGCGTATAACAATTGTCTATAAACTATATGTTTCAAACAATGTAAGTATTACCAGTCAATGGAGAGAAATAAATTCTCCTAGATATGCTGATTTTTGGAGTAAAAATATAGACAGTCAAAAACTCAATTTATTTGAAGGAAAATACCAAGGAGAAGACTATAGGTATGTTGTTTTAAAGACTACGGTATTGTATCCTCAAAAAACAGGACCCCTAGAAATTGAACCCTTAACCTTAGATGTCCCCATTGACGTTCCTGGAAAAAGACGCAATATCTTTGGAAGAAGTTTAACAACAAGAGTTAACAAAACTATTTCTGCAGGGAAAAGAACCATTACTGTAAAACCCTTGCCACTAGAAGGCCGTCCAGATAACTTTACTGGAGCTGTGGGGGATTTTTCCTTTACAGTAAAGGCAAACAAAAAAGTCTTAGAGGCAGATCAAGCCCTTACACTACAGCTCACCGTCTCGGGTAAAGGAAACCTAAACACCCTTTCTATACCTACCCTAAAAGTGCCAAGTGCCTTGGAGGTGTATGAGCCCCAGCGCAAAGAAAATATCCGCACAAGAGCCTCAGGAATTAGCGGTTCTGTTTCTATGGAGTATACTGTGGTGGCTCAAGAAAAAGGAAGCTATCCCATCAGCCCCATTTCATTTTCTTTTTTCAATCCAGATAGTCAATCTTACCAGAGTGTTTCCTCTGAGCAGATTGTAATAAGAGTAACCCCTGGAGCTACCCCAAAACAAGACCCAACAATAGCCCAAACTCAAACACCTCAACCCCTTGTCATTGAGCAGCGCTTTAATTATATAAAACTCAATGCGAATTTAAGCCCAAGTACAACCCCTCCCTTTTTTAAATCTAATTTATTTTGGGGCTTGCTTTTAGTACCCTTGGGGCTTATCCCTCTCTTTATTTTACTTGGTAAAAAGCAAAGGTCTACGCGCGCAGATATTCAAGGACTTAAATTAAGAAGGGCCAATAAAATGGCGCGTAAATATTTGGCAGAAGCTAGAAAAAACAAACACAATAAAGAGATTTTTTATGAAGCCCTAGAGCGCTCTCTGCACAACTACTTAAAAGCCAGATTAGATATTCAAACCACACAGTTGAGTAAAGAGCGTATTACTAAGTTGCTTATGGAGCGAAAAGTACAAGTTGCTCCAGTTTTGGAATTTGAAACATTATTAAAAAGCTGTGAACTTGCAAGGTATACTCCAACAAGTGATGTGGCTATAAGGCAAGATTATAAAAAGGCTATTGATACTATTTCATTAATAGACAAACAAATACAATACTATAAAAGATGAAATATCTAGTAAATTTTTGTGTGTTTTTCATTCTCTTTACTATCCAGGGGCAAGCCAAGGATAAGACCCAGGGGCTTTTTAATGAGGCAACTCAAAACTATAAAAATGAAGCCTATAAAAAGGCAATTGAAAAGTGGAATACCATTTTAGATAATGGCCAACACAGCGCCGCGTTATATTATAATATTGCCAATGCACACTATAAGCTAAACCAGGTAGGCCCTAGTATATATTATTATGAAAAAGCACTAGCGCTAGCGCCTAATGACGCCCAGATTAAAACAAATCTTACCTTTGCGCAAAACGCCAAAGTTGATGCTATAACCCCGTTACCAAAAACATTTTTTTCTAGGTGGTATACTCTTTTGGTAGGACAATTTACTTTTGAGGGTTGGGCGGTATTGGCTGTGGTATGTAGTGGTGTGTTTTCACTATTATTTTTAGGGTATTATTTTGCTAGAGCAGAACAGAAAAAGAGGTTGTTTTTTACTACCGCAATCCTTAGTGCTTGCCTTTTTATTTTGGCTCTTACTATGGCATCTGTTAGCTATAAAGCGCTGCAAAAAAATGTATTTGCTATTGTTTTCTCAGAAGCTACAGATGTTAAAACAGCGCCTAAAAACAGTAGTGATACCGTTTTTGTGATACACCAAGGCACAAAAGTACAACTTCTAGAAGCCGAGGGCTTATGGAGCCGCATTGGTATTGTAAATGGTATAGAGGGCTGGATGCCAAGCTCAGAGCTAAAGAAATTGTAGCTTTTATGCTTTTTTAACAAGAACATTTATCTTATATTGAGGTATAAAAATTTAGCCTCAAGCGTGCAATCAAAAAGTTTTCTATTTCTGCTTCTTTTTACCTTCTCTTTGGCGGCGCCCATTGCAATGCAATGTTGTTTTCACAGCTCAGATATTACGTCTTTTTTAGTACAAGAAGAAGAATCTAAAACAGATACCTTTGAGTTAGAAACAGAAAAAATAGCAGAAAAAGTATTATTTTCTATAAAAGCACTTAAGGGTCAAGGGTTATTGAAAAAACCCTTTGAGACAGAATCTATCTATTGGAATACCATATACACAGAGACAACCTCTCCTCCTCCTAAAAAGCTATAACCCTCAGGGCATAGTATTCTTCATTACAAAATAAAAAAAAGATTGCTTTTAAGTAAAAGGCAGCTTACTGTATTTCAAAAGCTAAAAACAAATCATATGTTTAAAAATATATTTAAAAATTTTCAGGGTAATTTATTTGGAGGAATCACTGCCGGTATCGTTGCCTTGCCATTGGCCTTAGCCTTTGGAGTACAGTCTGGTCTTGGGCCAAGTGCAGGGCTATATGGCGCAATTATAATTGGTTTTTTTGCATCACTTTTTGGAGGCACAAATACTCAAATATCTGGGCCAACGGCCCCAATGACAGCTGTTTCTATGGTAATTATAGCAGGAATTGTAGCTGCCAACGATGGAGATTTACAGCGCGCCTTGCCATTTATTTTGTTGGTTTTTTTATTAGCGGGTTTGTTTCAAATCACCTTAGGTGTTTTAGGCTTCGGAAAATATATAAAATTCATCCCTTACCCTGTTGTTTCTGGTTTTATGACGGCAATTGGAGTTATTATTTTGGTAACACAATTACTCCCAATGGTAGGGTATTACACCACAGATGATACTCAATTTATTGATTCTTTTAAACCCCAAGCGCAAGAAGTACTGCTTGATAAAATTTTAAAAGACGAAGCTGGAGAAGGTATTCTAGTACTTGAAAATTTTAAAGAAACAGTTGTTAGGGCAGAAAAAATAACCCAAAATGAAATAACAGCAGAGGCAACTATTCTTGCAAAAACTGCCGGATCTGGTGTTTTAGGCGCTTTAAAAAGGTTTCCAAGCGCATTGGGCAATATACAATGGTTAGAATTCATGCTTGCTTTTGCGACCATAGCAATCATTTTTGGCTTTAAAAAAATAACTACCAAAGTTCCTAGCACCTTAGTAGCACTAATGGCAGTAAGTTTGACTGCATATTTTTTAAAATTAGACTATCGTCCTATTCAAGAAATTCCATCAGGGTTTCCAATACCCCATTTTGAAATGTTTACAAACTTTAGCCTTGGACAAATATCACCTTATATATTTACAGCCCTTACATTAGCATTTCTTGGGGCTATTGACTCATTACTAACCTCTGTGGTGGCAGACAACATGACCAAAACAAAACACAATCCAAACCAAGAATTAATTGGGCAAGGAATTGGGAATAGTATTGCTTCTATTTTTGGAGGAATTCCTGGTGCGGGAGCCACCATAAGAACCGTTGTTAATATTAATAGTGGAGGTACCACCAAACTCTCTGGTATGGTAGCCGCTGTGGTTTTACTTGTTGTATTATTAGCCTTAGGACCTGTCGCTTCTCAGATTCCTGCTGCTGTTTTGGCAGGAATTTTAGTAACTGTTGGTATTGGAGTTATGGATTATAAAGGCCTGAAAGCAATCCCTAAAATGCCTCAAAGTGAGGTTGTTATTATGGTTGTGGTTTTATTGCTATCTGTTTTTTGGAATTTGGTCTTTGCCGTTGGTATTGGTCTTGTGCTTGCTGCATTAATTTTCATGAAAAAAATAGGAGATTCTGCTGCGAGCCGTGCTAAGGTTGTATCTCTAGATAAAGCAGATGAGCTGCATCTCCCATGGGCAGATGAAATTATTTTTCCAGATAATTTAAAACAACAGGTGTTTATAAAACGTATGGCGGGGCCACTTTTTTTTGCTAATACCACTGATTTCCAGGAACTTGCGAAACAAGTGCCAGATACTGCCACTCACCTAATTATACGCATGAAAAAGGTCCCGTACATAGACCAATCTGGACTCTATGCCATGGAGGATCTTGTTTTGAGACTAAAACAAGCTGATATAAAAGTACTGCTTGTTAACCTCACTGCGCAGCCAAGAATGATGATGGAGAACATAGACATTATCCCAGATTTAATTTCAGAGCAAGAAATATTTAAAGATTTTAAACAGGCAATGGTTTATATTCAGGCCAATAAAAGTCGCCCTGTTTAATTAATTTGAGCTAGACTCTTGTATAGGAGGATCACTGGGTTGCGTGTTTTTTTGAATCGTATCTACCTCCTCTATAATGTTTGGCAAGAGTAAGGGGGCAATTATAGCAACAGGCTGGTAAAACAGAGATGATTCTTTCTTTTGTGAAGGTATAAGTAGCCCGCTGATGCTGGTTGATGCGTTTATAAACATAAAAATAACACTACAAATAAACCCTAATTTTAAGGTGTTAAATACACCTCCAAGTAGTTTGTTAACTAATCCTAGGGCAGCAAAATCTGCAATTTTTGTTAGAATTTTCCCCGCCAAATTAACCACAATTAATATAATTAAAAAGGTGACACCAAAGGCTGTTAGGTTAATTATCTCGGGACTCCACTGCAGGATTTTAGACAATATATTTGCTGCAAAGTGAGAGAAATGAATAGCTCCATATACCCCTGCAATTAGCCCAATTAATGAGGCAAGTGTTGCAAAAAGTCCTTTTCTTATTCCTCGATAAAAAGCATAAATAAGAATAATGCCCAAAACGATGTCTATACTATTCATGAAGATTTATTTTGTTTTAAAGATATAAAAACCCAAAGAATGAACCAATGGTTAGTTTTTAAAGCTTTTTAAAACAAAGAACTTACCTTTACAAAAAAGTATATACTAGGTGCAGATTTTCGTTTGAGGCCTTTTATAAAGACAATATATGGCAAGAGATGAACAATTAAAACAACGATGGGAGGCGGTAGTAGCGTTTTTGAGTAATCGTTTTGCAGATGGAGACTCCCTAGATTTGGATGCTATTATTTATTTAGTAGGGGTACAGGAGTTGGGGCAACTCCATAAAAAATTTAAAAAAGACGAGAAAGTAAATCTAATGCATATTGCTATTTGTCGTTTGCTTGAACCCTTTGGATATTATGAGTTTGAGTATTTTGACGGCGCTGGGTGGCCTCATTATAAAATACTAGAGCAATTACCACCATTAAAGGCTGGAGAGCAAACCGTTTTAATGAAGGAGGCTATTGTCCAATATTTTTTAGAAAAAGAGGTCATACAATAATCAAAACCACTGCAACTATTACCATAAATTTGCAATCGTATGTGAAGTACTTTCTGTAATTTTGTGGTCTTGAATGTTATATTATGATAGATAAGATTAAAGAACATATTACACAAGTAGAAGCTTTTTCTGCAACCACACCCGCTGAGGTAGAAGATTTTAGAATTAAGTACTTGGGTAGTAAAGGATTATTAAAAGCATTTTTTGCTTCATTTAAAGAGGTAAGTAATGATCAAAAAAAAGAATTTGGTCAAGCCGTTAACACCTTAAAAAACGCAGCGCAAGAAAAAGTAAATAGTCTTAAAGTGGCAATAGATGCAACTCAAGAAACCTCTGGAGTTTATGGTGATTTGTCGCGTCCAGGTGCACCCATTACATTAGGATCAAGACACCCCATATCTATCGTAAAAAACAAGATCACAAGTATTTTCTCTAATATAGGTTTTAATGTAAGCGAAGGTCCAGAAATTGAAGATGACTGGCATAATTTTACCGCTTTGAATTTGCCGGAATACCACCCGGCAAGAGATATGCAGGACACCTTTTTTGTGCAAACCAATCCAGATGTGTTGCTTCGCACCCACACAAGCTCAGTACAGGTGCGTTATATGGAAGATCACAAGCCGCCTATAAGAACTATTTCTCCAGGGAGAGTGTTTAGAAACGAGGCTATTTCGGCTCGTTCTCACTGCTTCTTTCATCAAGTAGAGGGGCTATATGTGGATAAAGGCGTAAGTTTTGCAGATTTAAAACAAACACTTGAGTTTTTTACCACAGAAATGTTCGGGAAGTCTAAAATTAGGTTACGACCTTCTTATTTTCCCTTTACCGAACCTAGTGCTGAGGTTGATGTATATTGGGGTCTTGAAACAGAAACCGATTACAAAATCACCAAAGGAACTGGTTGGCTTGAAATTATGGGCTGTGGGATGGTAGATCCTAATGTGCTTAAAAATTGCGGAATAGACCCTGAGATTTACAGTGGCTTTGCCTTTGGTATGGGTATAGACCGTATTGCCATGTTGTTGCACCAAATTCCGGACATACGTATGTTTAGTGAAAATGATGTTCGTTTTTTACAGCAATTCAAGAGTGCAGACTAATTAAGGTTAAAAAAAAGTGTTTGAAAAAAGATATTGATATACCTAAGGTTAAAGACGTATACGTTGCCGCAGTGTTTGAGTTAAACGAAGATTACAACACCCATGACTGGAACATATACCTCATTAATGACGCTAAGGCTCCCATTGAAACTGTCTTGATTATAGCCCAGGGGTATACAGAAAAAAAAATGACTGCCGCTATGCGCAAAACCGTTGGAATCATACCAGCTAAAGGTTTTGCTAAAATCGAATACATAGACGAGAGCGTGTTTGGCTTAGACAACTTTTTTACCATCTCTTATTTTCTTGAAAACAAGATGTATGACAAACGCTTTGAGTTTCCGAGAAATACCATTAGAGAGGATGAAACTAAAACCATACCGGTGATGCCTCAAAAAGGAATTCTTGCACGCTAGTTTTAAGAGTGCTACAAAATTAAGTAGGAGTTAACTTAATTTGTCTGTAAGTTTTTTAAAGACTTTTTTTGGTTCTTTGTTTTCGTATAAAATGCCATAGACAGCATTAATTATAGGAGTTTTTGCCTTGTCTTCTGTTTTGTTATTATTTAAGATGTAGGCGCTTTTTGTGGCGTAATATCCTTCTGCCACCATACTCATTTCCAGCTGAGCGCTTTTCACGGTATATCCTTTACCAATCATGTTTCCAAACATTCTGTTTCTACTAAAAATAGAATAGCCTGTAACTAATAAATCTCCTAGATAAGCAGAGTCATTAATATCACGTTTCATTTTGTGTACCTTATTTACATAGCGCTTCATTTCTCTTATGGCATTACTCATCAGTACGCTCTGGAAATTATCTCCATAGCCAAGCCCATGGGCTATTCCGGCAGCAATGGCATAAATATTTTTGAGCATAGCAGCATACTCTGTCCCCATGACATCATCGCTTATATTACATTTTATATAGTCACAACTAAGATACTTGGCCACAACAGCTGCTTTTGTGTCATCTGCACAAGCAATGGTTAGGTAAGACAAACGCTCTAGGGCTACTTCTTCTGCATGACAGGGGCCAGATATCACACCAATATCATCAAAGGCAACGTTGAGGTATTTATTAAAGTGTTCTCCAACAATAAGACTGCTTTCTGGAACAATACCTTTTATGGCAGAAATAATTACCTTTCCATCAAGAGAATTCTTTAGGTTTTCTAATTCTTGGTGTATAAATGCAGACGGAATTACAAAAACAAGGTAGTCTGCATAGCTTACCATTTCATTGATATCGTTACTGAGTTTTAATTTATCGGTATTTAACTCAACAGCACTCAGATAGTTTGGGTTGTGCTGTTCTTTTTTTATGTGATTAATGGCATCAACATTGCGCATGTACCAGCCAACCTGATCAAGATTTTCGCACAGCATTTTTACAATCGCAGTTGCCCAACTACCACCTCCAAATACAGCAAACTTCGGTGAATCTTCCATTTTTTATTTTTTATTATGGCTGTAAATGTAAACAATTATACCCAAAGCAGACAACAGGTTTTATGCATAGTAGGTTCAATAAAAGCATTTTCAAAGGCAACTGTTAACGCTATATTTATGGGATTATATACATTTAAAACCAAAAATTATTTCATATCTCGTATATTTGCCCTGTCTTAGTTTAGACGGTGTTTTTATGATATATAAAAGCTAGTTAAACTAGGCATTCGTTATAAGAATTAGTACCCCCTATAGCGCCGCAATTCTTTGTCATGTTATTTCGTAAACAGCACAAAGCATAGCACCAATAAAAACAACAATTAACGTACTTTAATTAGTACAAAACAAATTTAAGAACGCCATACTATGAAGCAAAGTATCAAAGACTTTATTGCAAGTGTCGAACAATTAAACCCAAACGAGCCAGAATTTTTACAAGCAGTGACTGAAGTTGCCGAAGCGGTAATTCCATTTATTGAGAGTAATGAAAGATACCAGGGCCGAAAATTACTGGAGCGCATGGTAGAGCCAGAGCGCACCATTATGTTTCGTGTTCCTTGGACAGATGATAGTGGAGAAATTCACGTAAATAAAGGCTACCGTGTAGAGTACAACTCTGCTATTGGGCCTTACAAAGGAGGCTTGCGTTTTCACCCATCTGTGAATTTAAGTATCCTGAAATTTTTAGGGTTTGAACAATTGTTCAAAAACAGTTTAACAACACTACCAATGGGTGGTGGTAAAGGAGGAAGTAACTTTAATCCAAAAGGAAAAACAGACGCAGAGGTGATGCGTTTTTGTCAAAGTTTTATGACAGAATTATCACGTCATATTGGACCAAACACAGATGTACCTGCAGGAGATATTGGTGTTGGAGGCCGTGAGATAGGATATATGTATGGCCAATACAAGAGACTCAGAAATGAATTTACAGGAGTATTAACAGGTAAGGGCCGTGAGTACGGTGGTTCGCTAATACGCCCAGAGGCAACAGGTTACGGAAACGTATATTTTGCAAAAAACATGTTAGAGACTATTGGAGAGACTTTTAAATCTAAGGTTGTTGCCATATCTGGATCTGGAAATGTAGCGCAATATGCAGCTCAAAAAGCCCTTGAGTTTGGGGCTAAAGTTGTTACCATGTCTGACTCTGGAGGATTTATTTATGATTCTGAAGGGATCAATCATGAGAAATTAGCTTTTGTAATGGAGCTAAAAAATGTAAAAAGAGGACGTATTAGCCAATACGTTGAGAAATACCCAAGCGCCACTTATACTTCAGGGCAAAGACCTTGGGGAACTAAATGTGACATTGCCTTGCCATGTGCTACTCAAAATGAGTTGAACCAGCAAGAAGCAAAAGCATTAGTTGCCAATGGTTGTATCTGTGTAAGTGAGGGCGCTAATATGCCTACTACTCCAGAGGCTATTGAAGTTTTCACAAAAGCAAAAATATTATTTGCACCAGGAAAAGCCTCTAACGCAGGTGGAGTAGCAACATCTGGTCTTGAAATGTCTCAAAACTCATTGCGTTTAAGTTGGACCAGAGAAGAAGTTGACCAGAAGCTAAACAATATCATGATAGATATTCATGCAGCTTGTGTGCAATACGGAAAAGACGGAGATGGCTATGTAGACTATGTAAAGGGAGCAAATATTGCTGGTTTTGTAAAAGTGGCAGAGGCTATGATGGCTCAAGGAGTTGTATAATCTTTAGAGCAAAAACTATTGTATATAAAGGTTGCTCGTAAGAGCAACCTTTTTTAAATCACAATAATTATCCAAAGGGGTTGTTATACTAATACTCATCTATTACAAAGAGTTGTTTTACTTTTAGAAAACAGATTTTATGAAACGTATTTTATTAGTTTTTTTGTTATCTATAGCCCCTTTGGCTGTAGCACAAAATTTCGAAAATCTCTGGGAAGATCACTTCTCTTATGTTTCGGTTAAAGACATCTCACAGGGAGATGATCGTATTTTTGTTGGTACAGATAATGCTATATTTACATACGATCTATCTACAGAACAAATCACAACATTATCTAGTGTACAAGGCCTTGCAGGAGAGTCTATCACAACCATACACTACAGCAGCCAAACAAACCTACTATTAATTGGGTATCAAGACGGACTCATAGAGGTGGTTACCACTAGTCAAGAGAATGAAGTGTTAAAAGTGGTAGACATCAGAGACAAACAAAACATACCACCCAATAAAAAACGCATCAATCATTTTACAGAACATCAGGGTAAAATATATATCTCTGCAGGCTTTGGGGTCTCTGTGTATGACTTGGAGAGATTGGAGTTTAGAGACAGTTATTTTATTGGTGATTTTGGTTCTCAAATAAACATCTCTCAGACCACAATTTTAGCCCCATATATATACGCAGCCTCTACACAGGGCGGTATACGGCGTGCTATTTTAAACAATGATAATATCATTGATTTTCAAGAATGGGAGCTTGTTACCCCAGGGGAGTATACAGCAGTGCAAACACTAGGGACCCGAGTTTTAATTGCCAATACAGCCAATTCGGTATTTAGATTAAATGCGGGAAATACACTACAACAGATAGCTTCCTTTTCTAGCCCCATTAGAGATTTTAAGGTCAATAATGGGATACTAACTATTAGTACATCTTCAAGTATTCAGGCCTATGACCAGGGGTTTATTTTAAAAGCAGCTGTAGAGAGTCTGCCAGATTTTAATTACACCCTACAAACTGGATATAGTTTTGATAATACCTTTTATATGGGCAGTGCTCTTAATGGGCTTCTTAAAGTACCGTATAATACAAACCAAACCACACAAATTTTGCCAGATGGCCCACTTTTAAATACCCCTTTTGCCTTAGATGCCACCCCTGGGCAATTATGGGTTAGTTTTGGCGCCGTTACAGTATCTTTTAATCCTTTTCCACTAGATAGAAAAGGAATCAGTAACTTAAAAGAAGGTACTTGGACCAATATCTCTCATGATGAGTTAACCCAAACTCTTGGAGTAAGTGCCGTTAACGATATTGTTAACATAAGCATTGATAATCAAAACCCAGAAACTGTTTATTTTTCTTCCTTTTTAAGCGGTCTTCTAAAGGTAGAAAATCAAGTACCTACGGTTTTGTATAATGAAACAAATTCTGCCTTAGAAAACCCAGTCTTTGGCGGAAACAATGCTGGTATACGTTTGTACGGATCAGACTTTGACAGAAATGGGAATCTTTGGGTATTACAATCTTTAACAGATAATGCGCTGTTAAGGCTTTCGCCTAATGGGCAATTTCAATCTTTTGATGTAAGCAACATATCTGGCGGTAGAGATGAATTGGCCTTTAGCAAATTAGCTATCAGCAGAGAGGGCTTTGTGTTTTTTAGCCCTGTACAAACTGGATTGGCCGCTTTTAACCCCGCCACCAATCAATTTAGAGCCATTGGTGCAGATGATACAGGCGGAGGTTTACCTTCCACAGATATTAGAGCCCTTGCCTTTGACACCCAAAACAGACTATGGATAGGAACCCTAAGAGGCTTAAGAGTATTGTTTAGTCCAGGCACCTTTTTTAGCAACACAGCAGATGTCTCTGCAAGTGCAATTATTTTTGCCGATGATGAAGGAGTGGGTCAAGAATTATTATTTGAACAAACCATTACAGATATAGAGGTAGATGGATCTAATAATAAATGGATCGCAACAGCAAGCTCCGGGGTTTTTTATTTAAGCGACAATGGTCAGCAAACATTGCTGCGATTTACCTCAGAGAACTCTCCACTACCTTCAGATAATGTTCAAGATATTGCCATTGATCCTTTTACAGGAGAAGTTTTTTTCGCTACCATTAATGGGTTGGTTTCTTACAAAGGGACTTCAACCGCCCCAAGAGATACCCTAGAAGATGTGTTTGTATTCCCAAACCCGGTAAGACCTCAATACCAAGGAAGTGTTACCATAGACGGCTTGACGGCAAGGGCCAATGTGAAAATTACAGATTTGGAAGGGAATTTAGTATTTCAGCAAACAAGCCAAGGGGGAAGTATCACTTGGGATACAACAGCCTTTGGCAAGTATAAAGTAGCCTCAGGGGTGTATTTTGTTTTAATTACTACAGAAGATGCCCTAGAAACAAAAATTAAAAAAATAATGATTATTCGCTGATGCTTGAAACTACAAAAGCAATTGTTTTTTCTTCCATAAAGTATGCAGAGGCAGACCTTATCGTAACTTGTTTCACTCAAAGCAGCGGGCTTAAAACCTACCTATTGCGGGGCATACTTAAATCTAGAAAAGGCAGGTTAAAGCCTTCCTATTTTCAGCCCCTTACCCAATTAGAGATTGTAGCAAATCACAAAAACAAAGGCACCTTAGAATCTATAAAAGAGGTGAAAGTGCTGTATCCATATACTACACTGCACACAGATATTGTAAAGTCATCTTTGGTTATGTTTTTATCTGAAATGTTAAAAAACGCTATCGTAGAGCAGGAGGTAAACCAGGGGCTATATTTATTTTTAGAGGCTTCTTTTCAGTGGTTAGACCATCATGAAGATATTGCCAATTTCCACACCTTGTTTTTATTAAAACTCACAGCTTATTTAGGTTTTTACCCAGACACCTCTGCGGCTCATTTGCCCTATTTTAATCTCTCAGAGGGGACCTTTGAGACAGAAGATTTTTCTATCTACTGTGAAACAGGCCCCCGGGTGGAGGCGTTAAAACAGTTCTTCGGCATACATTTTGATACTATTTGCTCTGTAAAGCTGTCAAAAACCCAAAGAAGAGACGTACTTGATTTGATGTTGGAATATTATCAATTACATTTGCACGGCTATAAAAAACCGAAGTCCTTAGCGGTGCTTCAACAACTGTTTAATTAATGAAACACGTACTAGTACTTCTTGCTATTTTCTTTTGCTTTCAAGTAGCAATTGCTCAAAAAATACAAGTGCTTTCTAAACAAACGGCAGGGGCTATACCTGGCGTGGCTTTGTTTAATAAAGACAAAAGCAAAAGCGCTATCACCAATTTTGATGGTTTTGCTGATATATCTTCCTTTAACCAAGATGAGCGTATTACATTTCAGCACATAGCACATGCAACTCTTTGGCAAACCAAATCTCAAATACTAACAGCCAATGGCCAAGTATTTTTAATTACAGATGCCAGCAGTCTTGATGAGGTAGTGTTGTCTGTGTCAAAATTTGGTCAAAAAAGAAGAGATATTCCACAACAAATTGTTTCTGTAACAAGCGACGATGTACTTTTTAGAAACCCTCAAACAGCGGCAGATTTATTGCAAAGTAGTGGCCAGGTATATGTTCAAAAAAGCCAGCTGGGTGGTGGGAGCCCAATTATTAGAGGATTTTCTACAAACAGACTTTTAATTGCCGTTGATGGTGTGCGTTTTAATACCGCTATTTTTAGGGGCGGAAATGTGCAAAACATCATCTCCATAGATCCTTTTGCTGTAGCACGGACAGAGGTGATTTTAGGTCCTGGATCTGTGGTGTATGGGAGTGATGCTGTTGGAGGAGTAATGAATTTCTACACAAAAAAACCTGTATTTTCTTTTAAGCCAGGCACTACTTTTTCTGGAAATACAACCCTGCGTTACGCTACTGCCAATAAAGAGAAAACAGGACATTTTGATTTTAATATAGGCGTCAAAAAGTGGGCTTTTTTAACAAGCGTTACCTACAGTGATTTTGATAACTTGCGTATGGGTAGCCATGGCCCAGATGATTATCTGCGCACCCAATACGTAGAAACTCTTAATGGTGTTGATACCGTTGTGCAAAACCAGAATCCAAAAATACAACGCCCAACGGCATACAGTCAAATAAATACAATGCAAAAGGTGCGTTACATGCCAAACAATAATTGGAATTTTGATCTCGGATTATTTTATACAACCACCACCGATTACCCAAGGTATGACAGGCTTATAAGAACATCAAATGATACGCTGGCTTCTGCAGTTTGGGACTACGGACCACAACAATGGTTTTCTGGAAATTTGCAAATACAAAACACCCCAGAGACAAACACTTTTTTTGACAAGAGTGCTTTTACTCTTTCTTTCCAGCACTTTACAGAGAGTAGAAGTGATAGAGGTTTTGGAGCTCCTTTTTTGTACAAAACACAAGAAAAAGTAGCGGCTTACAACACTGCTTGGGATTTTGAAAAAAAGATAAAAAAAGCAAAGCTGAACTATGGTGTAGAGTATATTTTTAACAAAGTTGGTTCTAGGGGACTAAAAACAGACATTCTTACAGGCACATCACAACAAGATGTCTCTAGATATCCAGACGGCTCTTCTTGGCAATCCTTGGCAGGATATATGAGTACTCAATTTGCTTTGGCTGAGAATATTTCATTTCTAGGAGGTCTTAGGTATAGTCATATTATTGTTGATGCACAGTTTGATACTAGTTTGTTTGCTCTTCCTTTTACCGAGGCTACAATTAATACTGGCGCTTTAACGGGTACCGCTGGAGTAACCTGGAACCCAAATCAAACCTTAGGGTGGCGTTTAAATTTTGGAACCGCCTTTAGAGCTCCAAATATTGATGATATTGGAAAAGTCTTTGACAGTGAGCCCGGGAGTGTTGTGGTGCCCAACTCAGATTTAAAACCAGAGTATGCCTATAATGGTGATTTGGGGGTTAGTCTAAATTTTGAAAACAAACTAAAACTAGATTTTGCAGGATTTTATACCATTCTAGAAGATGCTTTAATTAGAAGAGATTTCTCTCTTGATGGAGAATCGCAAATTGTATACCAAGGAGAATTAAGTACTATACAAGCCATTCAAAACGCCTCTAAGGCACAAGTATATGGTTTTGAAGCAGGTCTAGAGTTTGCTTTTTCAAAAGCTGTGAAACTTAGCTCTCAATACAATATAACCAAAGGCTTTGCCCAAGATCAACAAGGAACTAAACAAGCGCTGCGTCATGCAGCCCCAGTCTATGGGAATACACATATTGTCTATAAAAAAGAAAAACTAACCTTAGACGCATTTGCCGTATATAATGGACAGTTTGATTTTGAAGATTTAGCACCAAGTCAACAAAATAATGCGTTTTTGTACGCTGCAGATCAAAACGGAAATCCCTATGCCCCCGGGTGGTATACGCTTAATTTTTCGGGACAATACAAGTTTTCTAAAGCCTTTCAATTAACCGCTACCCTAGAGAACATAACAGACCAACGCTACAGACCTTACAGTAGTGGTCTTTCTGCCCCAGGGCGAAATCTTATACTTGCCGCTACCTATGCATTTTAAAAAACAGTTGCCTAATAGCTCATTTTTTATTTTCTCAGGATTAATTACATAAATACCTTATTTTTTTATTAGACAGAAATTATTTTTAAATACCTTATTGTTAGTGTTTTAAAAGACAACAAGCAATTACAAATAATTGCAAACGAAAGCAAGTAGTTAGATACCGACTCTAACTTGTAGTTGCTTTTATGTTTGCAGTGTCGAATATATCGATACACGTTACCAGAGCGATTTCTGGAAAACTTAACTGTTTAATATTTAAAATTAATAATTATGAACGCACTTAGAAACAAAGTACAGTTGATTGGAAGATTAGGTCAAGAGCCTGAAATTGTAACCTTTAATGATGGCAATAAGATGGCCAAGTTTAGTCTCGCTACAGATGATAGCTACAAAGATAAAGAAGGACAAAAAGTAGAACGCGCCTACTGGCATAACATAGTAGTAAAAGGCGGGCTTGTTACTGTTGTAGAAAGCTATGTAAAAAAAGGGCAAGAAATTGCTATAGATGGAAAGCTAACCAACCGTATGTGGGAGACAGAGACAGGAGAGAAGAGGTATGTAACAGAAGTTGTTGTTAATGAACTTTTGATGTTGGGAGGTAAGTAACTGAAAAATTAGTATACTTAGAAAATCCAAGGCAATATTGCTTTGGATTTTTTTTTGCAAAAAATGGTAGCACTATTAAAATGTAGAAAACCATCGCCTAGATTATTTATGTAAGAGGAGATTATCCTAACTTTACAAATAAAACGGCCTTTATTTATTCATGAAGCAAAAACAGACCCCCTCTCAAACTCCCGACATCCACCAACTGCTTAAAACGCACTTTGGATATGACAGTTTTAGACCCAACCAACTAGAGATTATCCAGCATGTTTTGTCTGGCAAAAACACCCTGGCTATTATGCCAACAGGAGGGGGTAAAAGTTTATGCTATCAATTACCCGCCCTCGCTCAACAAGGAGTTGCAATTGTTATATCTCCACTTATTGCCCTTATGAAAGATCAAGTAGATGCTTTAAAAGGCAATGGAGTATCTGCCGCTTTTTACAACAGCTCTCAAGACCAACAAACCCAGCAAGATATTTTAGAAAGTCTAATGGCCGGGACTTTAAAATTACTCTATGTAGCTCCAGAGAGTATTTGGGGGCTAACAAACTATCTACAAAAGAGCATTATTAGTTTGATTGCTGTAGATGAGGCGCATTGTATTTCTTCTTGGGGTCATGATTTTAGACCAGCCTACACCCAGTTAAAGCGGTTGAAATTAGAGTTTCCTGAAGCTCCTATAATAGCCTTAACCGCCACTGCAGATAAAGCAACCCAGCAAGATATTGTTAAGCAGTTGGCAGTGCCCGATGCCACTAAATTTATCTCTAGCTTCGATCGGCCTAATTTATACCTTGATGTAAGACCTGGCCAGCAGCGGCTACAACAAATTTTTAAGTTTTTAGGATCTCGGGGGCTTCAAAGTGGCATCATTTATTGTTTGAGTAGAAAAAACACCGAAACCCTTGCCGCAAAATTAAAAGCAAAAGGCTATGATGCCCAGGCCTATCACGCGGGGCTTGCCCCAGAACAGCGAAGCTGCATACAAGAAAATTTTGTAAACGACACAACTCCCATTATCGTGGCCACAGTTGCCTTTGGAATGGGCATAGATAAAAGTAATGTGCGCTGGGTAATACATTACAATATGCCTAAAAACATAGAAGGCTATTATCAAGAGATTGGCCGTGGGGGTCGTGATGGTTTAAAAGCACATGCGCTATTGTTTTATAGCTATGCAGATGTCATGCAACTACGCAAGTTTGCACAAGGCACACAAACTCAAGAAATACAGATAGCCAAGTTAGAACGCATGCAGCAATTTGCAGAAGCACTGAGTTGTAGGCGTAAAGCACTCCTTAATTACTTTGGCGAGTTTATTACAGAAGATTGTGGCAATTGTGATATTTGTAAAAACCCTCCAACCTATTTTGATGGTACACTCATTGCCCAAAAAATATGCTCTGCGGTAGTACGGCTACAAGAAAAAGAAGCCCTTGGTTTAGTGATAGATGTATTACGCGGGTCTAACAACCAACAAGTGTTTGAAAAGGGGTACCAGCACATCAAAACATTTGGCGCAGCTAAAGATATTTCTTGGAGAGATTTGCAGCAATATAGTATACAGCTGCTCAATCAAGGAGTATTAGAAATATGGTTTCATGAAGGAGGAAGGCTGCTGTTAACAGAACTTGCCAAACAAATTTTGTTTCAAGGCAAGCAAATAAAACTAGCAACATTACTTCAAGAAGATACCAAAGCAACCCTTATCAAAGAGAGTCTCCCTTCAAAAGGGAAAGAATTGTTTGAAAAATTAAGAGTTCTTCGCGCTGTTTATGCAAAAGATATGGGCGTGCCTGCCTATGTTGTTTTTAGTGATGCCAGTCTTCAAGATATGGAGCAAAAAAAACCCACCACCATGGAAGGGTTTTCAAAAATTAGTGGTGTAGGAAAAGCCAAACTAGAAAAATATGCAGCTGCTTTTATTAAAATAATTGCAAAGCACCAGGACACCAAGGCTACAAAACTGCACACTCACCAAAAGAGTTATCATTTGTTTCTAGAGGGATTATCTATAACCCAAATTGCCCACAAGAGAGGTATTACTGAAAACACCGTATATACCCATTTAATAAAAATAAATGAAATGGGCACCCCATTAGATTTACATCAATTTATTAAATCTACAGAGATTTTAAAGATTCAGCAGGCAAAACAAGAGCTGGAAAATCCAGATAGTCTTAAAGCCTATTTTGAGTATTTTGAGCAGAAAATACCCTATTATAAAATAAAGTTAGGATTATACTTAAAAAAATAAAGACATAAAAAAAGCCATTATAAAATATAATGGCTTTAATTCTTTTTCATTGCAATTTGTTTTGAGTAAAATTTGAGACAAAAAACGTATTACCACACAAATTTGACACTTAATCATGTGTTTTTAACTACCATATGAGAAAAATATGAACTTGTTTTACTCTTAAAACAACCTTAATTTTCTTGGATTACCCTATTTTTGATAATGTTATGATAAAAAACATTTGGTTTATTTTATTTCTTCTCACTGGTATTTTGCAAGCTCAAAATAACCAGGAGCAAACCCCTGACATTAAAGTGGAGGAGATAAAAAATCAACTTCAAACAAAAGACCTTGCAATAACAACTCGCATCGATAATCTTCTAATTGTTGGTTTTGATTATATCACAAAATCTGAAGACAGTGCGCGTTATTACCTTAAAAATGCACTGCAACTCAGTAAGGTTGAAAAAGATAGTTTTAATATCATTAGAGCATACAACAGGTTTTCTAAACTAGAAAACTACCTTGAAAACGACCTAAGAACACTGCAATATGCAGATAGTGCATTACAAAACGCTAGTGTTACCAATAAAAAACACTTTCCAGGGATTGCCTACAGTTACAGAAACAAAGGGCTTGCATACAACTTTCTAGAGCGCTATGATTTGTCTTTAGAGAGCTTTTTAAATGCCAATAGTTTTTTATTAAAAGACACCCAAGATGAAGAGACAAAAACCTACTTGGCAGAAAACTATACAGATTTAGCGAAACTATACTCTTCTATAAAAAATAATGAAACCGCACTAGAGTGTATAAAAAAGGCGCTT
>ERZ1047472.1106-NODE-1106-length-21603-cov-9.896464_pt1 | contig 21603 bp, 39 predicted proteins | sample MGYA00383095_ERZ1047472 | MGnify/ENA primary metagenome ERZ1047472 (study PRJEB29581, sample SAMEA5548365) | metagenome | biome: marine; feature: coastal; material: water | depth 1 m | study: Short-term variability in the microbial, nano- and picoplankton... | reverse complement strand
TTAACATCTACCCTCGTAGCAGCAAGATTTGAACCCCTACTAAAGGTAAAGTTAGCCTCTGGAGGTGTAGAACCATCCGTACCATCGTGGTTGCTCGTAGCGTCTGGATGCAGAATACTATTTCCTAATGGAGTAACAGTATGCAGTTCTCCGTCCTTGTAGAGGGACGGAACCATAATTAAACTTGCGCTGTCTTTTAAGCTGCTCATAGTATAGCATTAAGTTCGTTAATAGTACAGGTTCTAGCTTCTGTGCTTCCGCCATCAGCTATTACTCTCGCATCGTATGGGTCAAATAATAAACGCCCAGCGTCTGCTGTAGGGAATGCTGAAAGAGCATCCTGTAAGCAGGTTTTACCCTCAAAGGTTAAATTGTTTAATGATGCGTATTTTTCTAATGTAGTTGTATCGTCTCCAGATAATAGCTCTGACTCCTCTAACTTGTACCAAGCCTGTAGTCCGCTTTTTTCTGTAGTAGCTAAAGCATCGTAGCCTTTCCACATCACGGAATTAATTTCATCGCTTGATAGTGCGCGGTTCCATATTGCGACGTTGGCGAGGTTGCCTTTCATCCAAGCCGCCGCACCATCATCTTGTGCGCTAATCAATAAGTTTTCTATTGGGTTTGCTGAATCTCGGCTATCAACATTCCCAGTTATGCCGTAACCAAAAACGCTTGAGCCGTTGTGCCATAAAGAAAGCGAAGAACCATCGTATTTAAAATTCACATAATGCCACTCGTTTGGTGTCATTGAATATGTATTCGTTGCGTGGTCGCCTCCGCTTAAAGAAATGTTGTAGTGGAATTGTTCGGCGTCATCAATACCCCACCAAAAAACGCGATTTCCGCTATTAGACCACATTGATAAAATCGCTTTATAGTCGTTATCATTTTCAAAATAAACCCACGCCCCAAAAGTAAAAGCGTTTGTTATCCCTAAATCGTTGGCGATATGCTTCTCGCCTAAATCAATGTAATCACTCGTCCCGTTAAATTCAGCCGAAGCATCCGCAGGAAATGTAAGTTTCTGGTCTGTAAATCTGTTTGCCATAATAAGTCCGTCTATAACATATCTAGATATTGCACCAACAGATGATACAATTGAGTTTATAATACCTAGCATAAGGCTATGCTATATAAGCGATTACTTTTCCAGACGTAACAGATACACTACTAAACAAACCATATATAGTAACCCCAGTAGGAATTACAGCGCTGGTTAAATCATCTCCAGATTCAGATACTATTGTGATAGTTGCGTAATCAAGAGCAGTTATCGCTCTGTAGAATTCTCCCGATGTTCCCGTTCCTGATGCTCCAATAGCACGGAATCCTTTTTGGCCAAGAACTTGGCGCTGGAAGTTAGGAGTTGCATTTACGTTTTCGTAAGCCATTTTGTGTCAATTTTTAAAAGTTCAATAGTCAATGCGCTAAGCGCCAAACACTTAGCAAATATAATAATTATTCAGTTAGCATATCTAGGAGGTTGTTCCCTTCGTCTTGAAGCTCACCTCTTTTTCCTTGGCGTTGAGAAATCATCTTAGACTGCTCTACAGCCTGCTTCTTAACTCTCTCGTCCTTAGCTTTTTCCTTCTTGTCTTCAATGCCTTCTCTAAACTGCATATCAGCCTGCTTCATGCCCATCGTAGCCTGCGTCTTAGCGCCTTCAATCTGACCCTTGAGTTGGTACTCCAACTGAAGCAATTGAGCCTTAGCTTGAGCGTCTGCTTGAATCTCTGCAATCTTAGCCTGACTCTGCATCTGAATCTCCTGCATTTTACCTTGGCTTGATGCCTGTGCAGTCGCTTGATTCATCTGAGCCTGCATCTGAGAGTTCTGCTGTGCTATCTGCTGCTGAGTGCGCATACGCTTCTTGCGTCTGATAATTAGCAGTTGTTCAGCCTGGTCTACATCTTTAATCTGGCGAATAGCTATAGCATCCTCTAGGTCAATCTCTTTCTGGGATAAAGCTATCTGAATGTTCTGCTCTAAGTAAGATTTTTCAGCGTCATCCATTTCAGTTTGAATCTTAACGCCAAAGTTGTACATGGGTAGGTCTCCGAATGAAGACAGTATTTTCATGTTTTCTTTTCCTATAGCTTTTATGTAAACCTTAAACAGAACAGACTCTTTGGGTAGAATCTGTAAACATTTGATAATGTCCTCACATACTCTACTATAAAGATAAATAGACGCGTTAGTAATATCGTATATAGCGTTATTACCTGCTGAGATAGCTTGCTGACGCACACCTACTAGTTGCTCTCCTTTTGGAGAAGTTCCGTCCATTACTTCATTAATACCCGTTGTATCACGGATAAGACGGAGATTATGGTTGTAGATAGTAATAAGCTCATTGATATTACGGATGCTATTGTCCAGGCTCCTAACTGGAGGGTTCTGGAATCCACCTTCTGGATTTTTGCTACGATAGTAGAATACACCTGTTTGTTCATAGATGTCTTGTATGTCTAATGGTTGTAATTCACCGCCTTTACCGAGCTGTACGTTTTCTAGTCCTTCAACATCTACGATAAGACCGTCAGGTTTAGCCTTGGCTATAGCCTGCTGTAACTTAAGGTGTGAAAGCTGTAGTTGGTCTGCAAATCCTATTACAGAGCCTACTAAAGACTTAGGCATCATTCTGCGTAAGTTGGTTGCAACCACAGAGTAAGAAAGTCTAGCCTTCGTTAAATCGTGTACGTTTTTAGGTACATTGTTTTTCTGGCCGTATCCAAATACGTATCCGCAACCGATAACATAACTACCACCAAATACAGTCTGAATATTCATTGCCTTGGGGCTTCTGTCGTATACAGACTCCTTGGGTGGACTGTAATCAAACCCTTTGTAGTAAAACCCTTTGTTGCCGAACTTAGAGCCTTTTTCCTCAAACATCATATCGTCTGTAGAAATAAACTCAAAGTCCATAACCTCAACGATAAACTCATCATAACCGTATGTTGTACGGTCCAGTGTTTCATCGTAGTATTTGTAAGAAAGCTTGTCAGCTCTGTTCTGGTACTTGTTCTTAACCCCTTGAGCTATCTTTTCGTATTCGTCCTCTGTAAGCTCATTACCAGCAATACGCTTAAGCTCAGAGATGCTAATTTTCTTGACGTGTCCTGCGTATATGAGGTCGCTAAACGTAGGGTCCTCGGTGTAGCTATGGAAGAAAAACGCTGGGTCAATATACTCTTCGGTAATTCCATAGTTAGGGTCGTTGTTTCTTTTTACAACAGCTATACCACAGGTAACCAAATCATTTACTGCTCTGCGATATACACGTTGGTCAAAGTCATTCCACTCAAGAGTCATATTCGTACCGACTTGAGCAGCTATTTCAGCGCCAGTTTTTATACTAGCATCCATAAATATTTCTGCTTCCTCTGTAGTCTCAGGTACAGACTTTAAGTCTACGTTTGTGTCTACACCTAGTGTCTCCATCTGTTTAATCAACTCCTTGTTTTCAACTTCAAAAAGCTTTTTGGCTCTTTTATCGTCTTTCTCAGACTGAGATAAAGGGTCTACAGCTTTAACGTTAGGATAAGGCTTACGAGAGAGTATATTGTTTACTACAATTTTAACAAACTTGGGAACGATAGGAACTGGAGACCAATCAAGGTTTAGCAACGTGCCGTCCCCGCTGTTCGGGTCTAAAGAGTTTAGAATCTGCTTGTATATAGATGTGTCTTGAGTGCCATTCGCGTAATCACGATTGGTTTCAAAATCTTTTAGTCTTCTGCGAAAAAGACTTCGCTCATCATCGGAGCTGCCCCATTGTTTTTCAATAGCCTTAGCGTATTTAATACCGTAGGCTTTTGATACTTTCTTAGAATATTGCGCAAATGGGTCTGGAAAATTACCATATTTGCTTTTGTCGTTGTCTTTATTGTACATATAGCGTTTCGCAGAATACTTCCTCGCAAAGATACAAAATTAAAAGACTGTGTATTAACGCCGTATTTCAGTATTGTATCTTCTGAAAAACGTTTTATCATTAAAGTTAGACTCCTTCTTTTTAGTCTTACTTTTTTGTGCCCCTAAAAGCGCTAGTCCAGAACTAATAGTAAGGTCATACTTGGTACGATTATCTATTTTATACCCTATCCAATCATCTAAAGTTCTATCAAAATACATCTTTCCCATCTCTCCTGTTTCTGAGTTTATACCTACGTGCTCCTCAACGTAAGCCTCTATAGCCTGTGCGTGAGCCTGGATAACATCAACCGAGTTAGAGGGTATACCGCGAGTCTTTGTATTTGTTGCTGCATTTGGAGACTTAAGATGTTCTGGTCTCTTCATTACGTATTCTTCGTAACCCCTTGCCTCAAAGTGCCTTACGATTCCATACTTGTTATTTTCTATAAGAAGAGGGTAGCCGTAGAACACAGCAGCCATAAGAATGTCTTCATAAAATATTCTAGCAAGAGGAGGACGAGAGGCGTATTCGGCAACAAACATATTAGATGGCGCTGCCATGTTAAACTTGTTGTAGAGGTGGCAAGCACCCTTAGAACCCCTATTGTCTGTCGTTGAATCCAAATCATAACTATCCACACCACCTACGCCAATATGGTCATTTGCGGGATATTTTTTTCCGTGCTTAATTACGTGTTTATTGCGCATCTCTGGTTTAGGCATCCAGGACAGTCTCCACCTTCCTTGAGGGTTAGGACTGAACATAACTTCTTTGTCAGAGACCCCATCCTTCCAACTAAAGTTACCGACAACCACAGGGTTGGGATACAGCTCTTGATTATGCTCTACTTGCTCGTATATGCGACCTATGTTAAATGTAGAGCCTTCAATACTATCACGCATTGCCTCATCAATGGTAAAGGGAAACTGTCGTATAAATTCGTTTAGCTCCCTAGCATCGCCCTTTAAGGCATCTCTTTCATTTTTGAGGTAAGTTTTTGCACCAATGTCAACATAGTCACCATCAATTGTTTGCACAGGCTTTTCAGGGTCATCCACAATAGGGTTTCCGTGCTTATCAAAGAATCCTTCAAGCGCTTCATACGCGGGTATAAATAATCTATAAAGTCCTGTCTTTGTTCTTCCATTCGCGTTTCTATCATCGGGGTCTGAGTCTCTCCATATCTCCTTGTACTGCTGACCACCTTTATCCATAGGATTTACCGTAGAGCCTACGAGTGCCTTACCTATAATCTTACGACCTACAATAAGACAGGTTCTTTCTATGCGCCACGCCTCACGTATATCTGTAGGCTTCTCCCACTTTCCTGCCTCATCTAAATACATAATATGAAGCTTCTCACCATCGTATGCATTGTTTGTGGTGTTCTTCCAGTTGATGATAGTATTTAAAGCTTCACCCTTGTTAGATGTTTTGTTGTTCTTGGTAATACGCTTAGATGGCTCACGGAAGGCTAGCTCCATACGCGGGTTAGTAGTACCATCCTGTATAGGCTTAAAGAAAAATGGGTAGCTCTTGAACATAGGGACTACCTTCTTCATAAAGATGTTTTCCTGTGCATCTTTACCTGTCTTAGACTGTATACCTAGTAGCTTGTCCTTAACCTGGGTGCCCTCATCTACAAGTATTGCGGCAGACATATTGGTGTACCCCGAACGTCTACATTTAGTGTACATCTGACCTACAGACCTTTGGTCAGACTCGCAGGCTGAAAAGTGTATAAATAGCCTTCTCTGGAACTCTAGGTACGATGCGTATCCGATGTCCATTTTGCTCCACTGCAGGAGCATATAGTGTCTCCCTGTAATGTATGTAGGCACACCATTATTGTAAAACCAAAGACCGTTACGGCGGCGCTCAAACTCCTTTTCAATATACGTAGAGAAACGTTTCTTGAAGTCTGACGGCATTTCGTACCACTCATCCATAGAGCGAATCCTCTGCAGCTCTGCTGGCACAGGAAGTCTTTCCCACATCTGCATAGCAGGCTTCCTTTCATTAAAGAGGATTTCTTTTTTAGGGGGAGTCTTGGGAAGCTGAATATCAAGCCCACCGATGGTGAGTACTTCACCCTCCGTATCGTTGGGACATATGTTAACAACGTAGTTATCATAGTCTTTAATTTGTTTGAGTCCAGCCATTTTATTTAATTAATAGTCCCAGTAACAGAATATCTGATTACTTGGAGAACTTTTCTGCGAATCCTCCAGAGTAGTCTTGCTCTGCTTCAATGCCTCCTGTTTCTTTGAGTTCTCTGACCATCTGTTCAAGTCGCTGGTATTCAATAAGGAGTTCTTTTGCATCTGTTGCTGTTTGCTTAATACTCTGAAGCTCTGCTTTACGTTGCGACCCAGACAGCTCTCCATCCACAGGTTTTCTTACTTCGTCAATCATGTTATTAATAGCAACCTCCATAGAGGCTAGTAGCCTTGTTGACGCTTCTACCGTGGTAAACTTACGCTTCTTTGACATACACTAACTCAGTTGCTCTCATGCGGTAGACCTTACTGCCGTTAAGAAGTTCCATTTCGTATTCTGAATTTTTTGTGTAGCCCACCATATCATTAGGCTTCGCTCCAATCCATTCTGAATTTCTGGATATAGCGAGTAATACGCCTTCCAGTTCTGGTTCTTCTTTGATGCTAAGAATAATGCCAGAAGTACTTGTTTCCTCTTCTGGCTCATCTGCGGGTAAAACGAAGCACCAATCACCAAGCATAACAATACTACCATCTTTATCTTCAATTCCGATGGCGTGATTCCCATATCCTCCATTAGAGTCGTATTGTACGAGGTAGAGGTCATCTCCGATGTCATAACGCTGTTCTATTACTACGTGGTGGTGGAAGTACATTGTTGAGCCTACGTGTTTTTCGTCAACTCCTTTCGGGACGTTTACTATTTCACCAGAGTTTACCCTGTGCTCAAACTCATTGTATTTGTTTACAATTTCAAGCTTACCACCGTTAAAGCTTACTTCGTTTTTAAACTTGTTAGGTATATGTACTATAAAGTGATTTAAAGCTTTCATCTATTCAAACTTTAAGTCATACTCTAGTATACAGGGCATATCATCTATAGACTTCCATAGCATCGTGCCTTCTTCGTTCTCTATGTATACGAGATATCTTTTTTTGCTGAACTTATGTAGATGCGCCTCATCTTCAACGATTGCCGTTACTTTACCAGCGCCTGCTCGCATACCTGTGTAGTACGCCATAGCATCTTTCGGGTCTCGCCCGATTACAATCTTTCTAATCATTTTAATTTAATTATATAAGGAGGATAGTGCTTAGTTTACGCTATCGTCTCCGTTTGTTAAGTTTATCCAGTAGTCTATGCTTGAGGTGTCTGGAGATTCTTTTTCTTCTAGTCTGTATGCTTCTACGCAGTAGGAAAGAAGGTCGTCTAATTCATCTTCATCGGTAACAGAGAAGGAAGACAACAGGCTCATGTCAGCTCTTTCATCGCCGTCTTCATCCATATACTTAGTTTCCATGTCTACGAAACCTATCGCTATACAGGCTAGGAACTCATCAGCTAGGTCGTGTTTTTTTACAACCTCGTTAATTGCTACAATAAGTTCTTGTATTTCTAAAATGCAATCTTTCTGTCTTTCAGTCATTAGTTTAATTTAGTTAAAATAAATGTAGATGTAACTATTAGACCTGCACCCCCTCCAGAATTTCTAATAGTATAGTAAAGGTCTGTAGCGTCAGCGACAGAGCGTACTAGCGAAAAACCAATAGCTGTATTTCCAGTAGATGCATGCGCCCTTGTTATAGACTGTATAATTGCAGCGGAACCACCACTAGGCTTTTCCATAACGTCTACAATAATGTCAGTGTTTCCAGAGGTTACTTCTAACATAAAGTTTACGTCTATTTTTACTAATCCACCTTGCTGCACATTAACAGCTCCTGTAGTAGTTGTGCTAGCCTGAAAGTGATTAGAACTGTCGTTAACCTCGTGAGACGAAGTATTGCTACTATTGTTTACCGCGCTTTGAGTTGGCGTAGCAGCCGAAGAGGTTAATGTGTAGGCACCGTTAGGCCTTAAAACCCACATTGGGTTTGAAAAAACTTGTGTAGCAGAACCAGTAAAAGCAATAGCGTTTAATTCTCTTTTAACCACATTGTTGCTACCGTCAACCAATAGAGCTGTTAGCTCTGCCGCGTCAGTTGTTGGTGCTGAGGTAAAAGACAGGGTTCCGTCTACCTCTACAGTATCTGTAGATAGTTTAAGGGCTGAATCTGTTCCTGCCCCATCCTCTACTACTTTAAGTGAAGATGTTACACCGTTTGAATCTAATTTTAATAGGGACGTATAGGTGTCCTTAACCTTATTTCCTGAGAGAGTTGCCATTTGAGTATCTTTGTATACAATGCAAATTTAATAAAAATGACGAAGCGAACAAGAAAGGGTATGTTCCGTGAATTTAAAATGCGGAAGCAGGAGGACCTAGGTCGTTCATACAATAAGTATCATAAGCTGGTAATTAGAGATATGATAGTGTCAACGGATGTTACGGAGGCTATGATTAATTTTTTAATCTTCGTATACGACTACGAGTTCTTTACTATAGACCACGTATCTCAGTCATACTTCTACAGTAAGCTTAAGTTAGCCAGGAGACTAATATACCCCTTACAGACTTTAGGGTACATATATAAGTACTACGATAAGCTATCCCCCAACTCTTATGAGGAAGCTATGTTTGATGAGGGCAAGATGCGATACAGGGTACGCTACGCTCTTACACAGAGAGGTAGGCTGTTAGTACAGAAGTACTACAGGAAGCTAGAGGGGTCCGAACAGATTAACGTTCCCTCTTAACCGTGTTTAGCCTTTACCTTAAACGGAGCCTCTAAGCTCGCTCCTTTATGTGGAACGAACTTACCCTTGTGAGGCATTAGGTACTGGCGGCCCTTCTCTGACATCCAATGATACCCAGAGGGAGCCTTTACCATTACTTTCTTGCGAGATGCTTTCACTACTTCTTTTTAGCTTTAGCCTTGGCCATCATAATAAAGTCAGCCTTAGTAATTTTACCATCCTTGTTAAAGTCTAGAGCTTTTTTCTTTCCGAGCTTACCACCCTTCATGTACTCCATCATCTTGCCGCCCATTCCGTAGGTAGCCATTTTTTTCTTTGCTTTCATTATTTCTTGCTTCTGTTTCGTTTAGCACTCATGAATCTTTTCTCTGTATGGTCGTAATCCTTGCCGTCACCATTGCCATAACGTCCAGCATCTCTTCTCTTCTTCACCAAGAAGGCACGATACTTGCGTTTCTTCTTCTTCTTGTTTTCTTTACGCTGCCATCTCCTGCGCTTCTCCGCAGCTTCAGGGTTGTCCTTGTAATACTTAGATGTACTTTTCTTTGCCTTCATATAAATCTGTAGACAGTTTTTCCTTTAACTCTTTCAGCTCTAAGCTTCTCTCTCCTATTATCACCATCCTTTTTAAAAGATACGTGAACCCAGTCTGGATTATCATCCGTACCGAACTCCCAGATAAGCTGGTCATAATCAAGTCTGTCCTCTATGTAGTGAAAGATATCTGCATTGGTAATTACACCGTATACATCAGCATCCAGGTCAAAGGCTTCACCCTTGCTATGCTGAGAGGTTTTACTCCCACCTATAGCATCGTTAAGAGCCTCGCTTCTGTAGCCAGAGCTGACGAATATAGGGCACATGAACTCCTCTCGGATAGGCTGAAAGATATTCTCAGCTAGAGCCTTAAGATTCTCTAGATGACTCTCCTTCGGTGCGTTGGCAATCCCTCGCCTTTTCGCAGTAGCAGACTTCGTCACTTCCGCAAGCGAAAGGTTCTTTGATAGTTTCATAGTTGTAATTCCCTAAGTAATAGTGTAATACAAATACAAAGATAATAAATAAGGGGAGACAGATTAAGCAGAGCATAGTAGTTAAAGTATTACTTTAAGTGCATAAAAAAAGAGCATACAGGATGCCCTTCATACAGCTCTTTGCTCTTGCTTTAATTATGTCAGGGAAAATCCACGCATCTTGAAGGCTGTAGATTTTCATTATGATAGTGTGGGGGTATTAGCACCCACCCAACCAAGTTTAAAGACTGAGCTTCTGGGCAAAGTTACAGCTTATTTTTGATAATGTCAACCCTAAAGCTTTACTTTAAGTCACAGCGTTAAAGCCTTGAAAGGTAAGGACTTGGGTATTTTTGTTAGAAATGTTTTTTGTTGGGATTCTATATATATGTGCACGTCAGCGTCAGATTCCCGAAACGATTACCGAAACCCTACCCCTCTGATTTTCAGCGAGTTAAGTCAAAACTTTCAGCCTTTTAGCTATTCAGACTACCGAGATTGCCTTTCATATATATATATAACACAAGCATCGGTTAGGGTTACAGACCGAATCAGACTAGGAACAATCCCCCCATACCAATTCCCCAATGCGCCAAGAGCCATCAATGGGCAGACTCTCAGACTCCCTATAAACACTAGCCTTCAGAGCATGTGCTAGGAATATTCAAAAGATTTTCTAAATATTTGACCATCGGAAACGGCATCACTGCCAAACCCGATAACGTTCTTTTACATACTTCAGATACGACAAGCGCAGTAACCGAATGCATTGGTGCTATGGGCGGTGTTAGTAGTGGATGATAGCAGTTAGACTTGCCGAGTACGTGTACTCTTAGCAGAAGCGGTCAGACTATCAAAAGCGAAAGCATTCAAGCATACCACAAGCGGTGACAATAGATGCAGAAGTGGGTGTATGCCTTGCGTATTCTGAATGGATAGATAGCTAGAGGTTGTGGGTATTCTTGCAGACTCTGAATCGGCTATCATGTTGGTGCGAAAGCAAGTCATGATAGTCTGTTAAGGATTCAGAACAAGTCTGTAAGGTCAAACAATGGGTAACTATCGTAACGAGTCTAGGTGAAGTATAAAGACTACCAAATAGACTGACTGCCCTATCAAGGTTAACTGATGATGGATTGAGATAGACAAGCAGTATAAACAAGCAGACTAGCATTGCTGATGAGCATACGAAGAGCGGAAACGCACTATGCCTTTAAGCACTGATGCGTTAAGGTCTGATTATCCGAAATTGAAAAACTATTGTGGGGATGGACATCTGAGTCTGTCCCCATTATTACTACAATCTTAGTCACTAACAACAAGTCCGTATGGCTAAACGGCAGATAGAGACATGAAAGTACAAGCAATCAATCCAAAGCATCAGACTTCCGTTAACAAATGTGTTCAGTGGATGGAGAAATATGAGAAAGCCAATGACATGCGAAACATGGCAGAGGATAACACCGAGTGCGATTACCTAGAGGATGACAAAGAATGGCGCAAATGGAATCGCCAATGTGAAAGAGCATACGACAAGTACTTAGACTACACGTATGACCTGCCCAAAAGGGAGCTAGACAAAGTAGAGAAAGCGTTTCAATTATAAATTCAAATCAATAGAATCATGTTCAAAGTAAGAATCCCCGTTGAAGTAGTAGTCACCTATGGTGCTGAAGTAGATGTAGTCCTAAGCCATGATGAATACCAAGAGTACATCAAAGGCAAGGACATCAAAGAGTTAGTCAGTAAGACTGATGTAAGTAGTCTGTACAAAGAGTATTCAGAGTACGATAAAGAATTTCTAGAAGAGGAATTGGTAGTCCTATGGGATGAATCAATGCCTAAATAAATCAATTAATTAATTAAACTTTAAATCAAATATTATGGCACGTTTCACGAGCAATCAATGGGCAATCGTAGAAGTATTAGATGGTATCAGAGTACTAGGTACCGCAGCAGACTCACAGACTCTGTTCTTAGACTTCGGTCTACGCACTGAGAATGGTAAGCTATCACTCAAACAAGCAGTGTACAAACTGAGCAAGGGTGATGGGCACGACAACATCAGAAGAATAGTGAGTCTGAAAGATGGTATCATGTACGAGTTCTGTCACTCACATGACATAGGTAAAGGTCAAGCAGAGTACGATGTAGAAGAGGTAACGAGAGGTAGGCTCTACGATGAAGTAAACACAGCATTTGATAGTAGATATGGTGTCCTCAAGCAATTTAAAACTAAAGAAAAGAAAGAAGTAGTAACCACTAAAATAGAGAAACAAGTGAAAGTAAAAGAGGGAAAGAAAACTGCGGAGCAGTTGATGATGGAAGCCATGCAGATGATTGGCGGTGGTGCTATTGATGTAGCTAAAGTAGAAGCGATAGTCAAGGAGCAAATCAGAGTAGCGACCTTACCAAAGGTGCAGACTATTGAAGTCAAGTTACCGACAAAGGATGAGGTTAGGAAGTTAGGGCAACAGCACTACAAGTTTCCCGATGTACTAGAAGCCGTTGCAGACAATAGCTACGTACTGCTAAAGGGCGATGCAGGTAGCGGTAAGACATACGGAGCGGTACAGATAGCTAAGGCGTTAGACTTAGACTACCGAATCTTCAGTTTCACCAACGAGATATCACTCAGCAGATGTGTGGGCTACATGGATGCGATGGGTAACTACGTGAAGACATCCATTCGTGAGATGTACGAGAATGGCGGACTACTTATCCTTGATGAGTTTGATGCGATGAATCCTAACGTAGCGGTGAGTCTGAACAATATGTTGAGCGGTGATGAATACACGTTCCCCGATGCAGTGGTAGCCAAGCACGATGACTTCAGAGTAATCGCTTGTACCAACACGTTCGGTAATGGTGCAGACAAAGACTACTCATCACGTAACAAGTTAGACAAGGCAACACTTGACCGCTTTGATGAGAAGTTTGATTGGGGATACGATGAGGACCTAGAGATTGCAATCTTCGGTAACACTGATGCTACGAAAGCAGTACTTGCAATCCGTAAGAATGCTAAGGACTTAGGCATCACGATTACACCGAGAAGAACGAAGTCTGTCAACAAGATGGTCAATCGTGGTGTATCACTAAGAGAGGCAGTTGAACGTGCTATTCTATGTGAGTACAAGTCGGACCAACAACGTGCAATGTTAGATGGTGTTAGACTTTAGGTCTGACATCATCATAATCAACAATTAAAAAGATAGAGCAATGGTAAAGCAAGTAGTAAAAAGTACGAGAGGTAAGAATTCTAAAGCGCATCTAGTAGCGATGAACTTCGGTGAGTTCTGCGATGTGATGGACACGTACAAACCTATCAAACACAAGTCATCAGACAAGGGATACAAGAAAGACTTTCATGGTGACAAAGAGTTCGGTCTGAATCTCAATCGCTCCAAGAAACTGCTATGGAAAGGCTACGAGCCGCAACAGATGAAGACTGCGTTCGCAGGATTTGAGACTGAGTTTGAAGCCAAGCAAGACATGATAACGATGGACATTGAGGGCCATGACTTTGATGTAGCCGCCATCCTCAGCGGTGAGGAGGACCAATGGTTCAAGAACAAAGAAGTCGGCAATGCACCGAGCATTCACATAGTCTACAACGGCAATGCACATTGGGCAATTGACCCGATGAACTTCTACATTCAGTCTGCAGTCATCAACAAGTTGGCTGAGTTGCTTGAACTAGAGTCTCGCATCAAGGTATCCGCATCGTACCAAATGGATAATGCACTAGAGAATGATTCTGTAACTAATGACCTTGCGCTCTTCTTATCTGTCAAGGATTACGATGAGCCAAGCAATGCTAAACGATTGGGCGGTGTATCACATCCATCATTCTTCCGCAGAAATATCTTCGCGATGATGGAGAATCCGAATGGTGAGTTCTACTCAAGCAAGAGCACCACTAACTCTTACGGATACGGATTCAATGGTGATGACCTAGTGAGCGAGGAGTTAATGGGACAGACATTCGGTGCAGACTATACGCTCCGCATACCGAGTCCCGCGAGTAGTCACTTTGATGATGTGGATAGCGCAGTGAGTTACTGCAAGGACATGCTCAAGAAAGTACAGACAGACCTAAGTCTTCTGAAGTAATTAATATAAACAGAGGGGAGCGGATATGCTCCTCTCACAATCAACAATAAAGATGAGTGATTCAAAAGAAAAGTTTGAAGCGTACCTAGCGGTACAACAGAGTGGTTACTACAACATGCTTGACCCTAGAGCGAGAGCCTTAGCCTCTGAGATGAATGATTTAGAAATCAGTAAGTCTGATTGGGTTTACATGATTAAAAACTACGAAAAGCTAAAGGAAGAGTTAGTGTAACAACAGAGGGGCAGTTAGTCTGTCCCCAATCTTAATCAATTAAATATTTGTTTTATGAAAAAGCTAGATGCAATGTCGGGTTTTATTTTTATGTCTGCAGTCAGACTAATTCTTGTTGGGAATTTTATTTTCTTCAGCGGGTTTACTATTTACCTTTTATTCAGTGGATTTCTTGAAGAGAGAATCTTACGATTCAATATGGAGACCGAGTCTGCGATGATGATGTTCGCTATACTCTTGGTCTTCGTATGGGCAGGTCTAATGACCATGTTCAGAATAATGAAAGAGATTTCTTTTGAATACAAGAACCTAAAAAACTACTACAGATGGGAAAAGTAAACGTGGTATGGATTAGACCCGAAGAGAAATCTTTGGATGAAACGCATAAGGACAAGGCGTTCACCGCTTCAGTTGGATTCTTAGTACCCCCTACACTTCGTAGATGGGCAACAGACTACAAGAAGTTTGAGAATGTCGGTCACCTTAACAATTACATCGCAGTGATGCAGAAGAAAGGGTATCAGTTTGATGAGGTGTGGTTGAGTGATTTGGATAAGTAAATAATTAGAATTATCTTTAAATATAATTTAAAAAACCAAGTAGAGATGGTAAACGAGAGAAACCAATGGCAGATAGAGACTGCCGACCTAGACTATCAGTACGAGCAGTACGAGATGAAGCACTTCACGATTGACAGAAGTGACTCAATGGAGGAGGATAATGTGCGCATCAGCACAGAGCCTAGAGTAACAATCCACAAGGGACATAAGGTTCGTTATGGTTCATGGGTTAATACGTACGACAAATTCTTAAACCAATTATTTTAATTATGGATGCTAAAGAAAGGTTAGACCTAAAACATCAACTGCAAGAGAAACTTTCTCACTACTATGAATTAGACTTAAGTAATTGTCTTATGACACACGAAGATTGGATTCAAGAATTAGCTAATGCTTTGGTAAATCCAACTGAATACCTTAAGAGTTTTGAGGAAGAGTACGAAGAGTATAAAGAAATGTTAAACGCTTAAATAAATATAGTCATGCCAAATTGGTTCAATTTCACCTTAGAGGTGAGCGGAAAAGAAAAAGATGTACAAGAGTTCGTAGAGAACGTGAAAGGTTCTAAAGAATTTGAAACAGAGGATAGGGAGTTTGACTTCAATCACTTTATCCCTCAGCCCGAAAATTTGTTTAGAGATAAGCTATCTCACGATAAAGAGATGGAGTTAAAATCAAAAGGTATTCCCGATTGGTACAATTGGAATATAGATAATTGGGGAACCAAATGGAATGCAGTAGTAGATGACTCTTATTGGATTTCAGAACTGAAAAATTTATCTTCATTTAGATATGATATGGCTACTGCTTGGGCAGACCCTAGACCAATAATTATGAAGATGATTGAGAAGTATCCTAACCTAGAATTTGAGATTAGCGGTGAGGAAGAGTCTAATGAATATGGAATATATATATCCACTTATGAGGATGTATTTCTTGAGGAAGAGCCATGCTTTGTTGACGAGAACAATGGACTTGAAGTATACTATTCAACAAACGACCATTGTTGGAGATATATGGAGAGTAATGAAGCGGTAGAGGATTCAGAAAACTTCTTCCCAAGAAACAAGTATAGTTGGAATTAATAAAATAAATAGCAATGGCAAATTTTGTTGTGGAGATTGACCCACGTGAAAAATCAATCAGTAAAGTTCTATACAACACTGAGTCTGTTAGTCTTGGTGATATGTATTCATCGCTTGAATGCGATATGGTAGAGAGAGTTTCTATAGGCGGTAACCTAGACCTATGGATAGATGAGGAGGGGCAGTTAAATGGTGCCGCTGACCGCATCGGTATCTTTAACATAGGTGAATGGCAGTTCGTTGGTAAAGGTCTGATATGCGCCTTTACAGATGTTGGGGATACAATCCCTTTCAGTGAGGAAACTGCAGACTTTATAGTTGATAACTTAATAATTGAATTCTAATGAAGATTGATGACTTTATGAGCCAAGCATCGGGCTATAACCAAGATGCAGACACTATTACGGGTTACTTTAACCTTGATGAAGACAATACTATGGAGAAGGCTATGTCTGTCCTTGAAACCATCCGCAAGGTAGATAAGAAGACAGACTTCCTAATGGCTATTGATGCTATCACAGACACTAAGATTGAGGCTATAGTCTTAACATTCGTAGTGACGGAGAAACTCAATGAGTTGTCAGAGTCTGATGATTTATTAGCCCCTAAGATTGCTATGGCTACTGCCGTATGCACTCAGAAAGGACTTATAAAGACTGAAGATGCAGAGGATATCTTAGAGGTATTCGCTGCAGTGTTCGGTAAACTTTAAGTAAGATGGGGAGGTTTTAACGCCTCCCCATTCTTAACCAAGATAGAGATGTAGAGAGTAAAAGGTATGTATAAACGAGGGGGAATAATCGTTTCCTTTTACAATTCAAATGTACGACACTACACCCCCTACACTACATCAAATCTGTTTTAATTTATGTACAGAGATATCATCAATCTTAACCAATCACAATCAACATCCTTTCCCCCCAATGATAATATATATATAATATCTAACCCCCCTTACCTATATAGATTATATATTAATACAAGCAAATCTGTTTCATATTACTGAAGGTTTATTTGTTTGTACAGATTTTAATTTCTACATTTGTTTAATATAATTTCAATTTAATCCCAAGATGGAAAAACTAAATACCGCACTGATTAAGGTGCAATCTGAATTGAAGGCACCGAAAGGTCAGTACAATTCATTCGGTAAATATTCCTACCGCAGTGCGGAGGATATCTTAGAATCTGTAAAGCCTTTGTTAGCTAAGAACGGATTATCCCTAACTATCTCGGACATGATTCACGAGGTATGCGGAATCCCTTTCGTGGAATCCCAAGTCAGTGTAACCAATGGTACAGATTCATATGCAGTAACCGCACAAGCAGGTATTGACCCTAATCGCAAGGGAATGGATATCGCTCAGTGTTTTGGAGCAAGTTCATCTTACGCTCGTAAGTATGCTCTGAATGGCATGTTCCTTATTGATGACACTAAAGATGCTGATGCAACAAACACGCATGGCTCTAACAATAACTACACGAAGTCTACACCTAAGACCACTGATACGTTTCAGAAAGCAGTAGACTACATCAAGAACGCCAAGAGTGCTTCAGCTAAACAGACTGCGTACAAGCAGGTCATCACGAAGTACGGCTCTGAGTTTTCAGAAAAGCAGAAAGAAGCATTAGGTAAATTCGTTAAGTAATGGAGTTTGCTTCTAAACTTATGGAGAGAACGGGTAAGGGTTATGTCTCTTACTCGGCTCTAAAGTATGCCGCAGATGGCTCAAGGCAACAAGACATGAAGTTGTTTGAGTTGTATGTACGTGGGCTTCTTAAGAAAGAGTCTGATGCATTTACATTCGGTGGTCTCTACGACACGTTGTTACTTGAACCCGAAACACTGATGGACAAGTACTACGTTATCTACGATGACAAAAAGATTACAGAATTGTCTGATAGATATAAGAACCCAAGAGCATCTAAAGATTACAAGGATTGGTTAGCATCTGAATCAGAGTTAGGTCTTAGTCAAGGCAAGACAATCGTGAACGAAGACATGATGGTTCAAGCAGAGTCCATGATTCTTAGGCTTGATGAGTCTGAGGTGTTAGATATGAATACGGGAGAAATCAGAATGGTTCGTGAGTATCTCAACGGAAAGACTCAGTATGAAATCAACGATTGGATTGGAGATGTACCCGTTAGAGGATTCTTAGATGTTCTTGGAGATGGATTTGTTGCAGACTCAAAAACATCACGTGACCTTCACGGATTTAAATGGGACGTAGATAAATTCTGTTACGATATCCAAGCATATATTTACTGCGAGGTTATGCAGACAGATGACTTCTATTGGGTAGTGCAGGGTAAATCTGTACCTTACACTTGTGCAGTATACAAAGCTTCCGAACTTACCTTAAAGAGAGGTGAAGCAAAGTTTTGGTCTGCTATTAATAACATTAGAACGTGGTTAGACCAACCCGAAAAGGATACGAACACGTTCGCAATTTATGGAACGATATGAATTACGAGGATAGCGAAGCAATGGCTTTAAATATCATTGAAGAGATTCACTACGAGTATGGTGTAAATATAGTTAGCGCACAACGCGACAGATACACAACAGACTTAAGGAAGATGTTCTGTACTTATGTATATAGAAACACACGTATGACAATGCATAACATCGCAGAGATTTTGCAGAAATCAGTAGGTAATGTTTCTTACTATTTAAGTATGCACGATAGACAAATGGGGGAAAGTAGTAGTTATGCTGACAACTACTCAGACTTCCAAGATAGAATCAAAAAGTCAGCAACAATTTAATTTTTTAAGTTATGTCACAAGACAGACAACAAGACACTTTTGTGGGCTACGTAAACGCACCACAAACAACAATCAACTTCAGTTTAACTGAGCAAGAGTTAAACGACCTACGAAAGTTTTTAGTAGCGAACTCTAAAGACTCAAGCAAGCCTGCACGTGTATACTGCACGTTGAAGAGCGGTGTATCTAAAGCAGGAAAGAACTATCAGTTCATCTCTGTGTATGATAAATCAGCGGCACAAGGTGGTCAGACTTACAAGAAGACTGCTGCACCTGCGCCCGTAACTGCAGGTGATGACTTGCCGTTCTAATGATTCGGTTACTCATAGCTGAGTTAAAATTGAATATGGGGTTGGATATCGTTGATGTTCAGCCCCATTTCATTTCAGCAAAGAATGATAAGGGGACTTTTGTGTTTAGACTTATAGACACGAAGTACTACAGAGATGGAGAAAAGTATTACGTTGATGTAGATAAAGATAGCGAGACTAATAAAAGCGATTTTACAATCATCTTATTCAGAAACAAGAGAAACGATAATGTTGCTCTGTTTAGTACAGATGAATTAGAATACGGAAAACTGAGTCTGTTAGGTGTTGCGGAGAAAATCAAAATGAAATGGTCATGGGAGATAACAGAGAAATCTATTACTTAGAGATTTTAATCTCATATAAGAAAGGCAAGTCTTATATTAAGTTAGACACTTGGGCGGTTTCTAAATACTACACCGCTCAGAGCATAATGGTGAACGACAAAAAAACCATGAACAGATTATCAGATTATGTTTATGGTAGTAAGTACAAGTCTGCGAAGCAGTTGGTAATCGTTAAGGTTCTATCGTGTAAGAAAATCGGTGAATCAATAGTTTAATCATGGAATTAATTGGAAGAAAGTTTAGAAAAAAGAAGCACATTAACTATATTAGTGCAGTACTTACCGATATACATATTGAGATGATTAACACTTGTGTTGTATCGGCAAGAATAGGATGGACAGAGGAGACAACACAGAAGGTTGTTTATTTAGCTAACCTAACACGTAAGTACGAAAGAAGAATGAGAATCCTTAAATATTAAATATGGCTTATCACGACAACAAAGAACACAAGCGCATTATAGATTGCGTTTTAGAACAGAACGCTAAGTTGTTTCAAAACTTAGGAACTGATTGCTCTAAATCAGATTACGAAAAAGCTAAGGTTCAAGAAAGAAATAAACTCAGAAGAATCGTAGACCTTGACCAAGAGAAGATAACGAGACTAATAAACGATTCGCTCAATGACTGAAGAAGAACAGATGAACAGATTCAGAGAGGTAGTTAAACTAATGGTTGTGCTACAAGCATCTCTTGAACAGATGGATGAGATAAAGGGAATATCACATCTATACAGACAAGACATAAAGAAGTCTATAAATACACTTGAGAAGAAGCTTGAGATTTATCTCAGACCTATTCTTAATACAATACCTTTAGACCAAGAAGGTATATTCATGCAGATTCAGAGAGGTGTTGATAGTATACTTGAGAGCACGTTAGAGGATATTCATAACGAAGAAACGGGGAAATAATGAACAGACAGATAGAGATTCAGTATCAGAAAATGATTTCAATTAACGCATTAGATAGCTTTTGGAAAGCATACGCATCAAAGCATAAAATATCTAACAATAGAGAGAGACATAATGTGATTAGAAAGCATTCTTTCTCACACATCGCAAGAACAAACACTAGCGTTTCGTTGCAAGGTATAGCACGTATCCTTGATAAAACTCACGCTACAATACTACACGCTTGCAGGCAGCACGAGTCTAACTACACGTACGACCCAGACTACAGACTTGTCTATGATGATATGTTTAATGAAATGGAAGAGTTCCTACTCGTTAACGGAGTTGTACCAAAAACTATACATCCTCACGTTTCAGAGGTTGAGGACGTGCACTTTAAATTTATTGATGTATCTCGCAGACTTAGGGATAAAATCAAAGAGTTTGACACTTATCGCAAGTCTGTTGAGGTGGAGGTAAGAAAGATAGAGCACATGAAATCTCACTCTAAAAATCTACAAGAAAGAGTATGGAAGCTAGAGGATGATTGTCGTAGAATGAAAAACCTTTTATAATGAAAAAGATATTGTATAAGATATATGCTCTGCATAAAGAGTCGGGAATTGAATTTGAACGTTGGTTTAAGACAATCAAAAAAGCACGCAAGAAAAGGTCAGAACTAAAAACTAAAGGTTGGTCTGACATAGTTATAAAAGTATCACAAGAAGATTTTAATCCATATAATAAACAAGAAGATGATGAAGATTGACATCCATGAAGCAAGTCTATGGTATGGCGAGAAGCTATATATATTAGACAATTTAGATGAGGCTATACTCGGTATAGCTGAGGTTGATTCAAAACCAAGAGTATGTTACTCAAGAGATAAAGTAATACAACATTACATAGATGAAGGCATGAGCGACTTTGATGCAACAGAGTTTGCGGAGTTTAATGTGTTTAGTCTGTACCTGGGAGACAAAACCCCTTTGTTTATTGATGACTTCTTTAGTTACGAGTCTGATGAGAAGTGATGACCTGCTTCAAATGGTAGAGAGGGAGTGTTCTTTTCTTTCTTACTACTTAGAAGAATACGAAGACAAACTATCTACGGATAGAAACAACGAAGAGTTAAAGGCTCTTGTTGATGAGATGAGAGGTAAGTTCATTGCCTATAACAAGGTGTACGAGTACATCAAGAAAGTATTATAGAATAAGGTGTCCTAACTATTAATTAAGCCTAATAATTGACAACACCTTATGGAAATAGAGGGAGGGGTTTTTACTAACTTAAATAACGGAATGGTTATTCGTTCCCTCCCTTTATAATCTTCACAATGAAAACCCTTAAATCTTCACAAAGTAAGGGTAGAATTGTACACTATGATGTACAGAATAAGGGCAATATTGCATATTGCGATGTGCAATAATGTTCATTTAAAGAGATTGAATGGTGCTTATTTACACCATTAAGGTATGTTTAAGCATATAAAGATGGG
>ERZ1047472.1100-NODE-1100-length-21677-cov-89.358015_pt1 | contig 21677 bp, 20 predicted proteins | sample MGYA00383095_ERZ1047472 | MGnify/ENA primary metagenome ERZ1047472 (study PRJEB29581, sample SAMEA5548365) | metagenome | biome: marine; feature: coastal; material: water | depth 1 m | study: Short-term variability in the microbial, nano- and picoplankton... | reverse complement strand
TTACACCGAAAACGGCGCGCCTGGTGTGGCCTTAGGAACCTATTGGGGGCACTAATATCTCGGCACCACAGCGGTCATTTCCGCTGTGACAAATCTCAGCTTGCCACAGGCATAAGCGTTCGGCATCCTGCGCTCAAAGGGAGTTCAGGATGCCGTTTCACTTTTCAGATTCAGAATATGCGACAAGGCTGTCCAAAGCCGCCGCAGCGCTTCAGGCGCGGGACCTGGAGGCCTTGCTGATCTTCGCGCCCGAAAGCCACTATTGGATTTGCGGCTATGACACTTTTGGCTTTGCCATGTTCCAATGCCTCATTTTGGGAGCGGATGGGCGGCTCAACTTGCTCACGCGCGCGCCAGACCTGCGCCAAGCCCAACAGACCTCAACCCTCAGTGATGCGCAGATCCACATTTGGAAAGATATCGAAGGCGTATCTCCAGCCAGCGCTCTGGCGGATTTGGTCAAATCCTTGGGCTATCGCGGCAAAATCGCAATAGAGACCGAAACCCCCGGCCTGACCTTCGCCAATGGGCAGTCCGTCATTGCCGCTTTTGACCAGAGCTTGCAGCGCGGCGATGGGATTATCTCGAATCTGCGACAAGATAAGTCCCCTGCAGAATTGGACATGCACCGCAGGGCAGCGGCCCTTTCTGATGATGCCCTGGACGCGGCATTGGCCCGCACCCGCGCCGGCGCCTTTGAGGGAGATATTTTGGCCGATATGCAAGGCGCGGTATTTCGTGGAGGCGGCGATTATGCGGGCAATGAATTCATCATTGGCTCCGCCGAGCGCGCCTTGCTTTGCCGCTACGCCTCCGGTCGCCGCCATCTTGATGCGCAAGACCAGCTGACACTTGAATGGTCGGGCGCCTATGCGCGCTATCACGCAGCCATGATGCAGACTTTGATCATCGGCAAGGCCACCGCCGCCCAACGCCGCATGCACAGCGTCGCCCGCGACGCGCTCGAAGCCTGCGAGGCCGCGATCAAGCCCAGCCGGCCCATGGGTGAGGTATTCGCGGCCCATGCGCAGGTGTTTGACAAAGCCGGTCTGGGGCATGCGCGCCTGAATGCCTGCGGCTATGCGATGGGGGCGATTTACAACCCGATTTGGGTTGATTTCCCAATGTTCTATGAGGGCAACCCAACGGTGATGCGCGAAAGCCAAGTGTTCTTTTTACATATGATCTTGATGGACAGCGACGCGGGTCTGGCCATGTGTCTTGGCCATTCGGTAGAGGTGACCGCCCATGGTGCCAAACGCCTGTCGCGCCACGCGCCTGATTTATTTGAACTTTAACGCAGCGGCCCTTGTGGAATGGGTAAAACATCCCTCAAATGCAACGCATAACCCCGCCACAACTTAACAAGAAATTAGCCTTTTCTGCCGTCTTTGGCCGCAGAAAAGGGAGAGTGAATTATGAAACAAGGCCTGACCTGGGTGCTGGTATGTTTATTCACAAGCGCCTGTGGTGGGGTGGAGCAGATTCAGGGGGCGCAACCACCCTCCCCACGACCCCCACCACACCGACGCCCCCTCCTGCTGCGAACTGGCGCGCGGCGCTGGCGGCGTCTGGCTATGCCGGTGCAGGGGCTCAGGTTCGCTTTGGTGAGACCTATGAGCTGGCAAATGATCAATCTCTGCGTGGAACGCCCAGCAGCCGCGGCATGTCTTATGCGATGGTCTCAAAAACCCCCATGCAAATCACTTTCACCAGCGCCACCATGCTCACTTTGGACAGCCAAGGTCACCAGTACAGCCTGTTCGACGGGGATGGAGATTCTGTCTTTGAACCAACTTCCGGTGGGCATCCAAAGGTTTTGGCCGTTATAGTCGAAAAGGAGGCTGCCTTGGTCATGGCCATTGAGCTCACCGGCTCAGGGCCAGTGGATACAGCCTACAGCGCCATCGGGCCCAATACCGACCCTACAGCAATCCCTGCCTCGGGCAGTGCTCTGTATAGGGGGGCGGTCAATGCCGTGCTACAGCCTTCGATCAACCCGTCCACCCAGGTCAGCGAATTTTCTGGCACTGGACGTTTTAATGTGGATTTTTCTGCCAACACCGTTTCGGGATCCATGGTCTACACCCAATCTAGCGACACGCAATTCACCCAAAGATCGGCCATTTTGACAGTGACCCTGCCCAGCACCTCCATAACAGGAAACACCTTTGAGACCACCGCCGGCACCGCGCAATTCAACCAGATCCCAAGCCATGGCACGCGCTTCGGGTCTCTGCGCATTGAGGGTGATTTTTTTGGCCAAGCCGGCACGACCCTTGCGGGCAGCTTCGATGGTGCAGGAACCGACAGCAGCGGCAACACCGCTTTTCTGCACGGCGGTTTTGTGGCGGAAAAATAAATCTGTCACGAGGCGCTTTACGACCAATCTTCAAGACCTTGGCGGCCCGCAGCGGTCAACCCATAAACCCCTGTCTCGACCTTCTCAAACCATCCGTAAACATTGTTGCGCATCAATGTCGTGGCTGTGGGCACGCCAGTGGCCTTGGCGACGATGGCCCCTTTTTCTGGCCCGGTATGCGCCAAATAGGTGGCGCACTTCAGCGCATCTTGCCGATATCCCGTCACCAGACCATGCCGCGTCGCCCCTCCGTCGTTCGGATCCCCTTCCAGCCGGTCAAACGCCTTGATGATCCTCTTGGCTTTACGAAGGTTCTTGCGCGGGACATAGGGTCCGGGCGCGCAATGCAGCTCTACGAAAAGATCGCGTGGCCGCACCGTCAAAAGCCCAAGGCCCAGGCGCCGGCAGAGCGTCACATTCGCCTTCAATCGCTTCATCCCTACCTTACCCTCGGGCCGCAGCACAGCGATGTAAACATCATCTACAAGTTTCAAGCGCTCCAAAGCCTGGTGAAACAATGTGAGAGAAAAAGCGAGTTTCAACTCAATGATCACCGCAGGATCCGCGCCGCGCCGCGCCATGACATCTGCGGCGCCCACCTCGCCCTTGACCTCATAACCCTGGGCTTCAAAATGCGCTTTTATGGGCGCGTATAGCTCGCTTTCCTTCATAGATCCTTCATGCAGCAATTGCGCGCAAAGGTCCAACCTTAGCCGGGTGACAATCCCTATTTCGCCACCTATAAGGGCCCAAATTCAACGACCGCCCGAGGATTATATTATGATCAAAGTATTTGGCCACAAAGCCCCCGACACAGACAGCACCGGAAGCGCCATCATTTGGGCGTGGTATCTCAATGAGATAAAGGGCCAAGCCGCCCAGGCCGTTCTACTCGGTTCGCCCAATACCGAAGCTGCCTTTGTCACGCAGCGCTGGGGCTTTGAGACGCCCGAAATTATTGCCGATGTGCAGAGCAATGCGCCGGTGGTTATCGTGGATACCAACAATCCCGCCGAATTGCCCAGCAATATCAACCAAGCCGATATTTTGGCCATCATTGATCATCACAAGCTTGTCGGCGGTCTCGAGACCCAAGGGCCAATTTCAATTACCATCCGCCCCCTAGCCTGCACCGCGACGATCATGCATGATCTCATGGGCGATGATGCAGCGCAGATGCCCAAGCCCATCAAAGGGGTGATGTTGTCTTGTATTTTGTCTGACACCCTGGCCTTCCGCAGCCCGACAACAACGGCGCAGGACAAAGCCCTAGCAGAAAGTCTGGCCGCTGATTTGGATCTGTCGCTTGCAGATTACGCCGCTGACATGTTCGCTGCAAAATCTGATGTCTCTGCCTTCTCAGATGCGGAGCTTTTGCGTATGGACAGCAAGGAATATACCGTCAGCGGCACGAAATTCCGCGTCTCTGTTTTGGAAACCACCTCCCCCGCAATGGTCCTGGACCGCAAAGCAAGCCTCATGGACTCTATGCCATCTGTGGCGCAGGAAGACGGGGTAGATCATGTATTGCTCTTTGTGGTCGACATTTTGAATGAGCAAGCCACAATGTTGATCCCCGATGCCACGGCGCAAACTTTGGCAGAAAAGTCTTTTGGGGCCACGGTCACGGGCGATTCTGTGGTCTTGCCCGGAATAATGAGCCGCAAAAAGCAGATCATCCCCAACCTTAAACTATAACTGAACCAAAGGCCTCTCATGACACAAATTATCACGTCCCTTTCGGAGATTTCCGAATCCTATGATGCTCTATTTTGTGACCTCTGGGGCTGCGTTCATGATGGGCTAACACCTTTTGCGGAGGCGGTGGCGGCACTGCAAGCCTTCCGCGCAAAGGGCGGCACGGTGATGATGGTGACCAACGCGCCGCGCCCGCATGCTCCGGTACGCCGGCAGTTGGAGCGGCTCGGCGTTCCGAGCGATGCTTATGACGGCATTGCCACCTCCGGTGACAGCGCCCGCGCTGCGATGTTGCGCGGTGCGGTCGGCGAGAAGGTATATTTTATTGGCCAGTCACATGATCAAGATTTTTTCACCCCGCTGGAACTGATTGAAAACCCCGTGGTGATTTCGCAAGTGGCCTTAGAGCAGGCCGAGGGGATCGTCTGCTGCGGGCCGTTTGACCCCCTGGCCGATCCAGACGAGATGCGGGCGCATTTCTTGCAGGCAAAGGCGCGCGGCCTGAAACTCCTCTGCGCCAACCCCGATATCGTCGTGGACCGCGGCGAAACCCGCGAATGGTGTGCCGGAGCTTTGGCGAAACTCTATACGGAGATGGGCGGCGAGAGCCTCTACTTCGGCAAGCCGCATCCCCCGATCTATGATTTGGCCCGCAGGCGGCTCGAGGCTTTGGGCAAAGACATTCCCGACAGCCGCATCCTCTGCGTGGGTGATGGAATTTTGACCGATATTGATGGGGCGATGGGCGAAGATCTTGATTCGCTCTTTATCACCGGAGGCTTGGCGGCCCAGGAAACCCAGACCACAGATCAACCCGACCCTGCGGCTCTCACGGCCTATTTGACCAAAGAAATGCGGCAACCGACCTATTGCATCGGAAAATTACGCTAACGCCCTCTTGATTTATCTCCCCTTAAGGTAATATTATTACTCAGGCGACATCACGACGTTGCGATTATTACCTTGAGGTGCGAGATGCTCGACAACATGCCCCGTGGCACAATTTGTATTGAAGATATCGAAATCGGCATGACCCGGCATTTGCGCAAGGTTGTGACCGATCGAGACATTGAGATGTTTGCCGAAGTCTCCACCGATCACAACCCGGTGCATCTTGACGACGACTATGCCAATGACACGATTTTTGAGGGTAGAATTGCCCATGGTATGTTAACCGCAGGCTTGATCTCCGCAGTGATTGGCGAGCAATTGCCGGGTCATGGGACTGTATATTTGGGGCAATCGCTCAAGTTTTTAGCGCCTGTACGCCCGGGCGATCTGGTCACCGCACAAGTGGAAGTGGTCGATATTGATCTTGGTCGCCGCCGGGTCAAACTGGATACCCATTGCTCCATTGATGGCAAAAAAGTGCTGGCGGGCGAGGCCACCGTCTTAGCCCCTTCCCGAAAATTCGACTAAAACGCCACCGTTTCACCTGCCACAGCTTGCTCTGCTCATTCTCGCGCGATAGGGGGAATTCATGAGGCGTTTTCAAACCAATCTTCCAGAGCAGGATGGCCGTGGCGCGGCCGTGGCAATCGGTAATTTCGATGGCGTCCATTTGGGACATCAAGCGGTGATTGATGTGGCCCGAGCCGCTGCTGGCTCAAGTGGCGCCCCTTTGGGCGTTCTAACTTTTGAGCCACACCCGCGCAGCTTTTTCGCCAAGAAAAATGGCACAGAGCTCCCACCTTTTCGCTTGATGAATGCCGAGGCCCGCGCGCATCGGCTCGAAAAGCTCGGAGTTGAGATCCTCTTGGAGCTGCCTTTCGATCAAGCGCTTTGTGACCTGAGTGCCTGGGACTTCTGTAAAGAGGTTTTGAGCGAGGGTTGCGGTCTTACGCATGTGGTGGTTGGCGCTGATTTTTGCTTTGGCAAAGGCCGATCAGGAACCGCACAAACGCTGATAGAGCATGGACAACGCCTTGGCTTTGAGGTGACGATTGCTGATTTGAAAAATCACGAGGCAGAAATCATCAGCTCAACCAATATTCGCAAAGCTTTAGCAGCCGCAGATCCACAGCGCGCCGCGGCAATGCTGGGCCATTGGCACCGTCTGGAAGGCGCGGTTGAACATGGCGAAAAGCGCGGACGTGAGCTGGGCTACCCCACGGCCAATATGTCCATCGAGGGGCTGCAACCGCCGGCCTTTGGGGTCTATGCGGTATTGGTAGATGTGCTCACCGGCCCCCATAAAGGCAGCTATCATGGTGCCGCATCAATTGGTGTGCGGCCCATGTTTGGGCAAAACCTGCCCAATTGTGAAACTTTTATCTTTGATTTTAAAGGCGATCTCTACGGCGAAACACTGTCAGTCGGTTTGGTCGCCTATCTGCGCGGTGAAGAGACCTTCGATGGGCTTGAGGCATTAATTGCCCAGATGGATGCCGATTGTAGTCGTGCCCGCCGCATTCTGGGCCAGCTATGAGCGCCAATTCAAACCCAAAGCCCATGCGCCCAAAGTTTTGGGAGACAGTGCCGCTGTCGAAGATGACCGACGATGAATGGGAAGCGCTCTGCGATGGCTGTGGCCGCTGTTGCCTCAATAAACTAGAGGATCCCGACACCGGGCATGTTGCACTGACCCGCATTGCCTGCCGTCTGCTTGACAATGAGACCTGTCAATGTTCTCAATATAGCATTCGTCAGAACTTCGTGCCGGAATGCATCCGAATGACCCCAGAAACCATTGAACAACATGCCTATTGGCTTCCGAACACTTGCGCATATAAACGATTGTTTGAGGGCAAAGACATTCCCGACTGGCACCCGCTGCGCAGCGGGACGGCGCAATCGGTGCATGATGCCGGCATATCTGTAAAAGGTTGGACGATACCGGAATTTGAAGTGCCGGAAGAGGAATGGGAAGACCATATAATTGGGGATTAAGCGATGAATTTTGCGTCTGATAACACCGGTCCCGTGCACCCTAATGTCATGGAAGCGCTCAATGCGTCAAACATGGGCTATGCCCTGCCCTACGGCGCTGATGACGCCACTGCACAGGCTGTGCAGGATATCCGGGATGTGTTTGAAGCCCCAGAGGCCGCGGTCTATCTGGTCTCGCTTGGAACGGCCGCAAATTCCTTGATCCTTGCGACGCTGTCTCAACCCTGGGAGACGGTATTTTGCCATACGGTGGCGCATATCCATGAAGATGAATGCAATGCCCCCGAATTTTATTCCGGTGGGACCAAGCTCACACTCGTGCCGGGTGATGACGCGAAAATGACCGCGCAAAACCTGCGCTCGTCAATCTTGGCAGAAGAGACCCGCGGCGTGCATGGGCCGCAACGCGGCCCGGTTTCCATCACCCAAGCCACAGAACGCGGTACGATCTATAGCCTCGCTGAAATCCAAGACATTTCCGCCACATGTAAGGACTTTGGTCTGCCGCTGCATATGGACGGGGCGCGCTTCGCAAATGCCTTACAAACCCTTGGATGCAGCGCGGCTGACATGACTTGGAAATCTGGCGTCGACGCCGTCACCTTTGGCGGAACCAAAAACGGATTAATGGCGGTTGAGGCGGTTATCTTTTTTGATCCAAAACACGCCTGGGAGTTCGAGCTGCGGCGCAAACGCGGCGCGCATCTCTTTTCAAAGCACCGCTTTCTGGCTGCGCAAATGCAAGCCTATTTGGCCGGAGATCTTTGGCTGGATATGGCCGAAAAATCCAATGCCGCCTGCGCAAGACTGACGCAAGGGCTCAAGCAAACACCTGGCGTTGTGCTCGATTTTGAACCGCAGGCCAATATCATCTTCGCACAATGGTCCCGCGCTGCACATCAACGGCTTCATGCCGCGGGGGCGCATTATTACCTCATGGCAGGGGATCATAAAACCGGATCGGCCGATGAGCTCTTGCCCGCCCGTTTGGTGACCGATTGGTCCGCAAGCCCGGAGGATGTCGACCGTTTCATAGAGATCTTACATGGATAGAATGCGTATCACCGGGCGCGGGCCAGTCCCGCCCGGTGTTTTTGAAGCTCAAAGAGCGCCTGACAGTACAAGGTCTAGATCTTCCAGACGATCTTGCCCCCAAAACCGCTGATCTTTGTCTGTAATATAGAACGGCGCACCAAAGACACCTGCAGCGACCGCATCTTCGGTATTTTTGGCGTATTGCTCCGCCGAACCGATCATATCTTTATCGCCAAGGCTTGGGTCAAAACCCGCAGCTTTAAGACAGTCTGCGATGACCTCGGGTTGTGAAATATCTTTCTGCTCTGCCCAAACTGCACGGGTAAACCCATGTACCAATGCGCCTAAATCTCCATCTCCATAGGTCGATGCGGCGATGACAGCATAGGAGGACGGCGCCATATTCACCGGAAAGAAGGCCGGTTGCAGATTGAGCGGCAGTTTGCGCTTTTTGGCCTGCCGCGGCAGCTCTTGTGCACGCAGTTCAATACGGCTGATGTGACGATCTTTCGGCGGAACCCCACCCGTGCGGCTAAAGACGGTCATCAAATCCATGGGCTTGTAGGCGATCGTTGCCCCATGTTTTTGCGCGATCTCTTCGAGGTCAGTGCCTGCCAAATAGGTAAAAGGAGAAATTGTCGCGAAAAAGTAGTCAATATGTGCCATGAGCGTCACCTTTTTGTGTATCAAACCTGTGACGAGCAGTAACCGCATGGTAAGCCATGTCAACAATATGCGACTCAGGCTCGCAGGTATCGTAGAGGATAATACGAATGGCTTCTGTTCACGGTCCGAAACTAATCGCTGGCAATTCCAACTTAAAGTTGGCGCGCTCAGTGGCACGGCGCATGTCTCTGCATAGGGGCATGAATGTGGATCTTGTGGACGCGCGGGTTGAACGTTTCAACGATGGCGAAATTTTCGTCGAGGTGTTCGAAAATGTCCGCGATGAGGATATGTTCATCATCCAACCAACCTCCCGCCCCGCCAATGATGCGCTCATGGAGCTTTTGATCATCGCCGATGCTCTGAAACGCTCTTCGGCCAGCCGCGTCACCGCTGTGATCCCTTATTTTGGCTATGCGCGCCAAGACCGTCGCAGCAAAGCCCGCACGCCGATCACCGCCAAACTGGTGGCCAATATGCTCGAAGAGGCAGGGATTGAGCGGGTTCTCACCCTTGATCTTCATGCCACACAAATTCAGGGATTTTTTGATATTCCAGTCGATAATCTCTATGCCTCCCCTGTCTTTGCCCTAGACGTCAAACATCATTTCAAAGACCAAATGGATAACCTGATGGTGGTCTCCCCCGATGTGGGTGGCGTGGCGCGCGCGCGCGATTTGGCACAACGCATTGGTGCACCTCTGTCCATTGTCGACAAACGCCGAGAGAAGGCCGGCGAAGTGGCGGAGATGACAGTAATTGGCAATGTAGAAGGCCGCAGCTGTTTGATTGTGGATGATATCGTCGATACCGCTGGAACACTGTGCAAAGCGGCTGATGTTTTGATGGAGAATGGTGCAAAGGAAGTTCATTCCTACATCACCCACGGCGTTTTATCAGGCCCGGCGGTGGATCGGATTACCAAATCTGTGATGAAAAACCTGGTCATTACCGATACGATTGAGGCCACAGATGCGGTCGCGAATGCGCCCAATATCCGGATTGTTCAAACTGCCCCCATGTTTGCGCAGGCCATTTTGAACACATGGAGCGGCACGTCGGTTTCCTCACTTTTCTCAACCGAAGCTTTATCGGCGATTTATGAGGGCATTTACGACTGCGGCTAATGGCTGCGCATTAGTAGAGTTGCCATTGGTCAGGATCTGCCACTTCACCAATCGCCAGCCAACTGGCACTCACCCGAGCAATGCGCGTGTCAGACCAGGTTCGGAATACCAGATCAAATCCTGTCTCAGTCACATTTTCCGCCCGGATGTCAGCGCGGGCATTGCTGTCATTGCCCATATCCCACATGGAGAGGCTCACGTGAACCATCGGTTGCGTGCTAAAGGCTTCCGAAAACTCAACGGCCCGCGACACCTTGCGAGGGCCGGAACCTGTCCACATTTCTCCACCGTCTTGAAAGTCTGAAAACAACTCAAACGTGCCTTGATCCATCCCGATGGTATGTGATGATAAGCGTTTCATGCCGCAAAATCTATATTTCTTATATTAAATACAATGTTTTAAAAGGGAAACGGGCCCGCTCGGGGCCCATTTCATATCATATCAGAACGTTTAAGCGGCGTTGAGGCCCAAGGCGGCTGCCAGAGCGGCCACATCAGACTGAAGCTTGCGCGCTGCCTCCTGTGCCTCTTCGCTGGCTTTTTCAACCGCTTCAGCTGCGCCAGCGATGATACCATTCATATCATCCTGGGTGACATCCGCCTTTGCCATCGCACGTTCCGCAATCACAGTGACGCCCTGCGCTGTAACCTCAGCAAAACCGCCGGTAACGACAAACTCGCTGACCCCGCTCGGGGCGGTGACAGACAAGACACCGGGACGCAAAGTGGTCAAAACAGGCTCATGGTTCGCCATGGCTGTCATATCCCCTTCCGATCCCGGAATCTGGACCGCAGTCGCCGCGAAAGAAGCGAGGCTTCTTTCAGGGCTGACCAGATCAAAGTTCAATGTATCTGCCATTAGGCTGCATCCGCTGCCATGCGCTCGGCTTTCGCGATGACTTCATCAATGTCACCAACCATGTAGAATGCGCCCTCTGGCAGGTGATCGTATTCACCAGCCACAACCGCTTTAAAGGATGCGATTGTTTTCTCCAAAGGCACCTGAACACCGTCAGAACCGGTAAACACTTTTGCCACGTCAAACGGCTGTGACAAGAAACGCTCCAGCTTCCGAGCCCGAGCAACGGTCACTTTGTCGTCTTCAGACAGCTCGTCCATGCCCAAAATCGCGATGATATCCTGCAAAGATTTGTAACGCTGTAGAACCTGCTGCACATCGGTGGCCACAGTGTAGTGCTCATCCCCAATGATAAGCGGATCGAGCAAACGAGAGGTCGAGCCGAGTGGATCCACCGCAGGATAGATGCCTTTTTCAGAGATCGAACGATCCAAAACAGTTGTCGCATCCAAATGCGCAAATGAGGTGGCCGGCGCAGGGTCGGTCAAGTCATCGGCAGGAACGTAAACCGCTTGAACAGATGTAATCGAACCGGATTTGGTCGATGTGATCCGCTCTTGCATCGCGCCCATATCGGTCGCCAAAGTTGGCTGATAGCCCACCGCAGAAGGAATACGACCCAAAAGCGCAGACACCTCAGAGCCGGCTTGTGTGAAGCGGAAAATATTATCCACAAAGAACAATACGTCAGATCCAGTTTCATCACGGAACTGCTCGGCCAAGGTCAAACCTGTCAAAGCGATCCGCATACGCGCACCTGGAGGCTCGTTCATTTGGCCATACACCAGAGCAATTTTGGACTCTTCAAGATTGTCAGGAACGATAACACCGCCCTCGATCATCTCGTGGTACAAATCGTTACCTTCACGCGTCCGCTCACCCACACCAGCGAAAACCGACACACCAGAGTGCACCTTCGCGATGTTGTTGATCAGTTCCATGATCAAAACAGTTTTACCAACGCCGGCACCGCCAAACAGACCAATTTTACCACCTTTGGTGTAAGGGGCGAGCAGGTCGATCACTTTGATGCCTGTTTCCAAGATCACAGATTCCGTGGCTTGCTCAGAAAACTCAGGAGCGTCCTGGTGGATGCTGCGTTTCGCTGTCTTGCCGAGAGCTTTGCCCTCATCCACAGGCTCACCGACCACGTTCAAGATCCGGCCCAGAGTGGCACGGCCCACGGGAACGGTGATTGGACCGGCGGTATCGGTCACGTCTTGACCGCGAACCAAACCTTCGGTCGCGTCCATAGCGATGGCACGAACTGTACCCTCGCCCAAGTGCTGGGCAACTTCGAGCACCAACGTCTTGCCGCCATTGTCTGTTGTCAAAGCGTTCAGAATTTGCGGCAGATCGCCATCAAATTGAACGTCAACAACGGCGCCGATCACTTGAGTGATTTTGCCTTTTGCATTTGCCATGTTGTTTCTCCGGGTTTTAGAGCGCTTCAGCGCCCGAAATAATTTCAATAAGCTCGTTGGTGATCTTGGCTTGACGTGACCGATTGTATTGGATGGTCAACTTGTCGATCATTTCACCAGCGTTGCGTGTGGCATTGTCCATAGCTGACATGCGGGCCCCTTGCTCAGAGGCTGCATTTTCCAGCAAGGCCGTGAAGATTTGCGTTGCGACCGAGCGCGGCAGCAAATCGGCAAGAATGCCTTCTTCGCTTGGCTCATAGTCGTAAACTGTGCCTTCATCTGTCGCCGCTTCAAACTTAGCAGGGATCACCTGCAGCTCGGTCGGGATTTGATTTACGACGCTGCCAAATTCTGAATAGAATATTTTAGCCACATCGAATTCACCGGCATCAAACCGGTGGAGCACATTTTGCGCAATTGCAGAGGCGTTATCATAGCCCACGCGCTTCACATCCGACAAATCCACATGATCCACGAGCAAAGCACCAAATTCGCGCTTCAGCGATTCACGGCCCTTTTTCCCAACGGTCAGGATTTTAACGGTTTTGCCTTCGGCAAGCAGCTGTTGTGCAGCCATGCGTGCCAGTTTGGCAATATTTGAGTTAAAGCCACCGCACAAACCCCGCTCGGCTGTCATGACGACGAGCAGATGGGTTTGATCAGATCCGGTGCCTGTCAACAGTTTTGGTCCCCCTTCGGACGTACCAACGGAAGCGGCCAAACCAGCCATTACCGCATTGAAACGTTCCGCATAGGGGCGGCCAGCCTGCGCCGCATCTTGTGCGCGGCGCAATTTGGCAGAGGCGACCATTTGCATCGCCTTTGTGATCTTACGGGTCGATTTGACCGACGCGATCCTGTTTTTTAGGTCACTAAGGTTCGGCATGTGCCAGTTTCCTTATGCGAAATCTGCGGCGAAGTCGTCCAGCGCAGCTTTGATTTTTGCTTCCGCATCACCTTTGATCTTCGGATCATCTTTGGTGATCATGGCCAAAACGTCGCTGGCTTTACCACGCAGGTGCGCCAGAAGCCCAGCTTCGAAACGCCCAACATCAGAGACCTCGATCTTGTCCAAATAGCCTTTGGTGCCTGCATAGATCACGCAGACAATTTCAGCATTTGTCAAAGGCGCATACTGCGGCTGTTTCATCAGCTCGGTCAAACGCGCACCACGGCTCAGCAATTGCTGGGTCGCGGCATCCAGATCGGACCCAAACTGAGCAAATGCCGCCATTTCACGATACTGCGCCAATTCCAGTTTCACCGGACCCGCAACAGATTTCATCGCATTGGTCTGAGCAGAGGAGCCCACGCGGGACACCGACAGACCTGTATTCACCGCCGGGCGGATGCCTTGGTAAAACAATTCTGTTTCCAAGAAGATCTGACCATCTGTGATCGAGATCACATTGGTTGGAATAAAGGCAGAAACGTCACCACCTTGTGTTTCAATGATCGGCAAAGCGGTCAAAGACCCAGATCCATTATCTTCGTTCAACTTTGAAGAGCGCTCCAACAATCTGGAGTGAAGATAGAACACATCCCCAGGATAGGCTTCGCGTCCGGGTGGACGACGCAGCAGCAAAGACATCTGACGATAAGAGACCGCTTGCTTGGAAAGATCATCATAGATGATCAAAGCATGCTTGCCATTGTCGCGGAAATACTCAGCCATAGAGGTCGCAGCATAGGGCGCTAAGAACTGCATCGGTGCAGGGTCAGAAGCGGTTGCGGCCACAACGATTGAATAGTCAATCGCGCCAGATTCTTCGAGCTTTTTCACCAATTGAGCCACAGTCGAGCGCTTTTGGCCCACCGCGACATAGACGCAGTATAGTTTTTCGGAGTCATCGGCCGCTGCATCATTGTATGATTTTTGGTTCAAGATCGTGTCGAGCGCCACGGCTGTTTTACCCGTTTGACGGTCACCAATGATCAATTCGCGCTGACCGCGACCAATTGGGATCATGGCATCCACAGATTTCAGACCAGTCGCCATCGGCTCATGCACAGATTTCCGCGGGATAATGCCAGGTGCTTTCACATCCGCTTGGCTGCGCAATTTGGTCTTGATTGGACCTTTGCCGTCCAATGGGTTGCCCAAACCGTCAACAACACGACCCAACAATTCTGGACCGACAGGAACGTCCACAATCGAGTTTGTGCGCTTGACTGTATCACCTTCTTTGATGTCTCGGTCAGACCCGAAAATAACAACGCCAACGTTGTCCGCTTCCAAGTTCAGCGCCATCCCTTGGATGCCGCCTGGGAATTCGACCATTTCACCAGCCTGAACATTGTCCAGACCGAACACGCGCGCGATACCATCCCCAACGGAAAGGACGCGGCCCACTTCGGCAACTTCAGCTTCTTGGCCAAAGTTCTTAATCTGGTCTTTTAGGATTGCGGAGATTTCCGCAGCTTCGATCGCCATTTATCCGACCTCTTTCATTGTGTTCTGAAGGGCATTGAGCTTGGAGCGGATCGACGTGTCGATCATCTTCGAGCCCACTTTAACGACAAGACCGCCGATGAGGCTTTCATCAACAGTCGCTTTGATTTTCACATCAAGATCCAACTGGGTCTTGAGTGTTTTGGCCAGTTTCGTGGCCTGCGTTTTGGTCAACGCTTTGGCAGAAGTCACCTCAGCGGTCACCTCGCCTTTATCTTCCGCGATCCGTGCACGCAGTGCCGCCAAAAGGCTTGGCAGCACAAACAAACGCCGCTTCGCAGCCATCAACGACAGCGTATTGACCATCATTGGTTGTAATTTCATTTTCTGGGCCACGGCTGTGATGGCCTGCCCCATTTCTGCGCGAGTATAAACAGGCGATGTCACCAAAGCGCGCAACTCTGCGCTTTCGGCCAATGCGCTCTCAAGCGCATCTACATCAGCCTCCAGTGGCTTCAACTTCTTGTCGTCTTTAGCAAGCGAAAAAACCGCTGTTGCGTAGCGGCTTGCAATACCAGACGAGATCGATGCTGGTTCGGACAAAGACAACCCTCTCGATGCTGGCCCGTCCGAAACTTCAGTTTCAAACTAAGGCGTTGGACGCGCGCCATAGAACTATGGCGGCAAAATCTCACGCCGTTTAGCAGAGCATTTCGCACGCCGCAACGCCAATGACGGCCAAAAACACCGCAAAAAATTCAAAAAATAAAGCATTTGTGATGGGTGCGTCCCTTTGTTCCGCCTAAGAGCCGCGAAAAAAGCCGAATCCGCAGGCTGTCACAGGTTGCCCGATTGCGCAGAAACCGGGTCTGGAGCTTTTATCCCCTCCAATATCCCCAAGCGCCGCGAAATAATCTGCCCCAGGCCAGGCCTACGCGGCCGAGGCACTTGCTTGCTCACCTCCAGAATCAGAACACCGCCCCCGCGCCATGCGGGAATATTTTGCCCGATGCGCTCAATTGGTCCGGACATGCGCCGCCAAAACGGTCCAGACCATGGCGGCTGGTAGAGGGCCATAACGTGATGTTCAGGCAAAAACCCATGCCATTTCAGACGAGATTCAAGCTGACCGGCGGTATAGGGGCGCGCAAAGGAGAAGGGCGTGCCTTCCCGCCGCGCCCAGAGACTGGCTCTATTGGGCACGATAAATATGGCGCGGCCAGTCGAGGCCAGCACCCGGTAACATTCCTCCAGCACCGCAGCCGCATGTTCAGATGTGTCAAGCCCATGCAGCACCAGCAGCTTATCAATCGAACCCGTTTCAACAGGCCAGCGCGTTTCTTCGCAAAGCACCGAGCAATTGGGCAGGCCCGGCGGCCAATGCATGACCCCTTGCCGCGCCGGCATCAAAGCAGTGACCCGCCGCGCCGAAGGCAGATAGGGGCGCAAAAGCGGGGCTGCAAAACCGTAGCCCAGCACCGCCTCATGCCGAGCCTGCGGCCAGAGGCGCAAAACCTGCTCTCTAATCGTTGCCTGAACCGAGCGCCCTAAGAAAGACCTATAGTAAAAGGTTCGCAGCTCACGCACATCTAAATGCATTGCAGTTTAGCCCTTATGGATTACACTTACCCGAAGGCTACCAAATAAAGGCGGAAATACCATGGTAAATTCGAGCATCACGATTTACACCCTGCCCTGCCTGTCAGACAACTATGCCTATGTGGTTCACAATAGAGCCACTGGCACCGCGGCGGTTGTCGACGTGCCGGAAGCTGGGCCATTGGTGGATAAAATTTCCCAGCTCAACCTGCCCGTCACGGATATATTTCTGACCCACCACCATTGGGATCACATTGATGGGCTGCCCGATTTACAAGCGGCTTTAACCGGCTCTTTAGGCCAGAGCCGCGCAAGGGTCATCGGCGCCAAAGCCGATGCGCATCGCTTGCCGGCCCTGGATCAGGCCGTTGGCCCGGGAGATCGCGTCACGCTTTGCGGAATTGAAGGTGATATCTATGACGTCTCAGGCCATACGCTCGGTCACCTCGCACTACATTTGCCAAGTGCAAAAGCGGTTTTTTCTGCCGACAGTTTAATGGCGATGGGATGCGGCCGTCTGTTTGAGGGCTCGGCGGAACAAATGTGGCACAGCCTGCAACAGTTCCGTTCGCTTGCACCAGACACATGGGTTTACTCTGGCCATGAATACACGGCCACCAATATGGCATTCACGCAATCTTTAGGCGAAGACAATCCTGCCATCGCCGCCCGCGCCGCGCAGATCACAAAAGATCGCGCAGCCGGCCAAGCGACCGTGCCAAGTCCCTTGGCCCTAGAGTTGCAAACCAATCCATTTTTGCGCGCTGATGATCCGGCCTTACAAGCGGCCGTGGGCATGCCGGGCGCCACCGCCGAGCAAGTTTTCACGGAAATCCGGTCCAGAAGGGATAAGTTTTAAGGAAAATCAGGCGATAAAGTTGCGATATTTAACTTTTATAGCCTAAATAACAGATTGCCCCTTGAAGGTTGGCTCAGAAAACCGAAGTCTTAGGGGTAACAGATCGTAAAGATCACAGACTTTTGTAGGAGACGCGCGTGCCATCATTTTCCGCATCATTAGAAAACGCCATCCACGAAGCGCTCGCCGCGGCCAATGCGCGCAAACATGAGCTGGCAACGTTGGAACATTTGCTCCTGGCCCTGCTTGATGAACCGGATGCAGCGAAAGTGATGCGCGCCTGCTCTGTCGATCTCAAGCTGCTGCGCAAATCGCTTGTCGATTTTATTGAGGATGACCTCAGCACATTGATCACCGATGTGGATGGCTCAGAGGCCGTGCCAACCGCCGCCTTTCAGCGGGTTATTCAACGGGCCGCCATTCATGTGCAATCCTCAGGTCGCACAGAGGTGACAGGCGCCAATGTCTTGGTTGCAATATTTGCCGAACGCGAAAGCAACGCGGCCTATTTCCTGCAAGAGCAAGACATGACCCGCTATGATGCAGTAAATTTCATCGCCCATGGGGTCGCCAAAGATCCCGATTTTGTCGAAAGCAGGCCAATCGTTGGCGCCGAAGATGAGGCGGAAATGTTGGATAATGAAGGCCATGAGACCTCTGAAAAAGAGAGCGCGCTGGCAAAATATTGCATTGATCTCAATGAAAAATCTTCCGAGGGCAATGTGGATCCGCTGATTGGCCGTGAACATGAGGTGGAACGCTGTATTCAGGTGCTTTGCCGCCGCAGAAAAAACAACCCGATCTTAGTGGGAGATCCCGGTGTCGGAAAAACCGCCATTGCCGAAGGTCTGGCGCGTAAAATCACCAAGGGCCAAACTCCGGCGATCTTGTCAAAAACAACCATCTATTCGCTGGATATGGGCGCGCTTTTGGCCGGAACACGCTATCGGGGTGATTTTGAAGAACGCCTCAAAGCCGTGATGAAAGAGATGGAAGAGCATGCGGATGCGGTGCTGTTCATTGACGAAATACATACAGTGATCGGGGCCGGTGCCACCTCTGGTGGCGCGATGGATGCCTCCAATCTGCTGAAACCCGCGCTGCAAGGCGGCAAGCTGCGCTGCATGGGCTCAACAACTTATAAAGAATTCCGGCAGCATTTTGAAAAAGACCGCGCTTTAGCGCGCCGTTTTCAGAAAATTGATGTGGCCGAACCTTCCGTGGAAGATAGCGTGAAAATTCTAAAGGGGTTGAAACCCTATTTTGAAGAGCACCACGACGTAAAATATACCGCTGACGCGATCAAAACCGCTGTTGAATTGGCCGCACGCTACATCAATGATCGCAAATTGCCCGATAAAGCAATTGATGTGATTGACGAGGCCGGCGCGGCGCAGCATCTGCTCAGTGACAGCAAGCGGCGCAAAACCATCGGCGTAAAAGAGATTGAAGCTGTTGTTGCGAAAATTGCCCGAATTCCGCCCAAATCGGTGTCGAAAGATGATGCAGAAGTTCTGCGCGATCTGGAGGCGGGTCTCAAACGGGTGGTCTTTGGTCAGGATACAGCCATCGAAGCCTTGGCCTCGGCCATAAAACTGGCCCGCGCGGGTCTGCGCGAACCCGAAAAACCGATTGGAAACTATCTATTTGCCGGGCCCACGGGCGTTGGTAAAACTGAAGTGGCCAAGCAGTTGGCAGATGGTCTGGGCGTTAAGCTGATCCGCTTTGACATGTCGGAATATATGGAAAAGCACGCGATAAGCCGCCTGATCGGCGCCCCTCCGGGCTATGTCGGCTTTGACCAAGGAGGCATGCTCACTGATAGTGTCGATCAAGATCCCCATTGCGTGCTCTTGTTGGATGAAATCGAAAAAGCCCACCCGGATGTGTTTAACATTCTTCTACAGGTCATGGATCACGGCAAATTGACAGATCACAATGGCCGCACCACGGATTTTCGCAATGTGGTGTTGATCATGACCTCCAACGCCGGAGCATCAGAGATGTCCAAAGCCGCAATCGGATTTGGACGCGAGCGCCGCGAAGGTGAAGACACCCAAGCCATTGAACGCACCTTTACGCCAGAGTTCCGCAATCGGCTCGATGCAGTGGTCAGTTTCGCCCCATTGGACCGCGATGTCATTGCACAGGTGGTGGAAAAATTCGTCCTGCAACTCGAAGCGCAGCTGATGGATCGCAATGTGACCATAGAGATTACCAAAGCGGCGGCCGATTGGCTCGGCGAAAAGGGCTATGATTCCAAAATGGGGGCGCGTCCTTTGGGCCGGGTGATCCAAGAGCATATCAAAAAGCCATTGGCCGAAGAATTGCTCTTTGGCAAACTCACCAAAGGCGGTGTCGTCAAAGTTGGCGTGAAGGCCGACGCATTGGATCTGAAAATCGAAGAGCCGCAAAAGCCGCGGATCACCAATAAAGACAAGAAACCTCCGCTTTTGACCGCCGAGTAAGCCTAGTCTCCCGCTCAGACCGGCCGATTTTGCGAAAACCTGATCTACTTTTCGGTCAATTTCAGCTCAATCCGCCGGTTTTGCGCCCTTGCGTCACGGGAATTGGCTGAATTGATGGGCTGATACTCGCCGAACCCATTGGCCGAGAGCCGGCGCGGCGGCATCTGCTCGGAGGTGACCAAATATAACACCACGGACAGCGCCCGTGCTTGGCTCAACTCCCAATTGCTTTGAAATCGACTGCCAGGCAGGATCGCTTGGTCATCGGTGTGACCATCCACCTGCAACACCCAATCAATATTTTGCGGAATGTCCTCCGTCACGTCCTTCAAAATATTCGCCACTTTTGATATCTCTTGGCGCCCCGCCGCCGTCAGCTCAGCGCGGCCCGAGGCAAAGAGCACTTCGGAGGAGAAGACGAAACGGTCCCCAACGATGCTCACCCCCTCGATATCCTCCAAAAGACCGCGCAGACTGCCAAAAAAGTCCGACTTATAGCGCTCCAGAGTCTTGGCCTCGGCTTCAAGCCGGGCCTTCTCCTCTTCCAAGCGCTGCTTCTCAGCGGCTTCCAACGCCAGGTTGCGCTTAGATTCAGCCGCGACCTGTGCCAGCGCCACGTTTAACTCGCTGCCAAGATTGGTGATTTTCACATTATTGTCCGCGTCGCGACGCTTGTAATCGTCCAGCGTGGCTTGCAGCCCACCGATTTGGGCGCGCAATTCACGCACCTCTTGGCTCAGCAGCGCCATTTTGCGCTGCGCCTCTGTCGAAATCGCCTTTGCCTTCTGGAGCTCAGCCTGGGCCGTTGCCAACAAAGCCGCCTTCTGCTCGGCAGAGCTCAACTGCCGCTCGGCTGTTTGGCGTGCGGCAATGGCTCTGGACAGCGCCGCACGCAGATCATCTGTTTGGCTGTCCTGCGCCGCCTCAGCTTCGCGCAAAGCCAGGGTCAGGCTCTCAAGACGCGACAAGGCCGCTTGTAACTCCTGTTGGTTTGCCGCATCGCGCGCGCTCAGCGCCGTCAGCTCGTCTTGCGAGCGCACCTGTGCCAATCGCGCAGCCTCAAGTGCCAACAAAGCCGTCGTCAGCTCGTCATTCAGTGTTTTCTCAACGCTCTGCGCCGCAGCCAAAAGCGCCAGGGTTTCCTCTGCTTGTTTGCGTTGATCGTTCAATTCCAAAGTCAAAGATGATATCGCCGCTTCGCTCTCTTCCAGATCGGTCCGCAATTTTTCGGCCGCCGCTGCCATGGACAATTGCTCAACTTCTTTCTGGCTCAAAGCGGCTTCCACCGCCTCCAAACGTTCGCGCAAGAAGGCCGCAGACACGCGATTGAGCTCTTCTTCATTCAATGCGCCGGCCAATTCCTCAGCACGGCGATTCAAGTCTTGGTTTTCCCGTTCAAGCTGGGCCGCACGGTCTTGCTGGGTCGCCAAGAGCGCCAGGGTATTGGCCAGGTTGATATTTGTATTTTGCGCGTCGCGGCGCAAATCGGCCAGCATCTCATCCACAAGTTCACGTTGACGCTCCGCAAGCGCGGCCCGCTCGGTCTGTGCCGCAATTGTCGCCTGCGCCGCCAGCAATGATTGCTGCAGGCTGGCCTTATCCGCATCCAGCGTGGCCAGCTCTTCACGACGTTGCGCCTCTTGGTCGATCAACTGCTGCAGACGGGTCTCGAAATCTGAAATTGTCGCCTCAGCCGTAGATTTTTCATCCTGTAGTGCGCTGATTTGCGCCTCCGCATCTGCGATACGAGCCGTGTCCTCCAACGACTGGGCCAGCAGCAGGGTCAATTGCGCTTCGAGCTCTGTGATCTGCCCTTCCGATTGGCTTTGGTCACGCAAAAGCGCAGCCACTTGCCTCTCGAAGTCTAGGATCTTTCCCTCCGACTGGGTCTGCTGAGTTTGCAGTTGCGACACTTGGAGCTTGAACTGCTCAATCTCACCTTCCGCTCGCTGTTGCAAAGCCAACAGATTGGCAACCTGTGTCTCGAAATCATTGATCCTTACATTGGCCGCTTCGAGGTCTGCGACCCGTGCATCGCGCTCTGCGGTCAAAGTCGCGATAAGGCCCAGTTGCCTGTCCCCTTCAGCCCGCGCGGCGGCAAGCTGATCGTCGAGTTCGGCAACCTGAAGGGTCAGATCAGAGGCAGCAGCGCGCTCCAGACCCAAAGCATCGCCCAGAGCCAAGATCTGCCCTTCCAGATCTTCCAATTGTGCGTTTTTCTGGGCGATATCTATGTTAAGTTCATCGAGCATCACCCCCTGCCCTTTGATGGTTTGCTGCAACACAAATTGCATCACCG
>ERZ1047472.1099-NODE-1099-length-21732-cov-48.092725_pt1 | contig 21732 bp, 21 predicted proteins | sample MGYA00383095_ERZ1047472 | MGnify/ENA primary metagenome ERZ1047472 (study PRJEB29581, sample SAMEA5548365) | metagenome | biome: marine; feature: coastal; material: water | depth 1 m | study: Short-term variability in the microbial, nano- and picoplankton... | reverse complement strand
CGCGCGCGAAGATTCAAGCCTGGGTATTGCCTTGCATCCTAATACTTGCCGACGGAATGAGCCTCCCCCTTTGAAGTGGTCCGACCCTATAGTTAGGAAAACGGAGGACCAGAGATGGCCATTAAGAGACCCAAGCCTGAAGAGATTGTCATGAAGTTACGGCAGGTTGAAGTTCTGATGGGGCAAGGTATGCCCCGGATTGACGCGATCCGTCAGATCAGTGTGACTGAACAAACCTATTACCGTTGGAAGAAGAAGTATGGCGGAATGGGCACGGAACAACTCAAGGAATTGAAGCGTCTACAGAAAGAGAACGAGCGTCTTCGTTGGCTCCATCCGCCTATCGGCCAGCAGCTGGCCAAAACTTGCCCGATGATTTACTTGCTTATACTCTCTAGTTAAATTAACATGCTAGTATGGTTAGAAATGGAGAGCCACGCTAAAATTGAGGACAAAATGCCCGCACATGTAGCCCGTTATTCAGTCCATGATATTCGTTTTCCAACCAGCCACTCTTTGGATGGATCAGATGCGATGAACAAGGCCCCTGACTACTCAGCGGCGTATGTCGTGCTGCATGTCGATGGCGGGGCCGATGGCCACGGCATGACCTTCACAATTGGCCGGGGCAATGAGATTTGCTGTGCCGCAATTACGGCCGTTGCAGATCTTCTGGTGGGAAGAGAGATCGAAGGGTTGTTTGCTGACATGGGCGCCACGTGGAAGCTTATCACGGGTGATAGTCAGTTGCGTTGGACCGGCCCTGAAAAAGGTGTGATCCATCTAGCAGCGGCGGCGGTCATTAATGCGGTCTGGGACATGTACGGCAAGCACGTGGGTCTACCGGTCTGGCGATTGATCGCTGGGATGGCACCTAATGAGATGGTGTCACTCGTTGACTGGCGTTATCTTTCCGATGCTTTGTCACCATCGGAAGCCACAGAGCGACTACAAGATCGCGTATCTGGCAAAGAAGCTCGGATGCTCGAAATGGAAACCACAGGCTATCCTGCGTACACGACATCCGCTGGTTGGCTTGGCTATTCTGACGACAAGATCAGGTCTTTGATGCGAGCGGCATTAGCCGATGGTTGGACCCATTTTAAGATGAAGGTTGGCGGAAACCTTGAAGACGATTCTAGGCGCGCAGCGATTATTCGGAGCGAAATTGGGCCAGACCGGTTTCTTATGATGGATGCCAATCAGGTCTGGGGTGTGGAAGAAGCAATCGCTAACATGGACCGATTGGCTGAGTTTGACCCATGGTGGATTGAAGAGCCGACTAGCCCGGATGATATTTTGGGCCACGCCCGAATTGCGCGCGCAGTCTCTCCGATCAAAGTGGCAACTGGAGAGCATTGCCACAATGCCGTGATGTTCAAGCAGTTGATGCAGGCCAAAGCTATCGACGTATGTCAGGTAGACAGCTGCCGACTGGCCGGGCCCAATGAAATTCTGGGCGTCATGCTGATGGCTGATAAGTTTAACATCCCAATTTGCCCACATGCGGGCGGGGTCGGACTTTGTGAGCTGATCCAGCACATGAGCTTTGTGGATTACATCGCCGTATCAGGAAATTTGGAAAACCGGGTACTCGAATATGTTGACCACCTGCATGATCATTTCCTCGATCCCGTGCGCACAAAAAACGGGTATTACCTCACGCCGCAAAAGCCGGGCTTCTCCGTCGAAATGAAGGCTGATAGCATCGAAAGTTATACATTTCCGACAGGGAATGTATGGGCGAGCTAAGTCGGAGATGCATTGGCGCTGACAACCTAGTCCTTGGATGCCCTTCTCCATTTTTTGACCCTCTACCATCGATACTGTAGGCTGTTAGCCTAATCTAGAGCCTGGCTGGTTTCCTGATGAAATAATGTCGCCGAGCTGCAGAGCTCATAGCTCTTCTTTTGATGTTGTTAGCCGCTTGTCATAGCCAAAAAATTGAGCTAACATTCTAGCATGTCAACAATTGAGCTTTCAGTCCATTTGACGCCTTTATCTTCCTACAACGGCAGCTTGTCGAGCCGTGTCTACCATAGCCTGAAGGACGCGATTTTATCACTGGCTTATGAGCCTGGGCAAATCATGCGCAAACATGATATCTGCGAACAATTAGATATTTCTCGTAGTCCGGTATCTGAAGCGGTGACGCGGTTAGCGGCTGAAGGTCTGGTTGATGTTGTTCCGCAGGCAGGCACCTTTGTTGCTCGATTTTCGATGGCTGAAATTCGAGAAGGAGCATTCTTGCGCGAAGCGTTGGAAATCGCCGCCGTTGAGCTTGTTGCAAAAACTATCACTGATGATCAAGTTAAAATGCTCCAAAGAAATCTTTTGGTTCAACAAGCCTTTGTGGATGACCTAGACGTTCAGGGTTTCTACCAATTAGACAGCGAAATGCACAATTTGATATTGAGCTTTACCAACTACCGGCGCCTGGCGACGATGGCAGAAACAAGTTGGCTTCAAGTCAATAGAGCGCGGCAATTAATTCTGCCAAACCCACATCGAGTGGCCGAAACGCTTGCCGAGCATAAGGCCATCGTTTCAGCGCTGAAAGCGCGTGACCCAAAAGCGGCGCGACAGGCGACAAAGAAGCATTTGAGCCAATTGCTTTTGCACTTAAAAGCTATTGAGATTGATCGTCCAGATCTGTTTGACAAGAAATGACTCGCGCCAATCGCCCTCGCTATGCGGCTCGCCTCAACGCATTCAAGCAGCTTTCACCTGGATCAGATGTGAAAGACTGGATCGTGGCTGCTGGCCAAGTTGGGAGTTTAGGGGCGGCGGATCTGAATTTTCCTGATCATTTCGTCAAGCATGACGCTACCCAGATGGCAAATTTTTTGAGCGATGCTGAGCTTGCGCTGAATGGCGTTGCGATGCGGTACTATACTGACCCGGGATTCAAGCTAGGTGCTTTTACGCATCCCGATCTGTCCGTTCGCAAAGCGGCTCTCGATATTACCAAACAAGGCATCGATGTTTGTGCCGCGATGGGTGGCAAGACGGTCACACTTTGGATGGGGCAAGACGGTTTCGACTATGCCTTTCAGATGGATTACGCCGCCGCATGGGATCGAACAATTGAAACCATTTCAGAGTTATGCGCCCACAATCTCGCCATAGATATTGCGATAGAGTACAAACCAAATGAACCGCGTGCCTACGCACTCATGCCCGATATAGGCACGACATTGCTGGCCTGTAAGGAAGTCAGTGCACCCAATCTCGGGGTCACTCTTGATTTCGCCCATGTACTCTACGCTGATGAAATGCCTGCTCATTCGGCCGCGCTGATCGGTCGACATTCGCGAATGATCGGGCTGCATTTGAATGATGGCTATGGCAAACGCGACGATGGACTGATGGTTGGGTCGGTTCACGCAATCCAAACAGTTGAGCTTTTGGTAGCCATGTTACGGATGAACCAGACCGACGTGATCTACTTTGACACCTTCCCTGATATGGGTGGCTTAAATCCAATAGAAGAGGCGCGTACCAACGTAGCATTGACTGACCGTTTGATGGATATTGCAGAAGTGCTTGCTGATGATGCAATGCTTGCGGATGCAATCGATAAACAAGACGCTGCCCAATCGCATCGCATAGTCGCAAAAGCGCTGTACGGCTCATGAGTCTTTTGGTTGTAGGCGCATTGCACTGGGATGTCGTAGTGAGGGCTCCTCGATTGCCTGAATTGGATGAAACTCTTCGCGGGCAAGAGGTTGCCTATCAATTTGGCGGCAAAGGCGGCAATCAGGCCATTGCGGCAGCCAAGGCAGGCGCGCCCGTGAATTTTGCTGGGCGCATTGGCGCCGACGCAGCTGGTAAGTCCATGCTCAAGCAATTGGAAACGGCAGGTGTCGATGTCAGCCAGCTTCAGCGGGGGCTAGGGTCATCAGGTATGAGTGTTGCGATTGCTACCGAAGGCGGAGACTACGGCGCGGTGATTGTATCGGCTGAAAATCATGCGTTTGATATGTCTGAGTTTAAGATTCCATCGAATTGCTCGATGGTGTTGTTGCAGAATGAAATGGCTCTAGGTGCTTTCGCTGCCTTTGCCAATGCGGCCCGTGCAAAGGGTGCTCAGGTACTTTGGAACGCCGCGCCGGCCAAAGAGATTCCAATCGCAGATTTTGCTTTGGTCGATACGCTTATAGTGAACCGGCTTGAAGCAGCGGACCTCATAGGCCACGAGCACAATGGGTTAAGTCCCGCGGCCACACTTGCAAAACTTGCTGAATTGGCGCCAGACGCGGAAATCATCCTAACGATGGGGGGCGACGGCGCGGCTTTTTCTGCACCAGGGAAGCCTTGTCAAGTGCAGAAAGCGTATCCGGTCGACGTGATATCAACGCATGGAGCCGGAGATGTTTTTGTTGGCACCTACGCTGCTAGCAGACTACGCGGGCTATCCTTATCTGAAGCGGTGTCCGCAGGACAAAAGGCTGCTTCCAACCACGTCAGTCAAAGTCGATAGAACTTCTTCGCTGTACCACCAAAAACCCAATCCTGCGCAGCCTTGGACAGATCCGCTGTTAACGCGCGCGCAGCCGAATGCCAAGCGTCGTAGCTGGCCTCAAGGCGACAGACTGGCCAGTCGGACCCCCACATTAATCGCTCAGACCCAAAGACCTTCAGTAGATGCTCAACGTAGGGCTGCATTTTTTCAAGTGACCAACCATCGGACTCCGTGACCAGTCCGGAATATTTGCAGTACGCCGTGGTCTGGTCGGCTAGACGGCTCATTCCATCGGCCCAGTGGGTAAAGCTGTCCACGGAATGGTTGCGGATCTGGGGTTTCATACAATGGTCAATGACGAAACGCATGTCAGAATATCGCGTGAAAAGCGTCAAAAAGTTCGCAAGATGTTGAGGGAAACCCAAAGCATCGAATGTTAAATCGCACTCGATGATCAATTCATAAGCCCATTGAATGTCGTCTCGTAGCATCCAGTCCGTATCCGGTATGTCCTGGATCATCGGGCGGACGCCCAAAAATTTTGGGTGTTTGGCCAACCTGCGCAAATGATATGCGTGCTCTTGATTTTCGAAATCAATCCAGCCGACAACCCCGGCGATTCGAGGCGATGCATCTGCAATGCCCAACATATACTCAGTTTCTTCCACCGTCGCTGCGGCCTGAACAAGAACAGTTTGATCAATCCCAGCCGCCAACAGGTGAGGCTCCAAATCTCGCGGGCCGTACACCCTAGCGAGGATTTCATTGTCCATTGGCATCCAATCGTAGTCCCCACGTTTTGGATTCCAAAAGTGTTGATGGCTGTCAATTTTCACGTTCATGGTGCGTCGCCACGAAGCAGACCAGCATCTTTCAGATCAGCCCACAATACAGCAGGAATATTTGCTTTTTCTGCAGCGATGTTGCTATCCATCTCTGCTAGTCCTTGCCCGCCAGGAACCACAGATACAATCGAGGGATGGTGCAACGGAAACTGAAAGGCGGCATCAACCAGACGCACGCCATGTCGCGTACAGATACTCTCGATCTCACCTACACGTTTTAGGATTTCATCTGGCGCGCGCTCGTAATTATAATATGCACCAGGCTTTGGACCCGTAGCCAAAACACCAGAATTATATGGCCCACCTATGACGACTCCGATCCCGCGTTTTTGACACAACGGTAGGAAACTCTGCAACGCTTCTTGCTCCAAAAGAGTATAGCGCCCGGCGAGCAGGAACAGGTCGAAATCCCCACGCTCCGCCAACCATTGGCATGGTTGCCATTCGTTTACGCCTGCGCCGAAGGCCTTGATCACGCCCTGATCCCGAAGGGACATTAGCGCATGATAACCACCATCCATCAGTTCAGCCAACTTTGAGTTAAGCACCTCCTGAGAACCATGGTTCGCCAGATCTATGTCATGGGCAAAGAGAATATCAATTCGGTCAACGCCTATTCGTTCAAGACTGAACTCAACCGACCGCATCACCCCATCGTAAGTATAATCATAAACTTCGTTCCTGGCAGGGACATCAAACCATTTATCAAGTCCATCGCGTTTGTCCTGGGTAGTGGCCTTCAGCAAACGTCCAACTTTGGTTGAAAGGACGTAGCTGTCCCGGTCCTTGCCGTGCAGCAAAGGATTTAGCCGCGTTTCTGACAGACCGAGTCCGTATAGTGGTGCAGTGTCGTAATAACGCACGCCGGCATCCCAGGCACGGGTCAGAACTGCATGCGCCTCTTCATCGCTGATGGCGCGATACAAATTGCCTAGCGGAGCCATGCCCATGCCAAGCTTTGTGAATTTCAGGCCTCCATTTCCTAATCGGTCCCAGTGTTTAGTTTGCAATGTCATTTGCGTGTACCTCCAACTGACATGCTAGTATGAATAATACTGGACTGCACCTACAAAATTTTGCATCATGGAAGAAATTGTAGGGGGCATACATGCAGCGTTTTGAGACCGTCTTTGGAACACAAAAACCAGTGATTGCGATGGTGCATCTAGGCGCACTTCCAGGGACACCGTTGCACGACAAAGAACGTGGTCTGGTAGGGTTGGTCGAGGCCGCAAGAGCTGACCTCGCTGCACTTCAGTCAGCTGGAGTGGATGCTATCATGTTTGGTAATGAAAATGACCGCCCTTATGAATTTTCTGTCGACACCGCCAGTACTGCCACAATGGCCTATGTGATTGGGCAACTTCGCGATCAGATTACCGTGCCATTTGGCGTAAATGTCCTTTGGGATCCACGCAGCACTATTGCGCTGGCGGCAGCAACCGGTGCTGCCTTTTGCCGGGAGATATTTACGGGGACCTACGCAAGTGACATGGGATATTGGGCACCGGATGCAGGCAGTGCAATGAGATATCGCAAGCAGTTGGGACGCGATGATCTTTTCATGCTTTACAATGTAAGCGCAGAGTTTGCTGATAGTCTTGATCGGCGTCCCCTACCTGATAGAGCTCGCTCCGCTGTTTTTTCCTCCGTTCCTGATGCTGTTCTTGTCTCGGGCCAAATCACCGGCGAGGCTGCAAAGATGGAAGATCTCGAAGCTGTTAAGATGGTTCTGCCAGACATCCCAGTTTTGGCAAACACCGGGGTCAAACATGACACCGTGGCTGAGGTTATGCGAGTGGCGAATGGATGTATCGTTGGGTCGTCACTTAAAGTCGATGGCGATACTTGGAACGCGGTCGATCCGGACCGCGCTCGAGACTTTATGGACCGCGCAAAGGCTGCCCGATGATTGCGGATAATTTAAAGGCATTGATGCAAATTCCAGGCCTTTCTGGCCATGAGCGCCGGGTTGCCGCCGCGATATCCAAACGAATGCCGATTACCTGTGAAACAGACACACTGGGTAATCTGATAGCAACATTCCCCGGTAGCAATCCGTCTGTGATGTTGTTTACGCATATGGATCAGCTTGGTTTCATTGTCCGCAAGATTGAGGATGATGGATTGATCCGCATACACCGGATGGGAGGGGTGCCAGAACGCGCGCTCGCGTCCCAGTCAGTTGTTCTCAGTACATCCGATGGGCGCGATATACCCGGTATAATTGCCAACAAAAGCCATCATGCGACGCAACTGGATGAGAAGTACAAAGTTGTGCGTGCTGCTGACCTCTACATAGACACAGGCCACAGCACCAAGGCAGCGGTTGAGAAAGCGGGTATTTCAATTGGAACACCCGTTACTTATGTGCCCAATGTTGTCGAGCTTGCTGAGGGGCGGATAGCAGGCACTTCTGTGGATGATCGCGCCGGATGTGCCGTCCTTCTTGACGTAGCAAACAGTCTTGCGAGGCGGGAAGGTGGACCGACCGTTCATATCGTCTTTTCCACGCAAGAAGAGTTCAATCTTCGCGGTGCTTTGAGCGCCGCGCAGGCTTTAAAACCTGATATCGCCATCCAAATAGACCTGATGTTAGCAAGCGATACACCGGATGAGGTTGACTTGGGGGAGATGTATCTTGGCTGTGGTCCAGGCATGAGTATGTACAGTTTCCACGGACGAGGAACCTTGAATGGCGTACTGCCACATCCTGCGTTGGTATCACTGTTTGAACAGGCGGCAAAGGACGCAGGAGTACGATTGCAAAGATCTGCACAGGTTGGCGTTTTGACAGACCTTAGTTATGTTCAGCATGTCGGAAAAGGTGTTGCCGCCATCGATTTGGGATTTCCAATGCGTTATAGTCATTCTTCGCTGGAGGTCTGCCAGTTAAGTGACCTGGAAGACCTGGCCGCTTTGCTGGTTGCCGGGCTTGCGCGCATCGGTCCAGACTTTTTATTAAAGCGTTGGGTATGAGCTACACTCTCGGAATCGACATCGGTACGTTTGAGACTAAAGGCGTTTTGGTTGATGCTGCAGGCGTTGTAATTGCAACAGCGCGCCACCGGCATGAGATGATTGTTCCGCAGCCCGGCTGGGCTGAACACAGGCCTCTAGAAGATTGGTGGGGCGATTTTGTTAAAGTCACGAAAGAACTGATTGCCAATGCTGGCTGCGCATCGGAACAGATCAAGGCAGTTGCTTGCTCAGCCATTGGCCCTTGCATGTTGCCTGTGGACGCAAACGACGCCCCATTGATGAACGGGGTACTTTACGGCGTCGACACCCGCGCGATTGCTCAGGTTGAGGCTCTGACAGCACGCATCGGGGAAGATCTCATCCTGGAGCGTTGCGGCAATGCGCTGACCTCTCAGTCCGTTGGACCAAAAATCCTATGGCTAAAGGAAAAACGGCCGGACCTTTATGCCAAGACAGCTAAAATCCTCACTTCCACCAGCTTTCTGGTACACCGCTTGACCGGTGAATACGTAATCGACCATTACACAGCGGCAAATTTTTCACCTATATACGACGTAGGTACGCGGGATTGGTGCTTTGATCTAGGGCCCGAGATCGCAACGCCAGAAATGCTACCACGTCTTTTGTGGTCGTCGGAAATCGCGGGGCACGTTACCAAAGAAGCGGCAGAGGCGACTGGGTTGGCTATCGGCACGCCCGTAACAGCAGGCACCATTGACGCCGCTGCAGAGGCCCTGAGTGTTGGTGTGAAATCACCTGGCGATATGATGATGATGTATGGTTCGACTATCTTTGTCATTACCCTTACGCAGGATCGGGTTCCTGACGGTCGGCTTTGGTATGCGCCTTGGCTCTTTCCTGGGCAACATGCTTTGATGGCGGGTTTGGCAACCTCTGGAACGCTGACACACTGGTTTCGCGATCAGTTCGCACGCGATTTGCCACGTGATACGGCCTTTACTACGCTCGCGTCAGAGGCAGACAAAGTTCCGCCAGGCTCTGAAGGGTTGCTGTTCCTGCCTTACTTCTCTGGCGAGCGCACACCTATCCATGATCCACAAGCCAAGGGCGCGTTCTTTGGATTGAACCTTACACACACAAGGGGAAATATGTACCGGGCTTTGATCGAGGGCATTGCGTTTGGGACCGCCCATGTAGTGGAAACTTATCGCAAAGCTGGTGTCGGGCTGGACCGTATTCTTGCTGTGGGAGGGGGCACAAAAAACCTACTTTGGATGCAGGCAATATCTGATACGTCGCAGGTTGATCAGTTTGTCTGCGAAAAAACTGTTGGTGCAAGCTATGGCGATGCGTTTCTAGCTCGGGTCGCCTTGGGTGAGGCAGAACTTGCGGACATCGGACACTGGAATCCGATCGCCACACAGATTACCGCGGCACAAGACCCTGCCTACGAAAAAAACTATGCGTTGTTCCGCAGGCTCTATGAACAAACAAAGGACATTGCAAAGGAGCTTTCATCTTAAAGTTACACAACGATATGCAGACAGTATTAGCAGAGCTTCGCACAGTTGCCGAGGGGATCGATCCTTTGCAAGTCGAAACTGCTTGTCAGATGATCGCTGACGCAGGACGCATCATGCTTTACGGTTGTGGGCGGGAGGGCTTACAAATTCAGGGGTTTGCCATGCGGCTCCATCATTTGGGCAAGTTAGTGTCTATGCAGGGTGATATGGCAGCCCCTCCGATGATGCCAGGCGATTTGTTCATTGTCTCGGCGGGTCCGGGGTCGCTGGCCACTGTCTCCGCCTTGATCGGTCAGGCAAAGGCAGGCGGAGCCTCGATTTTGTTTCTTACCGCCCAAGCGCAGTCACAGACCGCAAAAATTGTCGATCACACAATCCTTGTGACCGCGCAAACCATGGCTAACGATCAGAAAAAAGATGCATCAACGTTGCCTATGGGGTCGCTTTACGAAGGGGCGCTGTTTGTCTTGTTCGAGGCTATGATACTGAAGCTTATTGTGGACTTAGACGAAGCGCCGGGAAGTATCCGGGCTCGGCATACGAACATGGAGTGAGAATTTCACGCTTAGCGTCATTCAAATTGAAAGACTAGAAAATGAAACAAGTTTATCTTCTGGCTAGTGGCGATTTGCGAGAAAGTGCAAATCAAACGTGTTGGCCGGCACAGGCTGATATGGAAGACGCCCTGAGGATGGCATTAAGCAACACTGGGGCTGAAATTATCCGCGCCCATGAGTTCAATCCTGACCGGGGGCACGGCTTTATTGCATCACAGCGTGAAGGCATGGATGTTTTCCGTGACCTGCCAACTGATGCCGCGATCATTGTCGCGCAATCGGCCTGGCAATATTCGCACCATGTGCTGCCAGGGCTAATCCATCACAATGGCCCGATCCTGACTGTGGCAAACTGGTCAGGCCAATGGCCAGGACTGGTTGGAATGTTGAACCTCAATGGATCATTGACCAAATCAGGCGTGCCATACGCGACGCTGTGGAGTGAAGATTTCACAGATGACGTTTTTTTGGACGGGCTGCGCACATGGCTCTTAACCGGGGCCCTGCAACATCAGGTGAACCATGTAAGGGACGATTTCGAAGTCCCTCACTATCTAGTAAATGTCGCGCAGGGTGTTGCCGAAAAAATCCGACGCGACAAGTTGATCTTGGGCGTATTTGATGAAGGTTGTATGGGGATGTTCAATGCGATTATCCCAGATCATCTTCTTCATCCCACGGGCGTATTCAAAGAACGCCTGTCGCAATCGGCTCTTTACTACGAGACGACTCAAGTATCTGAACACGAGGGCAGAGACGTGCTGGAGTGGTTGGAGGCGCGTGGTATGCAATTTGAGTTTGGCGAGGATGAAGCTACCGAACTGACCCGCAATCAGGTGGTATGGCAAGGGCGCATGTATGTAGCCGCTGTGCGGATGGCGGATAAGTTTTGTTGTGATGCTATCGGTATCCAATACCAACAGGGCCTCAAGGATTTGCTACCCGCTTCAGACCTTGTCGAAGGGCTCTTAAATAATTCAGATCGCCCACCGATCCTTGATACAGAGGGGCGGGAAATCAAACCGGGCCAACCAATCATTCACTTCAATGAAGTGGATGAATGTTCAGGACTGGATGCGCTTTTGACCAACCGTGTGCAGGCAGCCCTGGGCTTACCTGTTGAAACAACTCTGCATGACGTGAGGTGGGGAGACGAAGACCGCGATGGCGATGCCGGTTTTGTTTGGGTCTTCGAGATTTCTGGCGCGACCCCGCCAGCGCATCATGTCAATGGTTTCGCAGGCTCAGTAGGGTACCGCCAACCACCGATGTATTTTCGGCTGGGCGGATCCACACTTGCAGGCGTTGCCAAGCCAGGCTCTATCGTCTGGTCGCGGATCTTCATAGAAGGTGACGCCCTGCACATGGACATTGGCACCGGTCAGGCGTTGGCCCTTTCAAAGCGTGAGACGCAGCGCCGCCTTGATGCCACGACACCGCAATGGCCAATCATGCACGCGAAATTGGACGGGATTGATAGGGACAAATTGATGGCCCGCCATAAGGCCAATCATGTGAATGTAGTCTATGCAAACAATGCTAAATCCGCACTTGATGCGGCTCTTTGCCGAGCAGCACTCGCGCGGGCGCTGGGGATCAAGGTACATCTCTGTGGGATTTAGGCTTACTTCACAGCACCTGCGGCCATTCCTTTGATGATAAAGCGTTCTAATGCAATGCCAATGACGATCAACGGTAAGATCGCGGCGAAACTGAGCGCAGCCATAGACCACCAACTTATGCCCTGACTGCCGGTTTGGCTGGCCACCATCACTGGCAATGTTTTGGCATCGCTTGACGTCAACAGGGCTGCAAAGAAGTATTCGTTCCAGGTTAGAACCAAAGATAGAATGAAAGCTGCGACCATGCCAGGAAGCGCAATTGGCAAAATGATCGTCAAGAATGCGCCCCAAATCGACAAACCATCGACGAGAGCGGCTTCTTCCAACTCAGAGGGGATTGAACTGAATTGATCGCGCATGATCCAGATGACGATTGGCAAGACTGTCAAAGTATATAGCAGAATCAAACCAATCCGCGTGTCCAACATGGCAAGAGCTTTGTAGAGAACGAGAAAGGGCAAGGCCAAAACCACTGGTGGCAGTATTAATTGGCTGAGAAAGAAAAAAGAGATGTCTGAATTTCGCATGAACCCAAACTTATAATTGAAACGCGATAGGCCGTAAGCGGCGCAACTACCCAAACCAACGGCGATCACCGAAGCCGATACAGCAATAATCACAGAATTCCAAAACCGTTTCAGGAACTCGGCCCGCACGGTGCTCTCATTGCCGATGGTATCAGGTGAAAGCCCAAGTGACCGCCAACCCAACCATCTCGGGGTATAGTCCCAGTAGGGGACGATGTTCCCTTTCATCACGTCGGGGGCCATCTTGAAGCTGGTGGTGATGGTCCAGTAGATTGGGAACAGAGCAATCAATGCCCACAGGATTAGGATCCCATAGATTACTGCCCGCCCGGTAAAGCGCTTGGCTTTAAAGGCGCGATCTGCATTGCTGTCGTGGAAAATCTGATCTGACATCTTAGTACCTCGGTCGCATCCAGCGGTCTGCCCCCTTGATCAGTATTGTCATCGCAATAACGATCACCACCAAATAAAACATTGCGAGCATTGTTCCGTATCCGACATTTGACCGATCTCGGTATTCGCGGAAAATGAAGGATGTGACGCTATCGGTTGCGCCGCCCGGTCCGCCGGAGGTTATATTGATAATAATATCCGCAAGCTTTAATTTGAAAATAATGCGGATCAGGATAGCGGTGATCGACACTGGCAGCATGAGCGGGAATGTCACTTCCCAGAACCGTGTCCAAGCGCTGGCGCCATCCACTTCGGCGGCCTCATGCAATTCTTTGGGAATGGCCTGGAGCCCAGCAAGTATCATGATCATCATAAATGGTATGTATGTCCACGCATCCATGAGCATGATCATTAAACGAGCAATTTCGGGTGAAGAAAAGAACGACGGGTTCTCCACGCCCATTTCGCGTAGTATCCGTGCGATCGGGCCAAATCGATTTTCCAACATCGACTTGCCAATCATCCATGAAACAGCAACCGGCGACAGCATCAGAGGTAACAAAAACGCGACCCGGAAGAATTTACGGCCTTTAATCTGAGTATTCAGTAATAGAGCAAGAGCAAAGGCAACAGCATACTCTACGGTGATGGCAAGCGAATACCAGACCATGTTGCGCATTGCGTTCCAATAGAATGGGTCAGCCCACATTTGTCGAATATTGTTCCAGCCGTTGAATTGCCTGCCATTAGGTGACGCGAGGTTCCAATCTGAGAACGCTATAATCAACCCAAATAGCAGTGGAAAAACCACCATCGAAACAACAAAAAGCGTGGCAGGCAATACAAAAAGGGTACGTTTCCCATGTTCGCCACGTGCAATGACCTGACCCGCGCAAAGGCAAATTCCCCAGAAAATATAGGCATAAAGGGTTGGCCGCCATGTTTCGAACCCAAGGTCGATCCATTCGTTTTGATCAGCAGTTTGTAATCCTGCAACAACGAACATCAGCGCGGCAGATCCCGAAACTATCAGCTTGCCAAAACGTCTTCGCTGGTCAGAGATATTGTCTGCGGTTACGACGTGAAGCAGATCGCCTGCGGTATTCATGGGGATGTGACCTCAGGTTAGGAAGAAAGTGTCAGACCGCCGGATGTCCCAGCGGTCTGAACGTTTTGGTCAAAGCCCAAGTGAAGCTTTGTAAAGCGCGATCTGACTGTCCCGGCCAATCTGATCTGTGATCTTTTCCCAAGCGGCGGCGATGGCATCGCCGATTTCCTGAGCAGATCCGTATTGACCAGCATAACCCTTCGCCAATTCATCTTCGGCAACTGAGTAGTACTGAAAAATACCTGGGATACGCGGTTCGATAGCAGCATTCTCGTGATTGTAGCTGTCTGCATTCGAGCCGAGGTAGTCCTCGATATAGGCGCGATCGTATCCTGCTGCCTCCCATTCATCGTACTGGAAGTGCGAGTTCCGGTAAGGTTGGAAACCGGATGGATAGGCTGACATCCAAAGCGAAATGTCTTTCCCGCCCAGATGCGCTGCTGCGCTCCATGCCGCTTTTTGTTTTTTCTCGTCACCCTGAACGTTCTTGGTGACGTAAACACCCCAGCCGAGGTAGGCCATGTTAGGTGCTTCATTGTAGGTGTTTTCCCAAGCGCCGCTTTGGCTGTTATAAACGCGATCAGAACCGGGGTTGATCCCAAAGCCCACAACATCGCCGACCACAGATGTGTCTGAGGTGCGTGCGTTTGAACCGATGTCGCCCCACCACATCAACATAGAACCAGTACCAGCAAGAAACTGCTGGAAGCCCGTTGTACCTGGATCAGCGTTGATTTGGTCAGCAGGATAAGCACCCGCTTCTATGAGATCAAGAACGTCTTGGATCGCTTGCACCCAAGCCGGGTTGTTGACCCGTGGCTTCATAGTTTCTGGGTCAAACAACCATGCCGGATCTGATGGGTGTTTGGCATAAGCCGCCGCGCGGTTTTCTAAGAAGTAGAAGCCGAAACCACCCCAGCCTTTGAGCGGATCAAGATAACCGTGGGCAGGCAGCCCTGTGAGTGGGTCTTCTTTGCCGATCAACTCTTTGGAAGCGGCGTTTACCTCTTGCCACGTCTTGGGCACAGATGCGCCACCAATTGCGCCGTCGCCAAAATAGTCGGTCCTATAGCAGAATGTGTGGCAATCGCCGTCGATGGTGACACGGTATTTCTTACCATCCCAGGTCCCAACTGGTGCCTGCAAGTAGCTCACAAGATCGTCAGCTTCGATCTGCTCCTCGACCCAGGCTGGCATTTCATCGAGTAGGCCTTTTCCAGCTGTGTCACCTTCAAAAGGGGCACCCATTTCGATCAAATCGAAGTCAACTGTGCCTGTGGCAATCGCTTGTTGCAGGCGTGGATTGTAGTCTGCTTGTGCGAGATCTACCCAATTGATCTTAGCGCCCGTGTAAGCCTCCCAAGGCTTTAGGAACCCGCGGAAAAGGAAGTTGTGAAGGTTTTGATTATTCAATCCCATAAAGGTCAGCTCGACCCCCTCAAATTCACCTTCAGCCACACGTTCTTTCGTTGGCCCAAGGCAAAGGTCACCAACTTTTTGCCAGTCTGCGTCAGTCGGTGAACCGGCGCCAACACCCGGAATTTTCAAAATTTCGGCGCGCACTGCAGAGTGACCGCCGGCGGCAACTTGTTTAGGGAATATGCCTCCCATCGCGGCAATTGCGCCAACGCTTGCAGCGCCTTGTAGCATTTTCCGCCGGCTCATTTGCTTGTGCATAATGGCGTTATAGTGTTCAACTTTCATTTAAGTTTCTCCCTTTCAGTAAAACGTCGTCCTTCTTAGAATCGGCCATTGTTAACTGCGTTTCGTATGTTCGGTGACGATACGCCAAAGGCATCAATGGCAGTCGCGTAATATTGCTGTACTTAAGTAGGTTCGTTCTAAAATTGGCATCTGTCAAGTAACTAACATGCTAGTAATGCCAGAACTGGACAAATGTCATACCTTAAGATAGGCAGATCATAAAGCGATAACAAAATTTCGGGGTGGCAATGGCAGATGTTTCGGTAAGAAGATTATTCAAAAGCTACGGTGAAACAGCTGTTATTCATGGTATTGACGTGGATATTGCCGATGGAGAGTTCGTGGTGCTTGTGGGCCCGTCAGGGTGCGGTAAATCCACCCTTTTGCGAATGATTGCTGGGCTAGAAGAAATCACATCAGGCGACGTCAATATCGGGAATCAAAGAGTAAACAACCTTTCGCCAAGCCAACGTGACATAGCAATGGTGTTTCAGTCTTACGCGCTCTACCCGCACAAAACGGTCGAAGCCAACATGGGTTTTTCTTTGAAATTGCGAAAGATGAACAAGGCTGAAGTGAAACGCCAGGTTGCGGATGCAGCTGAAATACTTGGCCTAACACCTTATCTCGCACGCTATCCTCGCGCGCTTTCTGGGGGACAGCGGCAAAGGGTGGCGATGGGTAGGGCTATTGTACGAAATCCAAAGGTTTTCCTTTTTGACGAACCCTTGTCCAACCTTGATGCTAAGCTGCGTGTGCAAATGCGTGCAGAAATCCGAGAGCTGCATCAACGCCTGCAAACGACAACCATTTATGTTACCCACGATCAGATTGAAGCCATGACCATGGCTGACAAAATCGTAGTTCTGAACGGCGGTCATGTGGAACAAGTCGGCAGTCCGTTGGATCTCTATGACCGTCCCAAAAATAGGTTTGTCGCCAGCTTTATCGGCTCTCCCTCCATGAACCTCCTTAACGGTGAGGTAACGGCATTAAAAGGCGGGTTCGCAACGATTATGCTAGCCGGTTCAACATTAGATATTCCAGCGTCCAAGGAGCTCGTTGTTGGAAAAAGGATCAGTTTAGGTATCCGGCCTGAACACCTCAAACTGTCAGATGTTGGACTGCGAGCAAAGGCACGAGTAGTTGAGCCGACGGGCTCTGAAATTCATGGAATTTTCCAGTTTCAAGATCAAGAAATTACAGCCGTTTTCCGAGAGCGCCATGCGCTGGCACCTGGCGACGAAGTATTTCTCGAAATTCAGCCAGATAAAGTGCATATATTTGATAAAGAAAGTGGCGAAAGGCTCGAGTGACGTCTGACTTTTGTTAGTTTCAAGCAATTTAGTCGGGGGGTAAGGTTTAGAAAACCAATGAGAGGTATTGAACATGCTAAAAGGGATTGATTCCAAATTGAACGCTGATGTGCTGCATTGCTTGCGCTCCATGGGCCATGGAGATGCACTGGTGATTTGCGATACAAACTTTCCGGCAGAAAGTGTAGCGCGGCATACGGGTCTTGGCACCCTCTTGCGTATGGAGAACCTGACATGCGGCGAGGCAATAGGCTCCATCCTTTCAGTTCTGCCATTGGATACCTTTGTGGATGATTTTGCGATGCGCATGGAGGTTGTTGGCGCCCCAGATGAGCTACCAGCGACCCAACAAGAAGTGCAAGATCAGATCAACCTCGCTGAAGGGAAACCCCGCCCAATGATAAGCGTTGAGCGGTTCGCTTTTTACGATCTGGCACGCAAGTGCTATGCGGTAATTCAAACGGGCGAACGCCGGTTTTATGGCTGCTTTATCCTGCGTAAAGGCGTTGTTGGGCCAGACGAATGACCCTTGATGTCGTTGTTCTAGGGGTTTTTGTTGCTGACACGGCATATCGAGCCCAGCGTCAGCCACGAATGGGTGAAACTATCCTTGGGCAGTCCTTTGCGCTCGGTCCGGGTGGCAAAGGATCTAATCAATCCGTCGCTGCTGGAATGGCTGGCGCTTCGGTAGGGTTCATCACGAAACTTGGTAAGGACCCATTTGCCGATATGGCATTGGCAACCTGGAAAAAAGCCGGTGTGACGTCTCTGGCTACGCAGCATGCCGACGACTACACAGGTGCCGCCTACATCTTTGTTGATGAAAACACCGGGGATAATGCCATTATTGTCTGTCCAGGAGCTGCCGCAACAATCAGTCGTACAGATATAGATAGTCATGCCGAAGTCATCAAGCAGTGCAAAGTCTTAATGACTCAACTTGAACAACCAATTGATGCCGCTGAATACGCTTTGGCCTGCGCTCGAAAAGCTGGTGCAACTACAATCCTCAATCCAGCACCGGCTGCAGAGCTACCTGCCTCCATGGTTGCTCTATGCGATTTTGTGACCCCAAATGAAACCGAAGCAGAGGCAATCACCGGAATCACAGTCAACTCACCAAAAGATGCGGTTGCTGCAGCCGAAGCATTGCTCGCCAAAGGTGCAGGCGGAGCCATAATTACGCTCGGTGAGAATGGCTGCCTTTATCACGACGGAAGCAACTCAGTGCACGTGCCTGCAATCAACGCAGGCCCGGTGGTTGAGACGACTGGTGCGGGCGATGCTTTCAATGGTGGTTTTGCAGCTGCCATTGCTGAAGGGCGCTCACCACTTGAGGCGATCCGTTTTGGCACAGCGACCGCCGCTATCTCTGTAACTCGACCGGGTACAGCACCTTCTATGCCTACCCGGGAAAAGATTGAATCGCTATTACGGAATTAGATCCCCAAGGGTTGAATAAGCTTTCCTATTAGGAGAACTGCCAGAGCAAAATTATTTGAGGTGGGCATCTCGACCACTCAGCATCCTTGAATGACAAAACTCATTTCATTTTGTGACTATAAAACAGGTCCAGCGGTTATTTGGCTTGCTGCAATTCTGTGTGATTGGTTACCACTTTCGCTATTGTTCTGGAGCAAACTGTCCGTTTACTTTGCGCTAATGTAGATAAAAGGTAACAATTTGGAGAGCTAGCGAGCCATTCCGGCCAAGACCCAAATCTGCTTGGTGGCTAAATGAGCTAGAATGGTTAAGGGACCATTCGCCTCAACAAAAAGGAAAATAAACTATGTTTGGAAAAATTGACGGTACCGGATATGAAATTATCGATCCAATTTTTGCAAATTGTATAATAAGTCATGCAAAGATTGAGCGCCTTTGGTGTGGCGGTCGTTGGGTTGAAGGGCCTGCGTATTTTCCCGCAGGGCGATATCTCATTTGGTCAGACATTCCCAACAATCGCATCATGCGCTGGGATGAAACAGATGGAAGCGTTTCTGTATTCCGCGATCCTTCGAACAACGCTAACGGACATACCGTCGATCAGAAGGGGAGATTGATTTCTTGTGAACATTTTTCACGCCGTGTTAGCCGAACAGAATTTGATGGCACTTTAAAAGTCATTGCAGATAGCTATCGGGGCGCCCGTCTTAATTCACCAAACGATGTTGTTGTTAAATCTGATGGTTCAATTTGGTTCACAGACCCTACCTATGGTATAATAATGGAATACGAGGGTTGCCGTGCAGAAAGTCAGATTGGGAACTGCAATGTGTATCGTTGGGATCCAGAAACTCAAAAAATTGAGGCAATGGCCACCGACTATATCAAGCCAAATGGACTAGCCTTTTCTCCCGACGAAACAGCATTATACATAACGGATACAGGTGGCACCCATGAACCAAATGGCCCCCAGCACATGCGTCGCCATATGATAGATTCAGATGGTAAAACGCTTGGTGTAGGAGAAATTTTTGCAACTTCTACAGCAGGATATTTTGACGGCTTTCGAATCGACACTGGCAATCGTATCTGGACGAGTGCTATGGATGGAGTCCATTGCTACGATAGCGCCGGCTCTTTAATTGGTAAAATTTTAATCCCAGAGATAGTATCAAATGTTTGTTTTGGGGGATTAAAGAGAAACAGGCTTTTCATTACTGCAACATCCTCCGTTTATGCAGTGTATTTGAATGTAAACGGATGCTGTCTATAAAAACGCTTAACTTTATCTATCTGAAGGTTCTCAAGTTATGATTTAAGCCGCTCTATCAGACGCTCTATAATCTTCGCAGTAACCTCTTCGCCCGCATCAGTTGATGAGTTAAATGCCGATTTAGTGTACCAAGTATTATTTTCCGATACGCGAGCTATTTCGACTCCTTCTGGGGCAAGGGCCATTAAGAGCGAAGTTTCTCCTTCTCCGGCATGATCAAAAATATAATTTTTGATAATCGCCTCATCCATTAATGGATGTAATTTTATCCAATTAAACGGATCTTTGCCTGACTGATGTTGAGTATAATAATCATTCATATCTTGCGCGCCCCACCAACCCTCGCCGTTGATGCGTTCTAAGAACTTAAAAAGTGCCTGCCTTGCACCAATTTTAAAAGCTAAGTCAGTTGGCATGCCTGCTGAAAAGTTTTCTGTTTGGTGGTGTATGACCCCGTGTATATTTCGGAAGCCTATTCTCAGCAGACCGGTAAATATTTGCTCGGCTAAAGGAGCAAGTACTGCCGCATCAACATGCAAGGTGCCACTGCTTTCAGGGGCAGCCACTGCATAACTGGCGGCTCCGTAGCTAAATGGTGGAAGAATGACCACTTCCATCTGGCGCTCTAACCTATCCAAGCTCTTGGTCACGGCAAGGGTGTCCATACCCACAGCCATATGCTCACCGTGATATTCCATCACCCCTATCGGGAGTACAACTGGTGTATGTTTGGTGATCGCTTCTTTAATTTGGTAAGGTAACATTAATTCAAAGCGCATATTAAAACCTTTACTAGATTATTCAAAAAATTAGGCAGTGTGAATTGTGCTCAAAGGTCTATCAAGATGAGTATATCCACCATCAACGAAAAGAAACTGTCCCGTTGTGTGAGAAGACCATTGCGAGAGCAGAAATATTACTGACGTTGCCACTTCAGCTGATGTTGTCAATCTTTTTTCTAAGGGAATATTCGTAGTGATCAGCTGTAATTTGTCTTGTGGGCTTTCAAAAGATCTGAGCCAATGGTCATACATTGGGGTCATTACTTCGCCAGGAATAACTGCGTTAACCCTTACTCCAAAAGCTGCCAGATCAACTGCCCATTCCCGCGTTAATGAAGTAATTCCACCTTTTGAGGCCGCGTAGCCTGAAGTACAGCCCTGTCCGGTAAAAGAAACCTTTGAACCAATATTCACAATTGCACCTTTGGTTTTTTTAAGTGCTTCAAGGCATAGATGAGCCATCGTAAAATAGTGGATAAGATTAGCTTCTATTGACGAGCGGAACTGATCAGGGTTTGAGGTAAGTCCAACGCCATCATTCACTCCAGCATTATTAACAAGACCGTCTATGCGACCAAATTGATCAATTATTTGGCTTACAGCTTTGCGGCACTGATCTTCTGCCACCAAGTCCACTGTGATCCATTGGAGTTCAGGAATAGTACTACTGTCTTGCCCCCATTTCGCTTCAGCTTTTTCCACCCTATCAACAACGATTGGGATGGCTTCAAGGGCGTGCAGTTTTTTTACAATTTCTTGACCGATACCCGCGGCGCCACCGGTCACCAGGATTACTTTATCTTTTAGAGCGAGTTCCATTTCTCAGAACCTTCAAGTTAAACTCCAGCTTTTAGGGTGTTTTCCCGATCATGCTGGCGCTAAATCAGCCTCTGTGTCAAGCTCGGTGATTGGCTCTGTCACGTATGGATGGCTCCTTTTATGCAAGGGGTAATGTCAAAGAAAACTTTTTGAAGCGGCCAGTGGGTACTGTCAGACAAAATGAGCTTGAGGCGGGGCGTGCGGTTTCGTAGCCTCGCCGTATGACAAAACACGCCCCATTCAGGTACTTTAAAACGTGCCCTTGGTACTGTCAGATTAAACTTGGTTGAAGCGAGCAGGCTGTATTTGTAGCATCCGCAAATGACAAAACACTCCCCATTCAGGTACTTTAAAACGAGCCCAGAGATTATCCGTCTGGCTGTAATGCTTTTTGCCCGCCAAGGCCACTCTA
>ERZ1047472.1095-NODE-1095-length-21782-cov-18.286556_pt1 | contig 21782 bp, 20 predicted proteins | sample MGYA00383095_ERZ1047472 | MGnify/ENA primary metagenome ERZ1047472 (study PRJEB29581, sample SAMEA5548365) | metagenome | biome: marine; feature: coastal; material: water | depth 1 m | study: Short-term variability in the microbial, nano- and picoplankton... | reverse complement strand
GGCCGAACCAATGCTAGCAATCGACGAAAGCCAAAAACCTGATAGCGCTGACAACATTGAGACTCCTGAAATAAACAGCCTTGAGCCCCTAAAAATGGGCGCCCCTGAGCCTGTTGGAACAAACAGCCTTGAGCGTTTTGAAATAGAAGGCCCTGAGCGTTTCGAAATAGAAGGCCCTGAGTCCCTTGGAATAGAAAACCCCGAGCCTGCTCTACCCGACAATAGCCAACCGCAAAAATACCCTGTTGACACAGTCTGGATTCTCAATAAATCAAAGCGTATCGAAGAGCAGACCATCTACTATATAGACCATCCAGAGATGGGCATTATGCTAACCATAAAGCCCGTCGTGCCAGAACTGCTAAATCCGCCCCAACAGCCGTTGGATACGCAAGTGGAAGAGTTTGCGCAGGATACTATTGCACAGCCTATTGGCCAGTAGGATGCTTAACAAAAATCAACTCATCGGTGGCAAAGCCAAGCGCCTTTGACTGCTCAATAAAGCGCTCCATCACCTTATCACTCACCACAGGCGTGCGCGCCAAGAGCCATAAATAGTTGGTATTATTCCCTGCCACAAAAGCATATTCATAGCCTTCAGTATCCAGCTCGAAAATAATATAAGAGCCAAAAAACGGGCCAAAGAAAGACACTTTTAAATAACCTTGGTCGGCATCTTCAACAAAATATGCCCTACCCTCAGCTTCGCTAAGCTCACCAGATTCAGCGGATAAACCAGAGTTGATAACCCGCACGCCACCATCGTCACGCAGAGAATATTCTGCTGTTACCGCACTGAGGCCGCGCTCAAAAGAATGGTCGAGTCGAGCCACCTCATACCACTTACCCAGATAGCGATCGATACTAAAATCCTTTACTGGAGTAACCCCTTCCGGGGCTCCAAGACAGCCCAGCAGGCCACAGCAAAATACAATAACAAGAGGAATACGCACCAGATGAAAGCCTATATCAGAAAATTAAAGACCCCAGTATAAAGTAAAAACCTAGCAACTCTAATACAGGCTTACCCGACTGCTATAAATGGAGCAATGCGCATTTTAAGTTTAAGCCAGCAGCGTCTAGGGGAATTATGTCAGTAATAAAAAGTCGGGTAGATAGCGGGTACAGATCCTAAAAAGAGCCCCCAAACCTAACTTTGCTTAGACCTCACTAAAAGCGCAGCACTACTGTGGATCTACTGCGACGGTAGGCTTCGACTACCGTTATTTGGATTACTGTAGTGACTATTTTACAATTCTTGCGATCTACTTTTTGCTTACAGTTATTGCGAGCCGTGATCAAATTGCCCCTCACTGGCAATATGCAATGTTGATGTGGGAAACGCAATCTCTGCGCTATTGGCGGCGACAATCTCCGCAACTCTCAGCAAAACATCCTGCTTGATCTGATGAAAATCAACCCAATTGGTGGTTTTAGTGAAGGTATAGACAAAGAAATCCACTGAACTTGCCGAGAACTTATTAAAGTTCACAATCATGGTTTGGTTGGTATCAATCTCCGGATGCGCCATCAACATAGAAGTAACCTGAGTCACAATGGCATCCATACTGCTTATATCCTGATAGCGGATACCTACAGTTTCATGGATCCGGCGATTGCTCATACGTGAGGGATTCTCAACCGAAATACTGGCAAATACCGAGTTTGGAATATACAGGGGACGCTTGTCGAAGGTTCGAATTCTAGTCAAACGCCAGCCAATATCTTCAACCGTACCCTCAATCTCTTTGTCCGGTGAGCGTATCCACTCACCGACCGAAAATGGGCGATCCAGATAGATCATCAGGCCACCAAAAAAATTAGCCAGCAGGTCTTTGGCCGCAAAACCCACCGCAATACCACCTATACCACCAAATGCCAGCAAGCCAGAAATACTGTAACCAAACAGCTGCATCGCAATAAGTACGCCGGTAATAATCACCGAGGCGCGCAGTAACTTACCCACAGCGCGCACTGTAGTGGCATCCATCGGCTGAGCCATATACTCTGGATGTACTAGATTGCGCTCAGCGCGTTTAATAAAATTAGTCAGGAATATTGTGCCGAGAAATATCAGCGCCAGACGGTTAATGGGATCAATCATTGCCTGCAGCGGCGAGTCCATTTTTTGCGCAGCTATGCCTGCAGCAAAGTTAATGCCTAAAATCCAGATTAGCCATATCGCTGGCCGGCGACAGGCTTCTATAAGGGCATCATCCCAGACAGTTTTGGTTTTGGCCGCCTGCACTTCCAGCTTATCAAGCATCCGATTGAGCACAAATCCCAAACTCAGCGCAATCAGCACTATGACAAATAGTTCAAATACCCACAGGTAGTGTTCACCGGTTAAATTGACCAACCAACTCTCGAGACGATTCATATTCTGACCTATTTAGTACCCAATTCTTTAAGTTTTTTAATGGTGTCGAGCCGCCGCGGATGGTTTTCAAGCTCGTCCCAGCTCATAAATTTACGTGCGCGCATCCCAGCAATCTTATCGCAGCTATCCACAGCGGTGCTACCCATAAAGTCTAGCACCTCAACCACGCCCTCTGGGCAATTACATACCAGAATCATATCGCATCCAGCGTCCAGTGCTAGCTTGGCTTTGTCCACATAGCCACCAGCAATATCAGCGCCTTTCATGGTCAGATCATCGCTAAAGATCACCCCTTTAAATCCCAGCCTATCACGCAGTATGGTTTGTAACCAGAACAACGAAAAGCCCACAGAATAAGGATCAACCGTCGGGAAAGTAATATGCGCTGGCATAATACCGTCCAGAGATTCGCTCAGTGCATCAAACGGTTTTAAGTCATGTGCCTCAAGCGCTTCCCAACCGCGGGTATCAACCGGCGCTTCAAGGTGGCTGTCAGCAATAATGCCGCCATGACCAGGGAAATGTTTGCCAGTGGCGGCCATTCCGGCCTCATGCATACCGTCAATAAAAGCCTGAGCTACGTCGATAACAGCTTTAGGTTGATCTGAAAAAGAACGGTCGCCAATAATGCTGCTGGTGTCTCTATCTACATCAAGCACCGGCGCAAAACTAATATCCAGACCACAGGCAATCACCTCGGCCGCCATAAGCCAGCCAGCGTCTCTGCTCAATGCTAGGCCAGCCTCTGAATTCTGCGCCATCAAGTCACCGATTACCTGCATGGGCGGAAAGCGGGCAAAACCATCGCGGAAACGCTGTACCCTTCCGCCCTCCTGATCTACAGCGATTAGCACATGAGCCGAGGCAGCCCTGATCTGGCGGACAAGAGCACTAATCTGCTCACGACTTTCAACATTGCGGGCAAATAAAATGACGCCACCTACATGGGGATTCTGTAACTGATTATGCTCAACTTCGCTGAGACTGGTGCCAACCAGATCGAGCATTAGGCGTCCGTACTGTCCATGCTGTTTAGTCGTCATACTGTTCCAAATCAATCGTAGTTTTGAGTCATTGTTTAGACGGATTTAATGTTAAAGCCAAGCCCGCTATTCCTTTCGGGTATTTTACGCGTTTATTCCATTTCAGCATTAAAAAAATAACACTATGTTTTATGAGGAGTTAAGTAATCTATGTAAAAATCTACTTAACATTTCTTCGCCAACTAACATTTTTCAGTCCAACAACAACCCGATGCAACCCGCATGGATTAGTGATATTTTTAGGTGTCTCGAAAAGTAACCAATAACTATCAGGAGAAAGATCATGGCAATTCATGTTCCATCTATTGGTAAGTGGTATCAAGATATCGCCGTTAGCCGGCTGTTTGAGATAGTCGCAATCGATGACTATACCGCCGCCATTGATATCAGATACGAAGACGGCGAATATGACGATATCACCCTCGACAGCTGGTCGCAGATGGCCGTCATACAAGCCAATCCACCGGAGGACTGGCGTAGTTCAATGAACCTGAGCGACGGCGAACGCTTTTTTGTCGATGGGGTTTTTATACCCGCCTCTGCCAGCGATCCACTATCCAGTCTGGAGCCCGACGCCCAATTTGGCTGGGATGAACTTTAACGCTCGCTGGCAAGATTAGAATTGCCCATGCGAATATGCCTGAGTATTACCTCGGCGGCCTGTTCACTATTGTCGACCAGCTCAAATAGCTCTAGTTCTTCCTCAGAGATGCATTTTTCTTCGAGCATACGCTGCTTAATCCAATCGACGAGCCCTTCCCAGTAAGCCACTCCTACTAAGACAATGGGAAATGGCTCTACCTTGCCTGTTTGCACAAGGGTCAGCGCCTCAAATAACTCATCCAAGGTGCCATAGCCACCAGGAAAGATTACAAAGCCCACCGCATGCTTAATAAAAAGATACTTGCGCACAAAAAAGTAGCGAAAATCTAGGGATAAGTCCTGATAGGGATTGCTCGTCTGCTCAAATGGCAACTCAATATTTAAACCGACGGACGTTGCCTGGGTAGAAAAACATCCCCTGTTGGCCCCCTCCATAATGCCCGGGCCACCGCCGGTAATAACAGGTACCCCCTCGTTACCCAGCAACTCCCCCAAAATCTGTGCCTGCTGATAGGGTTCTGATTGCGACCCAAATCGGGCGCCACCAAAGACGGATACTGCCGCACCTATTTTAAGTAACCTATCTGTTCCATCGACTAATTCCGACTGAATACGCAGAACGCGCCACGCTTCTTGAACCTTTGCTTCAAGCATATTTCTAACCCTCCGTTTTGCTTCAATATAGTAGAACTTGCCAAAGACTGGTTACTGTATATAATAACAGCTATTCGAATCGAGGATACTCTTATGGAACGTCTTACAGCTCGACAGCAACAAATTTTTGATCTAATCAAAGACAATCTGGATGAAACTGGCTATCCGCCAACCAGAGCCGAAATAGCCCAAACACTGGGGTTTCGCTCGGCTAATGCCGCGGAAGATCATCTGCGAGCACTGGCCCGCAAAGGCGTAATCGAGATGATCCCGGGCGCCTCGCGAGGTATCCGTATTGTCGAACAGTACAGTGGCATTCCCATTGTCGGCCGAGTCGCTGCTGGTGAGCCAATATTGGCTGAGCAAAATATTGAAGACTATCAAGAAGTGCCATCAAGTACTTTTCATCCCCATGCCGATTACTTTTTGCGTGTGCAGGGCCAGAGTATGGTCGATGTTGGCATTATGGATGGCGATCTACTGGCTGTGCATCAGCAGCCAACGGCTGATAATCAGCAGATTGTAGTTGCCCGAGTCGATGGTGAGGTAACGGTAAAACGTCTCAAGCGCACGCGCAGCAAACATGAGATTCAGCTACTGCCGGAAAATCGTGATTACTCACCCATAATAGTCGATTTGCGCGCTCAAGAATTTGCTATTGAAGGTCTGGCGGTTGGTGTAGTTAGGGTTGCAATTTAACGCTTAACAACAACTCGGCTTAACGCTCAGTCGTTAGGCTACTGACCTAAACTGAAGAATTAGCAAACCGGTAGTCTGCTACCGGATTGCCCTCAAGCACATGCTCTTGCAGAATCCGCTCTATAACCTCTGGGGAGCAGCTGTGGTACCAGGTGCCATCTGGATAACTGAGCATGATAGGCCCCTGCCGGCAAATTCTTAGGCAGTCCACCTTAGAGCGATAGACCCCAGAATCGACATCCAAAAGGCCCAACTCACGAATACGCCGTTTAAGATACTCCCAAGACTCATTGGCCTGATTTTCTGGCGCACACTTGCCTGCAGTGCAGAGCATTAAATGTTGTCGGTAGGTTGAGACCTTGCGCTGTTCGGCAAGTTTTTCAAGAATGGATATGTCCATGTTGCTGAATACTTTGCTCTAAGAGATTTTACTTAATGAAGGGTATGGCGCTTTTCATCCACATCAGTCGTTGCAGGTGAACGCTCTTCGTTGATCTCAAACACGGCCTGAATACCCGCATCCATCATGCTCTTGGCGACGTCAATATGCTTGCCATCTAAATACTCAAGAACTTCTGGTGAAAAAGTAATACGCACTAATGGCTCATCGGTGCCTGAGCGCTGCAGTGCAACTTCTCCATTATCCAGCATAATAAGTTCAAATTCGGTCAAAGCCATACTTAGTTTCCAATCATGTTTACTTCTACCAGCGAGTCTAACAGCTACACTGCTAACTGTTAACCTCGATATCGCCTGGTATTAAAATTCGATCATCATATCCCGCTGACGATCTACCAATTCTTGCATCCGGCTCAGCCATGCCCGGGCCTGCTGTATATCCCAATCGATAGAATCACCACTGATATCTACGGCAATCATCGGCAGTCGATCTGCATCCATCTCGGCTCTGCGCGCCACCGGCACAATGTAGAGATGCCGATGAGCATTTAACAGCTGTGCCACCCAGGAGTTTTTATCTGCTTCGAGATCATTTAATTCAATGGCTTCGCCTGGGGTTTTGCCTTCGGCATCAAGCAGCGCCAACAGAGAGGCAGCGCTAACCACAGCCTCGGGATCCTGCATTTTATAGTTAGAGGCCACGTCTTGCAGATGCCAGTACCAGGCTCTCTGCAACTGCAGTGCCACTGACTGGGCGATGGCGGTCGCCTGATGACTATCCTGCTGACCGCCCACCGATAGCTTAATATCTGTGGCCAGTAACTGCGCTGCAAACAATAACTTCTGGTTGACCGCTGATAGATAAACAGAGAGAGCCATGCCCTCTACTTGCCTTTTTCAGCAGCCTTCCAGCTACCACCACTGTAATAAGCACTCCAGCCCGTTGGCTTGCCATTGTCTTCGCTGCGCACATACTGCTCTTTAGTCTTGCGACTGTAGCGAATCACCGTGGTCTTACCCTCGGGATCCATAACTGGTGCCGTCAGTAAAAACTGATACTTCGCATCAATCTGATCTTTATAAGGCAATAGCTCGCTTACGGTCGGCGCTCTGGTCTCACGATGACGTGGGAACTGGCTGGCCGCGAGGAAAATCCCCGACGCACCATCGCGAAGTACATAGTGATCTTCAACTTTTACACAGCGAAGTTCCGGCATAGAGATAGGATCCACCTTAGGCGGAGCAGCTTCACCATTGCGCAGTAGTTTACGGGTATTTTTACAGGGCTCGCCCTCGGCATTTTCACCAGTACAACCAAAGTACTTACCGAATCGGCCAGTCTTAAGCTGCATATCACTGCCACATTTGTCACATTCGATAACTGGGCCTTCATAGCCCTTAATCACATATTGACCAATCTCAATCTCATGACCAATACAGTCCGGATTATTACCGCAGACATGCAGTTTGCGCGTTTCATCGAGCAGATAGCTGTCCATAGAGGTATTACACAGCTTGCAGCGATGTTTATGCATCAACAGCTTTGATTCTGCCTCATCATCTTCTTCTATATTAATAGCTTCATCACCAGCCGTCAGGTTAACCGTGTGCTTGCAACGCTCTTTAGGCGGCAGCGCGTAGCCTGAGCAGCCCAGAAACACGCCTGTGCCCGCTGTTCTAATCATCATTGGACGACCACACTTGGTGCAGGCAATATCGGTCTCTGAGGGCATATTAGGGCGCATGCCCGCATCGGCGTCTTTGGCCATGCCAACCTGTTCACTGAACCCTGTATAAAAGGTATTGAGCAACTGCTTCCAGTTAAGCTTGCCATCGGCCACCTCATCGAGGCGCTCTTCCATGGTAGCGGTGAAACCGTAATCCATCAGGTCCGTAAAACTCTCGGCGAGGCGGTCAGTCACGATATCGCCAATCTTCTCAGCAAAAATTCGCTTGTTCTCAATGCGCACATAGCCACGATCTTGAATAGTGGAAATAATCGATGCATAGGTTGAGGGTCGACCAATACCGCGCTTTTCTAGCTCTTTAACCAACGCCGCTTCAGAAAAGCGTGCGATGGGCTTGGTAAAATGCTGTTGCGGAATCAACAGCAACATATTCATCAGATCGCCCTGTTGTAAATCTGGCAGCTCGCCATCATCGTCTTTGCTCGCTTTTGGTGGCATAACCGCCAGATAGCCGTCAAAGCGCGTGACTCTGCCTTTTGCGGTTAAGTCATAGTCGCCAGCCGACACCGTAATAGTTGTGGCAGTAAACTCGGCATTGGTCATCTGGCAGGCAACGAACTGCTGCCAGATAAGTTGATAGAGTCTGCGGGCATCCACTTCCATATCATCGAGGCTGCCGGGACGAATATCGACATTGGATGGTCGGATAGCTTCGTGGGCCTCCTGGGCGCCCGACTTGCTGCTGTAACCAATAGGCTCATCCGGCAGATACTTGGCACCATGATGCTGCTGAATATACTCGCGACAGGCTGCCACGGCGTCCGCACTCAGGTTTGTCGAGTCAGTTCGCATATAGGTAATGTAGCCTGCTTCATACAGGCGTTGAGCCATCATCATGGTTTTCTTAACCCCAAAGCCCAGGCGCGTGCTAGCCGATTGCTGCAGGGTTGAGGTAATAAATGGCGCTGAGGGTTTAGATTTGGTGGGTCGGTCCTCCCGCTTGCTAACCGCGTAATCTGCTTCACGCAATGCTGCCAAAGCTTTGTCTGCCTGCTCTTTATTGGCTGGACGGAAGGCTTTACCAAGCTGCCGCTTAACATCGAAGCGAACCTTTACATCATTATTTTCGTCCTGTTCTCGCTCCTCCAAGTCGGCCTGAACAGTCCAGTACTCCTCGGGAACAAAGGCGCGAATTTCACGTTCGCGTTCCACAATCATTTTTAGGGCTACCGATTGCACCCTACCTGCAGAGAGACCACGGCCAACTTTTTCCCACAGCAGCGGCGAGACCATAAAACCCACCACACGATCAAGAAAACGTCGCGCCTGCTGGGCATCGACCCGAGCGGTATTTAATTCGCCCGGATCCTCAAAGGCCTTGCGAATAGCCTTTTTGGTAATTTCATTAAACACAACGCGCTTATAACGGCTGTCATCACCACCAATCACCTGAGTTAGGTGCCAGGCAATGGCTTCTCCCTCACGATCCAAATCCGTCGCCAGATAGACAGTGTCAGCATTCTTGGCCAGTTTCTTGAGTTCCGCGACCACCTTCTCCTTGCCGGGAAGAGTGGCATATTCGGCTTTCCAGTCATTTTCCGGATCTATACCCATACTATTAATCAGCTGGGATTTGGCCTTTTTCTCACGATGAATAATCTTGTCTTCAGGCGATAGCTTGCGAGTGATCGCAGCCTGCCGAGCACGCTCTTTAGGGTCAGTCGTTGTGCGATTAGCGCCGGTCGGCAGATCACGAATATGGCCAACACTGGATTTGACAATAAAATCATCGCCCAAATACCGATTGATAGTTTTGGCTTTGGCTGGTGACTCTACAATAACTAAAGACTTACCCATAGTAGGACTCAATTCCTTATATACGGCCGCGTTTTTAATTGAAAAACATGGCGCCAATAAAATAATCTAACTAATTCGAACAACACAAGGTGCGCATATATACGTGCTTGGTCACCCTTTGGTCAAGCTTCAATGGCAAATTTCTTTTGCTCTATCTCTCAACGCCTGCAAATTTTCGCCAATTTTTTGCAGTGCCTGAGCATCGCCGCGCTCGTCCCAAATCACACCAATGCCGGCTCTATTGGCAATTACCGCACTGATCCCAACGGGCATTTGCGGGATTATTTCCGCGAGTAAAGAATCCCATACCGGATCAGCCTGATGCAGAGTCCAGCGCCAACCAGCTAAATCAGAATCCCAGCCACGCTGACTAAAGCGATGTAAAACCCACTTCTGATCACAGTCTCTATCCAACCAAGGCAGTCGATAACAGACCGTCTCTAATGCTGTTTCCTCATCTCGCGCATCGGGACGGCGATGCAGGCTAACTTGGATCGACAAACTGTTGGCCAGGCCACGCAGCTCGATCACCTGCTTTGAATGTGGCGATTGTTTGAGCCACATCAATGGAGAAATCACCACGGCGACTATAAATAGTATTAACAACCAGCTCATTTCAGACTACTCTTACTCTCTAGGGTTAAATAGCAGTTAACATTAATTTTTCAGTTTGCGAGGCTTAATACCATGTCCGTTTACAAACATATCTTAATTGGCTTGGATCTTTCTCCAGAATCACAGCAAGTGATAGACCGCGTCAAGTTTCTTTTCGCCAATAGCGATACAAAAATCTCAATTTGTCATGTTCTCGAGCCATTGGCCTTTACCTACGGCGGCGATATCCCGGTAGATCTATCCGATGTCCAGACGCAACTGCAAGAGCAGGCCTCAGGGCGACTTGCCGCGTTGGCCGAACAGCTAAATGTCAGACCAGAAGATCAGCATATTATTCTTGGCCATCCAGCTCAGGAAATGCACAATATGGCTAACAATGATGAGGTTGATTTAATTGTAGTTGGCAGTCATGGTCGGCATGGCTTGGCACTTATTTTTGGCTCCACCAGCAATTCGGTCATGCATGGCGCCAGCTGTGATGTGCTGGCGGTAAGAATATCCGAGTAGCCATCTATGTAGGCTCGTAATTTGATTCCTTAACTGGTAAGTTTGCAGGAAGTTGCTCTCTCATCATTAAGGAACCCCATGATCAGCAAAAGGCGCGCCCTTACATCAAAGCCACTGTAGCTGATCAGGATCTTAATCGCGGTAATAACTGTTGCTATGGCACCTCGCGCCTATGCTGAGCATCCAATATTTGATCCATCGCTGGAGAGTAATAAAAAAACGTCCAATCAGCAGCATAAACTCTACAGTCAATCGCTTTAGCTGGTTGCCCGCGAGGACTGGCGAGCAATGCGCAAAAAGCATCAGCAGTGTTTTAGTATATTCAAAAATATATTCTCGCAAGCTGGGGTTAAAGCCGCCAATGCTTTTGCAATATGAGCGCGAAACATTACTATTAAAAATAACTTAAACTGAGCCTAAATATGCTTATTGATATTGGTGTAAATCTTTCCAACGCGCGCTTTGAAAAAGATATTGAGGCTGTACTTGAACGCGCCCAAGAGGCTGGGGTTGAGAGACTTATCCTAACCGGAACATCCATTGAAGAAAGTCGGGCTGTACTCTCAATCTGCGATCAATTTGCACAGCAATTTCCAGCTATGCTGTACGCTACAGCCGGCATTCACCCGCACGAAGCAAGCACCTACAACCGCACAGCTGCCACTGCACTGCGCGAATTAGCCGCGCATCCATCGGTAGTCGCAATCGGTGAAACCGGCTTGGATTTTAATCGTAACTTTTCGTCACAGAAAGATCAGCAAATAGCATTTGAGGCCCATATAGAGCTCGCCATTGAATTGCAGATGCCTCTGTTTTTGCATGAGCGCGATGCTTCGCAAAGACAAATTGAAATATTAAATACCTACCGTGATAATATTTGCGATGCGGTAATTCATTGTTTTACTGGCAATAAAAAAACGCTTTTTAGTTATTTGGATATGGACTTACATATTGGGATAACAGGTTGGGTTTGCGATGAACGACGTGGCCTTGAACTGCAAAAAATTATCGCTAATATTCCACTTAATCGATTGATGATTGAGACAGATGCCCCCTATCTAACACCCAGAAATATGCCCAAAAAACCAAAAAATGGGCGCAATGAACCTGCGTTTTTAACCGCAGTTTTAGCCGGAGTTGGTGCTCAGAGAAATGAATCAGAGTATGAGATAGCCACAGCGACTACCGCCACTGCAATCAAGTTTTTTAATCTGCCAAGCTAGCAATGCTGTCTCCAATACCCACTAAACCATTGCCGCGTATCTGTGCGCGCAATCCACCCTTGCCCACTAGCGCTGGCAATATTTTGACTGCCAGCCGCTTTTGCAGGCCGGCACAGGGCTCGCACAGCTGCACCCCATAAAAGCTAACACCGTTGATTTGGAAGGTCTTACCCACCAGGTCATTGAGCCTGATACCCTCAGTTACTAGGTTACGACGAAAGTCACTGTCATGAAATTTATTGCCCGTGTCCTGATTAAAGGCTGCGATCACCTCGGATTCGATCAGCGTAATCTCCCAATCTGGCTGACCCTTATAGTTGGACCTGTTCTTGCCTGTCGTGGAAAAATAGCGGTCACCCTCAATGCCCTTGCCGGCCCGCACAGAGACCTTTTGGTGGCCACTCACATTGGCCCCTTTTTGGGACGCAATATAGATGCCTTTTATACACCCTGTAGTCATAGTCTGACCCTAACTCTCGCTCATTGCTTCTTTGTATAAACTGTTTTTCGGTTCAGCAAAGACTCGCCGCAACTGAGGCTCAAAAAGTGATAGCTCGAGTTTTGGCACACTGGGATCAAACGCCGGATCATCGTACTTGGCAATAAAGCGTGCGGTGCGCTTAAAATTGTCGCTATCGCGAAATTGGTCGCGCATATTGCGATCGGCACCGAGGAAGTGGAAGAAGTTATAACCCTGAAAGATGGCGTGATGTTTGATCATCCAGTGATTCTCTTCTGATACAAAGGGCTGCAGAATCGCAGCGGCGACATCGGCATGATTAGCACTGCCGAGCGTATCACCAATATCATGCAACAGCGCACAGACAACATATTCATCATCTTCTCCCGCTTCAGCAGCTAGGTGTGCGGTCTGTAATGAATGCTGCAGGCGATCTATGGCAAATCCACCATAGTCTCCATTGAGAAGTTCCAAATGGCTAAGAATGCGATCTGGGAGCTTTTTAAAAAACGCCAACTGCTCAGGCATAATAATCTGCCAATCTTCCGCCGTACTCTGGGACATTTTGGTAAAGCTTGCGTTCATAGTTGATACCCCGACGTTATTTTAATTCTTTATAGGCAGACTTTAGCAGTACAGCTCCACTTATACCATGGTCAAATCAAGCGGATAAGGCACTTTCATCTGAGCATAAAAAAGGGCCTTCAACAGACCCTTCGTTATTGTTTTAGCCTGGAAGCAGCTTAGCTAACCACATTTGACCACATGTGAACTGGGCGCATCACCCACCACCCGCACATCTCTAAAGGTAATCGAAAATGGCTCTGAAGCAACCAACACTAGGGCCGAGTCGACTTTTCTGAGGTTAACACCGGTTTTAGCAAAACAGTCTAGGCTAATACCTAGCTTGGTTAGCTTTCCCTCTGGTTGTGAACGCAGTAGTCGGGTTAGGTTTAACTCACCGCGACAGGGCCATTCGCAATCCATCCTTAACTTTACACGCCCTTTAGGATGCTTATCGACCGCAAAAGTCATCATCAATGCCGGGTTGTCACCGGGAATATCAGACAGGTTCACGGAACTATCTGTCTGCCAATAGAACTGACTTTCCGCTCCCGACGTCCATTCCACACGCCGTGAATCCTCTTGCACAGCACCGTCGACAGTAGTGACCGTTAGTGCTCCATAAGCGGTACTTGTTGACTTACCACCAACAAGTTTACGCCAATCACTAGCATCACCCACGTAGGCTTTCCAGGGCGCTCTAGTCGTGCCACTAAAGACCACCCGCTCCTTGGAGATATTATCCAGTAGGTACTTTTCATTTAGCCCTTCAGCGACAATTGAGCTGTCTCCATAGGCCATACCCTGCCCTCGCTTCAACAGATATTTGCTGACAGGTAAATTAACATTGAGCGAATTAATCTCGGCAGCGGGCCAATCAAATGACAGCTTGCCAGTGAAGTTATAGCGGGGCTTGCCTTCGGCATCTGCTACCAAAACATCGGCAATACCACCACCCTCTGAACCCGGTAACCAGGCCACTACAAATGCATCTGAACTGTTAATTTCAGCATTTATCCACAGAGGTCGCCCGGTCAGGAAAACACTCACTACTGGGATGCCCTGGGCCTTGAGTTTGCGCAACAATTTCAGATCGGTTTCCAGACCCTCGCCATAAATCAGCGAGTCTCTATCGCCAGAGCCCTCGGCATAGGGGTCTTCTCCAAACACCACCACAGCAACATCAGGCTTTTTAGTGAAGCTGCCATCAACAGAGAGCTCAGTCGATCCGCCAATATTAGCGACAGCCTGATTAATGCCAGCATAAATAGAGGTTGCGCCAGGAAAATCGCTATTTAGGTTCTCTGTGCCCTGCCAAGTAATTGTCCAACCGCCATTTTGCTTGCCGATGTTATCTGCACCCTCACCAGTCACTAAAATATGCTGACTGGGCTTGAGCGGGAGTAACTGGTCGTTATTCTTCAACAACACCAATGATTTTCGCACGGCGTCACGCGCCACTGAGCGATGCTCTGGAGAGCCAATGATTGAGCTGTCAGATGTGATTTTACGCTTAGATGGTGCTGCTTTTTCGAACATGCCCGCACGTAGCTTGACCCTAAGAATACGGCTGACCGCATCATCAATACGTGACATTGGAATCTCACCCCTACGAACTTGGACCAGAGTGTTTTTTAATACTTTTTTCCAGTCAGCTGGAGCCATAATCATGTCAACACCGGCATTGATCGACTGGGCACAGCTCTGGTTAGTACAGCCGTCAACCTGGCCTATGCCATTCCAGTCACTGATAACAAACCCATCAAAGCCCATCTGACCTTTAAGAACATCGGTCAAAAGCTGCTTGTGACCATGAAGCTTTTCGCCATTCCAGCTATTAAACGAGGCCATTACCGTCTGCACATCAGCGTCCAGTGCCGTGACATAGCCTTGACCATGTTTTTCCAACAAATCCTCCAGGCTCATTGATGTATTACCCTGATCTACACCACGGAAAGTACCGCCATCACCAATAAAGTGCTTGGCGGTCGCTATAACCTTGTCCGAATCATTGCGCAGCTGCTCAAGCGTACCCTGTATACCGAGAACAATCTCGCCACCATAGGAACTCACAATCGGCGATTCGTCACTATAGCCTTCATAGGTACGTCCCCAGCGGTCATCTTTTACGATGGCCACGGTTGGCGCAAAAATCCAATCGATACCCGTAGCAGCGACTTCTCGTGCGGTGATAGCACCAATTTCTCGCAGTAGGGCCGGGTCATTAGCAACGCCTAAACCAATATTGTGAGGAAAGAGCGTTGCGCCAACAACATTGTTGTGCCCATGCACCGCGTCTGTACCCCAGATCAAAGGAATACCAGACTTAGTTTTAACCGAAGCCTTGTAGTATCTATCGGCGAGATCCAACCAGTCTTTTATCGATGAATCTTTGCGCCCATTAGGAAAAGATCCGCCGCCGTTAAGTACTGAGCCAAGGTTGTATTTAGTCACATCTGAGGGCGAAACAGATTTAATTTCACCCTGTATCATCTGACCGACTTTCTGCTCTAGACTCATGTTCTCTAAAATATCCTGAACTCTAGTTTCGACATCTGCATTGACATCTGCGATAGCCGTAGGTGTTACCAAACAGGTACTGAAAACTAGCATTAACTTTGAGGCGACAGTTAAGAATCGCTTAGTTAAAGATGACTGATGAGAATTTACATGGGCTTGCATAATAGGTACTTTCCTAGCTTTATTTTGATTTATCCGGCGTATTACCGAGCACAACTGAGGTAGAAAAAACACATGATATGCCACTCACTCAGGAGATTTTGAGGGGCGTTTCTATGCAATTTTTTATTGGAGGAAGGTTGACATGCCAAACGAATCAGGGGAAGCGCAGATGCGGCAGTTAGGTTGTGATCTGCGATAAACGGGGCAGCGCTTAAAAAGCCGAGATAAGGTGGCCATTGGGCCCGAGATTACTGAAATAAATTTCGTATCGCTTCGCGGTAATTGCGACTCACTTTGAGTTCTTCACCACCGGACAATTGCAGGAGACTTCCGCCTTTTTGTAATGGAGTAACGCTAACTACTCGTTCGATATTAACAATAGTAGAGCGATGAATACGCACAAACAGACTAGCATCTAATTTACCAATCAATTCGGTTAAGGTACTTCTAACAATATGGGTTTCTCCGAGCGCATGAACACACATGTAGTCCCCAGCTGCATCAACCCAATCAATATCATCAAAAGGTATAACCCTAACGACTCCAGAGTCCCGTATCAACAATTTACGACTCATAGACCCTGTTACATTGGCTCCAACGTTAGGGTCCTCTTTTTTCGCGAGACGGTCGGAAATAGCATCTATAGCGCCAATTAAGGGCGTTTTAAAGCTCTGCTTTTTATCCAACTTTAAACGATCAATAGCGCGTTCAGTTGCGCGCTCGACGCGAGCCTTATCCAGAGGTTTAAGAATATAATCAACAGCATGCAGGTCAAAGGCATCGACTGCATACTTATCAAACGCCGTGACAAAAACAACCATAGGCATAAGGTCCGACTGCAGAGCCTTGACTACCTCAAAACCATTGATTCCAGGCATCTGGATATCTAAGAACAATAACTCTGGCCGATGTTTAATTGCCGCAGCCACGGCATCACGGCCATTTCGGCATTCTGCAACAATTTCAATGTCACTAGAACTACTAAGATAGGAGCGTAATAACTCCAATGCCAGGGGTTCGTCATCGACGATAATGGTTCTTAATTTTTGCATAAGCTAATTATTTAACCTGCTTCTCCAGTGGTAAACGCATATAAACATGCAACCCACCCTCAGACCTAGTTTTAAGATTAAACGTATAGTTGTCGCCATAAAATCCTTGTAATCGATCAACAGTATTTCTAAGCCCTATACCTACATTGCTGCCATCTATACCAGATGGCGCAATACCAGGGCCCGTATCCAGCATTTCAATCACGATAAAGTCTTTCTCCAAATCTACCAATATTGAAATTTTGCCTCCCTCCTCCATCGGAGCGATCGCGTATTTGATCGCGTTCTCCACTAAAGGCTGCAATATAAGGCTTGGTATGCGCACATCCTCTGCGTTCGGGTCGATTTCAAACGCTAATCGCAGCCGGTCGGCAAATCTAGTCTGCTCAATATTTAAATACAACTTTAGGGCATCAAGCTCCTCTCTAAGAGTCACGCGCCTAACAGGGTCATTATCTAGCGAGTAGCGTAAAAAATCGCTTAGCTGCACAATCATAGTGCCAGCTCGACTTGCATGTTTAGTCGCGACCAAGGCTGCAATGGCATTCAATGTATTAAATAAAAAATGTGGGTTTAATTGGTAACGCAGCATTTTTAGCTGTGCCTCATGGGCAATAGCCTCTGCTCGAGCCGCACGCAGCTGCTGTTCGCGGCTATCTGCTGCAACCCGCAAAAGGTTGGCGTGCTCAGACTGCAGTAACTGATAAAATTTTACACCATGGTAAAATGCCGCCCAGCAGCTAAAGATCATTATCGACGCAAACAGCCAGCCACCAAAGTCATTCCATAACCCCCTCTCACCAGTCATGGCCATAAATATCGAAACTCGTAAGACCGACCAAATCAATGAGCACACTAATACACCCAGCATCACTACCCCAACGCGCGTCACAAGGCGTTTATTCCAAAAGTAATGGAATAGTGGCCGCAATGGCCAGGAAACCAAAACGCCGAGTCCGGACTGCACAAAGGTATGAGCAATATGGGCAATACTCTGCTGGTTGTACCAAAGAGTGAGACTCAAAAAGCTGATCAGAGTAAGGCCAAACCATCCAATTAGCTGTAGCACCCAAAACTGATATGTGGTGTTACCGTAGAACGCCTTTAAAAACGGGGGAAGATTAGATTCAACCATGATGAGAACTAGATTATGAATATTGAGGATCCAAAAATAGCATATTTTCGGACGCGATTGTTGATCTATTTTCCTTTCTAAGCCCCCTTACCTGCTAACATTACGCTTTTTAAAAGTGAACAGATGAATGCCCCAGCCAGTAACAGACAACCCTCACCTGATTGAATACCTCGGTATAAAAGCACTTCGCGCCTCTCATCCGGAGGTACGTAAGCTCAAACGTCAGCAAGTTGGCCATAGTGCTCACGGCAATAAAGTGTGGCGATCCAGTTTTGTTTTAATGGATTATCTAACCACTTACCCACCCCAGCAATATTCTAGAGTATTGGATATAGGCTGTGGTTGGGGCCTTACTGGGTTATTTGTCGCTAAGCACTACGATGCAAAGGTAACAGGAGTAGACATTGATAAACGTGTCGAGCCATTTTTAGCCTTACAGGCCAGCATCAATGAATGCCAAATGGCCTTTGCAGCTCGTAGCTTTGAAAGCCTCAGTTTCAGTGAACTATCCGACTACCAGCTAATGATGGGTACCGATATTTGTTTTTGGGATGAAATGACCCAACCATTATTTGATCTTATATCACTGGCCCTTGAAGCCGGGGTAGAGCGAATTATTATTGCCGACCCAGGTAGACCGCCCTTTTGGGCACTGATCGATCTCTGTGCCGAGGCATTTCAAATCGATGTGGTGTCCAGACGAATCTACGAGCCTTGGAAAACCGAAAAGTTTATTCTCGCTATTGATAGCGCATAAAAAAACCGCGCTATTAACAGCGCGGTTTTTTATTTTACACAGTATTGTGTCAGTGCAATATTAGAATGCCATATTGAACTTGATACCGTAGTGACGCGGCTTGTTGAATGAAGCACGCATATATCCAGGACCACGATCAGCCCAGTTGCGAACCAACTCATCAGTTACATTGCGCACGTAGGCTTCAATAGCCCAGCGGCCCTGCTCATTGATCAAACGCAGAGCCACATCACCAGAGGTGTAGGCTTCTTGACCTGAATGCAGTGGACCTTCAGCAAAGTTAGATTTATCAAAGAACATCTCGTCCTGCCAATGCACAGAGACATAGGGGCTCAAGCGCAGACCGTTATCTAGGTGCCAGTTGTGCTCAAAGTTAACGGTTGCGGAGTACTCAGGCGACCAAGGCATAGCATTACCAATATTGCTCGCCCAACGGCCTTCAGCCATCTCACCATTAACTTCACGCTCAGACTTCGGCGCACAGCTTGTCATGCCCAAAAGTGCACGTTCAAAGCAATACCAGTCATCCTGTGAATTATCTAGCTCTTTAATCTCAGAGTCTAACCAGGCAACCCAACCATTGATACGACCACCGTCATAAGGGCGCCAGTCAAATTCGACCTCAACACCTAAGTTACGAGTTTCACCAATGTTTTGCGTGATCAGGGTACCAATATCACGGCCCACCCTAACACAGTCGCCTTCGCCTGATTCACAGGCCACAATGCGACCTTCAGCATCATCATAACCTTCAGGTACTTCAATGTATTTGCCCTCGGCGGTAATGGTTGCATAGAAAGTATCCTGCAGATCCGTGTTGTCCATCAGGAATACATTACCCAGAAGATTTAAGTTACCATCAAGCAATGTTGCTTTAAAGCCCAACTCATAGGTTATGTTATTCTCAGGATCATAATCAAATGTATCGGTGATATTACAGTCACAAATATCAACTGAATCACCAAAACCACCCGACTTATAACCTGTGGCAACCGAACCATAGACAAACCAATCTTCGTTGATCAAATAATCGAAGCCAACCTTCCAAGTGCCTTTGCTCCAGCTACCGGAATGAGAATTGTCAGAATAGGCCAGCGCCTTAGAGGCACCAGCGGCATTCTGTCTATTGGGGTCTAAGAAATTACTACCTAGAGTACCCATATCAGCAGTTAAGACATCTGACTGATAGCCGCCACCAGCACCATCAATGCCGATTCTAGTCCAGCTCTCATACCAAAATGCACCTTCTACATCATACAGAGCCCCATTTGGCTGACGGTAACCAGCAGTAATGTAGTTGCGACCGCCGACATCTTCTTTCTCATCTTTGGTATAGCGATAGCCCGCAGTTACATTGAGTCGTTCATTGACCGCATAATCAAACTGAGCAAATACAGCTTTAGATTCAACCGTACGTTCCGGCTGAACAAAAGACTGGGCCAACGGCAAAACAATGCCACAGCAGAATGGATCTTCAACATCAAAGCGGATCTCATTATCCTCTTTCATGTAGAACAGACCCGTAATCCATTGCAGAGCAGCATCTGAATTAGAGCTAAACTGTAGTTCGGTAACTAAAGATCGGTAGTCAGAATAGTTGGTGGCCAATGACATATCATTAAATGGCTGCATAACAACAGATTCAAACTGACCGCCGTCAACAGACTGAACAAGCCCCAAATCATTGACTAAGTCAGGACATTCAATCATTGACTCATTACCACCAGTACAGCCCGCTGGAGGCGCACCGTCAGAGTACCAGGTACGTTGGAAACCATAGCCTGGGTGATCAGGGTCTGCATAGGTAGTAGAGGCATCATGCATCTGCGAACGCTCCTGCTGGGAGTAACCAATACGGTGCTCCATCACAATCTCGTCGCTAATATCCCAGGTCAACACAGAGCGCAGACCCAGCATAGTCATATCCATCTCACCAGGGACATTGACACTTACGTCCCACTGATCCTGTTCACAGGCAAAGAAAGTGCCCTCAGCCTTTTCGCAGTCTTTAAGGCTTAGACCACCGGGAGAGTTGTCCTGAAAGTAGTCTGCAATCAGATCCAGGCTAACTTCACTGTTAGGCTCAAAGCGCATACCAATACGTGCACCATAACGATCAACTGAACCATAGGCATCGCTATCACTCACTGCACGGTTGCGGCGCTGATCAACATTGGGGATACCATCTTTTTCGATATCACCGTCAGCAGCCGAAATCACACCGTCGCCATTGACATCGTATTCGAGATCAAAAAAGTCTTGAGACTGGTTGTACCAGGTATCAGCACGATCAACCAGGAAGCTGGCACGCAGAGCAAGCTCATTATTAACAGGCATGTTGTACCAGCCCTTAACCGCGCGCTGGCTATATTTGCCGACATCCACTTCAAGCTTGCCCTCGGCAATATCAAAGTTAGGACGGGCGCTGATCACATTAACACTACCAGCAGTAGAGTTACGACCAAACAATGTACCCTGAGGCCCACGGCTGATCTCAACACGTTCAACGTCATACATCAGCGCCAAACCGGCCTGGGGACGTGGCGAATAAAGACCATCAAAGTGCATGGCTACCGTAGGGTCACCAATCTCGGTAAAGTTGTTCGAGGTCAAGCCACGAACAACAACCTGAACACCTGAGTCAGTTGGCGAAAGGCCAATCTGCAGGTTAGGTACCATATCGTCAAGGTCTAGTAGGTTTTTGACACCCTGATTATCCAGTGACTCCTGACCAAAGGCGGAAACAGCAACAGCTGTTTCCATCAATGAGGTCGCACGCTTAGTGGCAGTAACAACGATTTCTTCAATCGCATTGTCGTTAGTCTCCACTTCCTGACCCTGGGCCGCAACGCTTAGCGCTGCAGCTGCCAGTAATGCGCTCCTAAGAGTTTTTATGTTTTGCATATATACACCCAATTTTCTTAAAATTTTTATACTCAAAGAGTAAGAATTACTCTTCCTAATAATCAGTTACTTAACAGTGACAGATACATTGTCAAAATAGGCGTCAACTGTGCAAGCATCGCCGCCGCAACCAGCCTTCAGTAAAAGACTGACACCACCCGCCACTTCACCGCTAATAACGCTAGTGTAGGAATGAGATTGCCATGAGCTAGAAAGAGCCAAAGGGGCTCCACTCAAAATCCCTTCGCCATTTGATGTTCCTCCCTCTGCCTTTTCGTGGAAAAACTGAGCGAAAACAACACCACCGGCACCGGTCATCGACCCTTTCAGATCGAATGAGATAGTCGCAGTTTGACCAGTTGTAAGAGAGCCTGAGGCTAAATTGGCCGCTTTGATGACAGCATCCCCGCCACCATTGGTAGACGATAGGGAAGCTGAGTAAGTCCCGCCATTTTGATCTGTGTTGACTACGGCTTTAGTACCTCCATCATAGACTTCCCAACCACTGAAATCGCCAGTCTCGAAACCACCGTTGGTCACTAATTCACCCTCGGCACTAG
>ERZ1047472.1093-NODE-1093-length-21813-cov-5.957349_pt1 | contig 21813 bp, 20 predicted proteins | sample MGYA00383095_ERZ1047472 | MGnify/ENA primary metagenome ERZ1047472 (study PRJEB29581, sample SAMEA5548365) | metagenome | biome: marine; feature: coastal; material: water | depth 1 m | study: Short-term variability in the microbial, nano- and picoplankton... | reverse complement strand
CAGGAACACAGTTAACATTGCGTACATTCCACGTTGGAGGTATTGCAGGTAACATATCTGAAGAAAATAAATTAATCATCAAATTTGATGGAATTGCAGAAATCGAAGATCTTAAAACTGTTAAAGGTAAAGACAACGAGGGTAATGAAATTGATATTGTGATTTCAAGAACTTCTGAAATTAAATTAGTTGACAAGAAAACAGGAATTATTCTAAGTACAAACAACATCCCTTACGGATCGTCAATTTTTGTAAAAAATGGTGACAAAGTTAAAAAGGATACGGTCATTTGTCAGTGGGATCCATATAACGGAGTTATTATTTCAGAATTCTCTGGGAAAGTTCGTTATGAAAATATCGAACAAGGCGTTACATTCCAAGTTGAAATTGATGAACAAACAGGGTTCCAAGAAAAAGTTATTTCTGAATCTAGAAACAAAAAATTAATTCCAACCCTTTTAGTTGAAGATGCGAAAGGAAATCTTATAAGATCTTACAACTTACCATTAGGAGCCCATATTATGGTCGATGATGGTGAGAAAATTAGCTTAGGAAAAATCTTAGTTAAAATACCACGTAAGTCTGCCAAAGCAGGGGATATTACAGGAGGTTTACCTCGTGTAACAGAGCTTTTCGAAGCCCGTAACCCTTCTAATCCAGCGGTTGTAAGTGAAATTGATGGTGTGGTTTCTTTTGGAAAAATTAAAAGAGGTAACCGTGAAATCATCATAGAATCTAAATTAGGGGATATTAAAAAATACCTTGTCAAATTATCGAATCAAATCTTAGTACAAGAAAATGATTTTGTAAAAGCAGGGATGCCATTGTCAGATGGTTCAATTACGCCTAATGATATCTTAAACATTAAAGGTCCATCGGCTGTGCAACAATACTTAGTAAATGAAGTCCAAGAAGTTTACCGATTACAAGGGGTAAAAATCAACGACAAACATTTCGAAGTAGTCGTGAGACAAATGATGCGTAAAGTAAGAATCAAAGATTCTGGAGACACTATCTTCTTAGAAGATCAATTAGTTCACACGTCCGATTTCATTAAAGAAAACGATGAAATTTTTGGAAAGAAAGTGGTTGAAGCTGAAGGGGACTCTGCAAACTTTAAAGCAGGTCAGATTATTACGGCACGTGCTTTAAGAGATGAGAATTCTTTATTGAAACGTGAAGATAAAGCAGTTGTGGTTGCTAGAGATGCAAGTCCTGCAACAGCGACTCCAATATTACAAGGAATCACAAGAGCATCGTTACAAACTAAATCGTTCATTTCTGCGGCATCGTTCCAAGAAACTACGAAAGTTCTTAACGAAGCAGCCGTAAACGGTAAAATTGATACTTTAGAAGGCTTAAAAGAAAATGTAATTGTTGGCCATAGAATTCCTGCAGGAACAGGTCTTAGAGCGTACGAAAACATCATTGTTGGTTCTAATGAAGAATTTGACAAATTAATCGAAGCTAAAGAAGAGTTAAACTTTAACTAAACAACATGAGCAATCCACAAGATCCATCAAAAAAGGGACAGATTAATATTGAGCTAGATGATAAGGTAGCTGAAGGCACCTATTCTAACTTAGCCATTATCAATCATTCCGTCTCTGAATTTGTTGTAGATTTTGTTAGTATCATGCCAGGTACGCCAAAAAGCAAAGTGAAGTCACGGATTATTCTGACACCACAACACGCTAAACGGCTTGCCAAAGCATTACATGAAAATGTAAAGCGGTTTGAAAAAGCTCATGGAGAAATTAAAGATTATGAGCAACCACCAGTCCCTCTCAATTTCGGGCCCACAGGTCAAGCTTAATTCTTATTAAATAAAAAAAATCCCACCGAAAAGTGGGATTTTTTTATGCACTATTAGTTTCTAAAACTCAGACGTCAAATGGAATTTTATGGAAGGGTATTTTTGTTCGGTCATTTGAAGTGAAAATATGGAGTCTGCAAAAAACACAAGTTGCCCTTGTTTGTCCGTTGCTAAAAAGCGTTGTTTCACCCGTTTAAATTCAATAAATTCGGGATGATTTTGACTTTCGGGCTCAATCCAACAGGCCTTATGTACATTTAAATTTTCATAACTACATTTGGCACCATATTCATGCTCTAATCGGTACTGAATCACTTCATATTGCAAAGCACCAACGGTCCCAATGACTTTTCGGCCATTCAAATCCAAGGTAAAAAGCTGTGCAACGCCTTCATCCATTAATTGATCAATCCCTTTAAATAATTGTTTTGATTTTAAAGGGTCTGCATTATTGATATATCTGAAATGCTCTGGCGAAAAGCTAGGAACCCCTTTATAGTTTAAAGCTTCGCCTTCGGTAAGCGTATCTCCAATTTTGAAATTTCCAGTATCGTGTAAACCGACAATATCTCCTGGGTAGGAGATGTCAACAATCTCTTTCTTTTCAGCAAAAAATGCATTTGGACTCGAGAATTTTAATTTTTTATTGTGTCGAACATGAAGGTAGGGCGTGTTTCGTTTAAATTCGCCAGAAACAATTTTAATAAATGCTAAGCGATCCCGATGGTTTGGATCCATATTGGCATGTATTTTAAAAACAAAGCCCGTAAATTTAGCCTCATCCGGTTCTACTAGACGCTCTTCACTATGCTTTGGACGTGGCTTAGGGGCAATAGATACGAAACAATCTAACAATTCGCGAACTCCAAAATTATTTAATGCAGAACCAAAGAATACAGGTTGTAAATCGCCATTTAAATAACCCTCTTTATTAAATTCGGGATATATACCATCTACTAATTCTAGTTCTTCTCTGAGCGTATCCGCAGCCGTATCTCCAATAAGCGTATTTAGTGCAGGATCTGCTACATCCGAAATTTTAATGGTTTCCTCAATGTCTCGTTTACTATCTCCAGTAAATAAATTGATGTTCTTTTCCCAAATGTTATAAATTCCTTTAAAGTCATAGCCCATCCCAATTGGAAAACTTAATGGCACCACTTTTAGGTTTAGTTTTTGCTCGATTTCATCCAATAAATCAAAGGCATCTTTTCCTTCACGATCCATTTTATTTATGAATACAATGATTGGAATGTTGCGCATTCGACACACTTTTACGAGTTTTTCAGTTTGTTCTTCAACCCCTTTTGCAACATCAATAACAACAATCACACTGTCAACTGCGGTGAGTGTTCTAAAGGTGTCTTCTGCAAAATCCTTGTGTCCAGGCGTATCTAAAATATTAATTTTGATACCATTGTATTCAAAGGCTAAGACCGAAGTTGCGACCGAAATTCCACGCTGACGTTCAATTTCCATGAAGTCACTTGTGGCTCCTTTTTTAATTTTATTGCTCTTAACGGCCCCCGCTTCTTGAATAGCGCCTCCAAAAAGAAGTAACTTTTCAGTTAGGGTTGTTTTACCGGCATCGGGGTGCGAGACAATTCCAAAAGTTCGGCGGCGTTCAATTTCACTTAAAAAAGACATAAAAAGATAATTTTGCCAAAGATACTATTATTCACTAAAGAAGTGGAGTTGTAAGTTGATGGATTAGCTGTTTTTTTTAAAAATCACAATATCTTGATATTCTATTTTTTTATTTTTTTCGCCTTTCCAGAAACCATCAATAATTTTGAGTAGAGTTAAATTTTCGGACTCAAGCATTTTTTTTAATTTATCCTTATGAATGGCGATGTTAGCGGACTTCACCTTATCACTCATTAATTTATACCCTTCCTTTTTATTCGTAAAATCAAACCCTTTATTGCTAGGTAATAGGCTTTCTGAATCATCATCATACAGAAAAAATGTAGAAAATGCAATGCCGTTTGGTCTTAAAACTTTTTGGATTTCAGAAAAATAATTTTGTATTTCATCGATCTGCATGTGCGTAAAAACTGAAAATGAGAAAATTTTATCAAAGTAATTTTCTTTATAAGGGAACGTAAACTCGCTGGCCTTCAATTTAGACTTGTTGTACAAATCATTAAATAAAGAAATATATCGAAAATTAAAATTTGGATAATCTTTCTTAATTTTCGAATTACACCATTTAACTCCCAAAGGTACAACATCAAACCCTTCATATTTTGCGGACTTATTGAGGTGAGTAGTTAAGGCAATAGCGGTCCGGCCAATACCACTTCCGATGTCCAAAATACGATCACTTGGTTTTAGATCAATTTCCGACTTTAGCAACTCTAATTGCTGTTCGCCTTGTTTGATGTAATCTTGATGACTTGCAGGGGATCCAGTGTATATATAACCTCTTGGTGGTACGTATTTGTGGTAGTTTCCAGTAAGTCTATCATAAAAATCTATTGGTAAATAGTATATTTTTCTAATCAAAAATCGCTGGGCAGACGACATGGAATACCAAAAATTTCTTAGGGAACTGTTTTTTTTCATCAACTATTTTTTAGTGCATTAAAGGTACTTTATTTTTTAACATTTTTAGATTTAGGATTCAAAATGTTTTTTAGGAAGAAATTAGTAATTTTTTAATATTTAGTTAATATTTTTGTCACATGATGGAAGAACAAGTCATTCTAGTTAATGAACAAGACGAACAACTAGGAACCATGCCCAAGATGGAAGCACATGAAAAAGCGGTATTACACCGGGCTTTTTCGGTTTTCATATTTAATGCTAAAAATGAATTGATGCTGCAACAACGAGCAGCACATAAATACCATTCGCCACTTTTGTGGACCAACACTTGTTGTTCCCACCAACGTATGGGAGAGTCTAATATTGAAGCGGGCACCCGCCGATTACAAGAAGAGATGGGCTTTGTGACTCCTCTGAAGGAAACGACTTCTTTCATTTACAAAGCACCGTTTGATAATGGACTTACCGAACACGAATTAGATCATATTATGGTCGGGTATTATGAAAACCCACCAATCATCAACCCTGAAGAAGTTGAAGCTTGGAAATGGATGCCTTTGGAAGTCGTAAAAGCGGATATAGAAATACATCCAACTTTATATACTGAATGGTTTAAAATCATATTTGAAAAATTTTATGAACATATAAATACGACCAATGAAAGTTACTGTAAGTAGAAAAGCGCATTTTAATTCCGCACACAGATTGTATCGCCCCGACTGGAGTTTTGAAAAAAACGATGCCATTTTCGGAAAATGTAACAACCCTAATTTTCATGGACATAATTATGACTTAACGGTGAGTGTAACCGGAGAAATCGATCCTGAAACTGGCTATGTTGTAGATGTAAAGATACTAAAGGATTTTATTAAATCTGAAATTGAAGATGCCTTCGATCACAAAAATCTAAATGTAGATGTTCCAGAATTTAAAAATTTAAATCCCACTGCTGAGAATATTGTCGTTGTAATTTTCAATAAATTAAAGGCGGTTCTCGAACCAAATTTAGAACTATCAGTCACACTTTACGAAACGCCACGGAATTTTGTAACGTACTCTGGGGACTAATTTTATGGAACCGCTATACCCTTTTAAATTTCAACCGATTCTTAAAGATAAAATTTGGGGCGGTCAAAAACTTCAACACATTTTAAACAAACCAACTTCATCCATACAAGCTGGCGAAAGTTGGGAAATTAGTGATGTTGAAGGCGATACTTCGATAGTTGCAAACGGTTTTTTAAAAGGAACGTCTCTCAAATCGCTTATAGAAACCTATACAGCAGAGTTGATTGGTCAAAAAAATTACCGTCAATTTGGAACAAAATTCCCCTTACTTATCAAATTTATTGATGCTAAATCTGATTTGTCAGTACAATTACATCCAAATGATGCCCTCGCAAAAGCACGCCACAATAGTTTTGGTAAAACTGAGATGTGGTATGTACTGCAAGCTGATCCTGGTTCAAATCTAATTGTTGGGTTTAATCAAAAGATGTCTAAAGATTTATATTTAAATCATCTTGAAGCTAAGACGCTTCCAAGTATATTAAACTTTGATGCCGTTCAGACTGGAGATACCTACTTCATTGAAGTAGGCCGTATTCATGCCATTGGAGCGGGTATCTTATTGGCCGAAATCCAGCAGACGAGCGATATTACCTATCGCGTTTATGATTGGGATCGTTTAGATGCAGATGGCAATGAGAGGGAATTGCACAATGATATTGCATTGGAAGCTTTTGATTTTCAGATGCTCGATAATTTTCGAGTGAACTATAATAGAGACTCATCCGGCTCCGAACGACTCGTTTCCTGTCCTTATTTCACCACCAATGTTATTAAATTAAAAGGGGCTGTGTCAAAAGAAAATCGCTATGACTCCTTTATGATTTATATGTGTACAGAAGGAAATGCAACTCTAGATGTCAATGGGCATTTAACAGAATTATCAATGGGAGAGACGGTTTTAATCCCTGCGTGTATTGAAACGTTTTCTATTTCTTCAAATCATGCTAAACTTTTAGAAGTTTATATTTAAAATTACGTAATTTTGCAAAAACAAAAATTATAAATTATGGCTAACGTTAAGAATTTAAAAAAAGATATTAATTACGTATTAGGAGATATAATCGAAGCAGTTTATATTTGGGAATATGCCAATACAGACAAGGATACCAAAAAAAGCGAAGCTATAATTGATGAAGCTATCGCAACGTTTGATGCATTAATTGAAAAAGTAAATGCTAAAGGAGTTGAAAATAAAAAAGCACATTTCAAGTCGATTGCTAAAGACCTTGAATCCAAAGGACAATCATTAATCGACAAGATTAATAAGCTCTAAATCACTTCGAATTTCTAGTTTTAATATAGGCCTCCAAAATAATTCCATATTTAGAATTGGCAATTTTTGGAGGCAATACTTTGTTTATGGTATCCAAGTATTTTATGTTGGCATCATAAATTTCTGATACGGCTACAAAAGGTGCAACTTCACTATCTTTATTATTAAGTGCGAAATTAATGGTGTATAAATAGCTGCGTTTAGTTAAGTTGTCTATTTTATTAAGCAGTTCGTCGGCGAGTTCAGTTTTTTTGTCCTTTTGCGCATTCAACTGTTGCTCAATCAATTCGAGCTTCTGATCTTTAAAACGTTTGATGTTTTTATTGTACGTTTCCAACAACTCTTGTTGAATTCCTCCTTCTATTTGAGCATCATACTTGAAACGTTTCAAAGTCGTATTTATTTTGGTCAGCCCCTTGTCAGCAAAAAATGAAATTCGTTTGGCGTTCAGGTCTTTCGATAAACTTAAAAATAACATTTCAGCTTCTTCTAAGTCACATCCCAGCTCAAAATCAGTGGTGCTATTCATGACCAAAGAATCTAAGGTCACAAAACCTGAGTCAACCACTTTTTGAAGATAGAGCGTTCCTTTTTGAAGTCCTTTTATAGTTCCGCTAACAGACGTATTTTTAAGGGTTTGTGAACAAGACATTATTAAGATCGTAAGGACAAAGTATAAACTAGTTTTCATGGTTGATTTTTAGACTCAAATATAATTATTTTTAAGCTGTTGCCGCTGCTAATTCTAAAAGTATTGTGCAACCAATCGCAGCAATCGTTCCAATGGCATAGCCTAAAACAGCTAACAACACCCCAACAGTCGCTAATGAGGGATGAAACGCAGCAGCGACAATGGGAGCAGAAGCAGCAGCTCCTACATTTGCTTGACTTCCAACCGCCAAAAAGAAATAGGGCGCTCTTATTAATTTTGCAACTACAATTAAAAGTACGGCGTGAATAGACATCCAAAGGACTCCAATGGCAATGAGTCCAGTATTGTCAAAGATTAAAGTTAAATCCATTTTCATTCCAATCGTTGCAACGAGGATGTAAATAAATACACTTCCAAATTTACTAGCTCCCGCCCCTTCATAATTTTTTGCCCTCGTAAATGAAAGACCAACCGCTACAAGCGTAGAAATACTGATCATCCAAAAGAAAGAAGATCCTAAAAATGTAAAAATATTTCTTGAGGTTTCAGATTCAATAGTAGCGACATAATCATTAAAAAATGGAGCAAGAAAATTAGAAGAGATGTGCGCAAAACTAACGGTCCCAAAGGCGATTCCTACCATAATCATAATATCGGTGAGTGTAGGCGTCCGCTTCACACTTTCTGTAAATTTGGACACCTTTTCTTTAAGTGTTTCAATCGCAGAGGTGTCTGCTTTAAGCCATTTATTAATTCGGTCCGATTTTCCAATCCCAATTAATAACAACGCCATCCAAATATTGGCAACAACGATATCTACAAATACCATCCCTCCAAATAACTTTTGATTATAGCCATAAATTTCAAGCATCGCAGTTTGATTGGCACCGCCACCAATCCAGCTCCCCGCTAAAGTTGAGAGGCCTCTCCAAACGGCATCTGGACCAATTCCACCAACTGTTTCAGGAGATACCAATGCAATTAGATAGATGGCAATAGGCCCGCCAATAATGATACCTATGGTTCCAGTAAAAAACATAATTAATGCTTTCCAACCTAAATTAACAACGCCTTTTAAATCAATACTTAGAGTCATTAATACCAAAGCGGCGGGTAATAAATACCGACTTGCTACATAGTATAAACTACTGTTGTGTTGAGTTAATTCGCCACTAGGACTGAGTGTTTCCCATTCTGGACCAATCCATCCTAAAGTTGTAAATAACGCAGGAATCATATAGGCCATAAACAGTCCTGGAACGATTTTATAAAATTTATGCCAAAATCCAGACGGACGAGATTCTGTATAAAAAATTAATGCGATGGCTGACATAAGTATGCCAAAAACAATGGTGTCATCGGTGAATAAAGGCGTCGTGTCTATCATGGTTATTTTCTAATTTGATTCAAATATAAGTAAAATCGTTTTTGGCACGAATATTGGAAATTATATATATGTATTGCCTAACGTTTGTTAGTAATATATTTTGGTTGGTTAGTGATAAAAGCATCGTTTTTTAAATGATGCTTTTTTCAGTTTGTGAAATTTAAGTTAAAATAGAATGACTCAAATATTTTGGCACGGAAATTGAAATAAATTTAATCAATATTATTTTTTAGTTTTTTGTAAATAATATATTTTGGTTGGTTAGTAGTTAAAAGCATCATTTTATAATGATGCTTTTTTCTTTTCGATTAAATTAGAGCGTTATTTTAGGAGTCTAAATGTCAAATTGATTCGTTTTCCTATCGGTTTTTTAGTTTTCGAAATTTGGTGAAGCCATTGGTGTTGTGTTTCACCTTTCATAACTAATAAACTCCCATTTTGTAAATTGAGTTTGTACTTATGTGTTTTTATTTTTTTGTGTTTTAAATGAAATAGGCGTTCAGCACCAAAACTTACCGAGGCAATTACAGGGTTTATTCCAAGTTCTTTTTCATCATCGGCATGCCAGCCATTGCTGTCTTGACCATCTCTGTATAAATTTAATAAACAGGAAGAAAAAGTCATTTTTGTGGTTTCTTCAATCGTTGTCTTTATAGAACTTAAAAGAGGGGTGAAGGGGTGTGGTGTCATCGAGATGTTTGAATAACGGTACGCTGTTTTGTTGTTTGCATAAAAAGCAGTCAATCGGGGTTGTTTGTAAATTTTCCCATACACTTTGATATCGTCTTCTTGCCAAGGCGTGTTTTGATATAATTCTTCTAAAAGTATATTTGCGTCTTCCAATCCGAAAAATTGCGGATAGTAATCAATTTCTGCGTCTTGTAATGGAAGCCTTATAATTTCGGGAGTATCAAATAGTGACATACTTATAATTTGTTCGAAATTAGCTTAAGTTTTAATTGGACGCAAAATATTTAACAAAAAAAAAGACTGCCTTTTCAGACAGTCTCTTTACTTTTTTAAAAACGCTTGAAAAAATAAATTATTTTATCATTTCGTAGCTACGATTAATAAAATTTGTTAAGGCCTCTCCCTTAAGAAGCCCCTGAGACAATTGTGCTAAATCTAAACTTTGAGTGATTAAGCGCTCTTGTTTTTTCTTGGTTTTTGTGTTTAAAATTTCACCAACCAGTTCCGAGTTAATGTTTACAATAAGGTTATGCATTTCTGGCATATTTCCCATTCCAAACATACCGCCACCGCCGCCAGTTTGTTGCATCTCTTTCATTCGACGCATAAACTCGGGTTGTGTGATCATGAAGGGCGCAGAATTGCTATCCATAGTCTCTAGTTGTACCATGAATTTTTCTGAAGGCACCACTTCTTTTAAAATGGTTTCAAGGGTTGTTTTTTCTTCTTCACTAAGTTTAGAAACCGTTGCTTCATCTTTTTTGATCAAATTATCAACATGATCCGAATCAACTCGAACAAACGATGTGTTTTCTTTCTCGCTTTCTAATTTTTGGATTAAGTGAGATACAATCGGTGAATCTAACAATAAAACTTCGTAGCCTTTTGTTTTTGCTGCTTCAATATAACTGTGTTGCTCATCTTTATTAGAAGCATACAAAATCACTAACTTATCATCCTTATCTGTTTGGTTGGCTTTAATTTTGTTGTAAAGCTCTTCATACGTATAATACGTCCCGTCCACAGAAGGGTACAAGGCAAATGCTTCAGATTTTTCAAAGAATTTATCTTCAGAAAGCATCCCGTACTCAATCACGATTTTGATATCATCCCATTTAGATTCAAAATCGTCTCTGTTTGAATTAAAAAGGGATTTCATTTTATCTGCCACTTTTTTAGTGATGTACGAAGCGATTTTTTTGACAGCACCATCCGCCTGAAGATACGAACGAGACACATTTAATGGAATGTCTGGAGAATCAATCACCCCACGAAGCATGGTTAAAAACTCAGGGACAATTCCTTCAACATTATCTGTTACAAACACTTGGTTTTGATACAATTGGATTTTATCCTTTTGCATGTTCATATCATTGCCCATTTTTGGGAAATATAAAATCCCTGTCAAATTGAAAGGATAATCTACATTTAAATGAATGTTAAATAATGGCTCTTCAAACTGCATAGGATACAGTTCGCGGTAAAAACTTTTATAATCTTCATCTTTCAAATCGGCAGGAAGCTTTGTCCAAGCTGGTGACGGGTTGTTAATGATGTTGTCTACCGTGACTTTTCGTTGAGACTCCGTAGTTTCTTTACCATCTTTATCAGTAGTAGTTTCAGGGACATGCGTCTCATCATTTTCTTCTTTGGTTCCAAATTTAATTGGAATCGGCATGAATTTATTGTATTTATTTAGAAGGGTTGTGATACGACCTTCTTCAAGGAATTCTGTAGAATCGTCAGCAATATGTAAAATAATTTCAGTCCCTCGTTCAGTTTTGTCCGACTCTTCAAGTGTGTATTGAGGGCTACCATCACAAGTCCAATGCGCTGCAGGTTCATCTTTAAAAGATTTTGTGATGATTTCAACTTTTTCAGCCACCATAAATGCCGAGTAAAAGCCTAATCCAAAATGACCAATAATCCCAGAGTCATCTAATTTGTCTTTATACTTATCTAAAAACTCTTCTGCTCCAGAAAAAGCAACTTCATTAATGTATTTTTGAACTTCCTCAGAAGTCATCCCTAAACCTTGATCAATAATATGAAGCTTTTTTCCTTCTTTATCGATTTTAATTTCAATTTTAGGCGTGCCATACTTTACACTGACTTCACCAATATTGGTGAGGTGCTTTAATTTTAGAGTTGCATCGGTTGCATTACTGACAAGCTCACGCAAAAATATTTCGTGATCGCTATAGAGGAATTTTTTAATCAGTGGAAAAATATTATCTACGGATACATTAATCGTTCCTTTTGACATAATTGTGATTGTTTTTAAGTTATATTTGAAGTGTATAGTCAAAAAAAATACCAAATATCAAAAAGTGACAAACTGACATTTTAGTTTATATTTGTTTCACTTTTCACATAAACAAACAGCATGTATAACTCAAAAATCATAGGTTTAGGTCATTATGTGCCAGAAAACATTGTCACGAATGACGATTTGTCTAAAGTCATGGACACGACGGACGAATGGATTCAGGAACGCACTGGCATCAAAGAACGTCGATGGGTGAAACCAGGCGATGGACAATCAACCTTTACAATGGGTTTGGAAGCTGCCAAAAAGGCCATTTCAAACGCTGGGATCAACAAAGAAGACCTCGATCTTATTGTTTTTGCTACTTTAAGTCCAGATTATTATTTCCCAGGTCCTGGAGTTCAAATTCAAGAAGCTTTAGAAATTGATACTGTTGCCGCCTTAGATATTAGAGCGCAATGTTCTGGATTTGTATACTCGATTTCTGTAGCCGATCAGTTTATTAAAACAGGAATGTATAAAAATATTCTTGTGATTGGAAGTGAATTACAATCTCATGGAATTGATAAATCGACTCGAGGTCGCAGTATTTCAGTTATTTTTGGGGATGGCGCTGGTGCTGCTGTATTATCACGTGAAGAAAATATTTCAAAAGGGATTCTTTCCACTCATATACACTCTGAAGGAAAACATGCTCTTGAGCTAGCAACCGAAGCACCAGGAATGGGCACCCGTTGGGTGACCGATATTATTAAAGATAACGATGCTGAAGATTTAAGTTACCGTCCTTATATGAACGGTCAATTTGTGTTTAAACATGCTGTCAAACGTTTTAGCGAGGTGATTGCTGAAGGGTTACAAAAAAATAATTTAGAGGTGTCTGATATTGATATGTTAATTCCTCATCAAGCTAATTTGAGGATTTCTCAATTCATTCAAAAACGATTTGCGCTTTCTGACGATCAGGTTTATAATAACATTCAAAAATACGGCAATACAACTGCTGCCTCCATTCCAATCGCCTTGTCCGAAGCGCACGAACAAGGAAAAATTAAAGAAGGTGATACCGTTGTTTTAGCTGCTTTTGGCAGTGGATTTACCTGGGGGTCTGTGATTATAAAATGGTAGTTTTTTGGGTTACAGAAATCCACCACCAGATTTTTCGTCATCTGTTCTGTTTTTACGCGACTTTGCACTGTATTTAGTACTTCCAAATCGATAGGTGAGACCCAAATAAATGGTATTGCTTTCCCAGTTAAACTCGCCTTCTTGCACATAAGGGCTTGTGCCATCAAACCTAAATTTCATGGTATTAAAAATGTCATTGTAGTTCAGGCTGATACTGCCTTTGCCTTCGTCAAAACTGAAGCGTGATCCGACATTCACAAAGTACATTGGTTTCACGTTAAACTGCAAATTTGAGTTTCGTCCTCTGTAAAAACCAAAGGCGGTGAGGTTAACTTTCTTACTAACTTTGAAACTGTTGTATAATCTAAAATTCCATGCGACATTGTCAACTGAATTTGTTTCTGTGATGATATCCTTAATAACGGCAGTTTCAATTGGGGCGTTTAGCCGCTCTGCGATCCCCATAAGTGTTTGAGAATACAAATCAAAACTACCGTTTAAACTCCACCATTTTTTTGGTTTTAAGCTAGTCGATAATTCAACTCCAAAAGCAGTTGAATCGTCGAAATTATCATGGGTTAAAATCAAACGACCCGAATTCACGTCGGAACGATCAATAAATAAAGCTCGGTTAATTTCATTTGAAATTTGTCTGTAATAAGTTCCAAAAGTAATACTACCCCCTTTAATATTCCGGATGTAATTAAATTCAACCGAATTGGTAAATTGAGGTTGAAGATTGATGTTTCCATAGGAAGATACTAAGGGTGTGCTCCATTCTTTGATAGGGTTTATTTGGCCAATCCCTGGACGGTCGATACGTCTGCTATAATTAAGTTGAAAAGAATTTTTTTCAGAAGCTTCATACGTAATGTAAGCCGACGGATAGAGCTCGAAATAGTCATTTGAAAAACGATCTTCACTGATTTTATTTAACGGTTGACTTGCTTGAATCGCTAAGGCATTCACTTCTACATTTTCCAATCGCAATCCCAACTGATACGACCATTTGTCAATTTTCCGGTTATAATTCCCATACAGTGCATAAATATCTCGTGTGTAATCAAAATTTGTATTTGGGGTTGGGATAAGTACTCCTTCATCGTTAAAAGTATCCCCTGTAGATTCATATCCAATTAAAGAATTAAAGAGATTCGCTTGTACGCCAAGTTCTATTTTTGTGTGTTCGTCAATAGAATTCGCGTAGTCAAGATTGATCGTTGTTCGTTTCCGATCTGTTTTATTGAAGTCGATATAATCGGTGGTGCTGCCCACAGGGAATAAAAAGTCGGCAACACTCTTACTAGAGTAGGTGTTATGGTCAATTTCTAATTCTAGGTTATGCCCATCGTCATCAAAATCTATCTTATAATCAAAATTGTATTGGCTGGTCGAATCATCGCCATCATCAAGCCAAAATTGAGTCTGATTGAATGAAGCATCGTTGGCATATATAGCATTTGATTCCCCGTCATTTTTGGAATCTGATGTATTCTGATTTGTGAAAATGGACAATGTATGTTTGTCGTTAATGTAATAATCTACCCCAAATTTCAATAAATGAGATTTGCTGTCATCGTTAAATTTAAACAATTGTTTGGAGCTGTTTTCGGGTCGCTGGATGATGCCATTATTTTTATTTTTAGAAATATTATTACTGTAATTTGCAAAAACATTAAATTTCCCATTTCGGTAATTGGAGGTGAGGGCATTGTTTATTTTCGCTGTTTTTTCATAAGAAATACCCGTGCTAAAGTTCCCATTAAAACCCAGCATGGTATTTTTATGTAAGATGATATTAATCAATCCACTCATCCCTTCGGGGTTGTATTTTGCAGATGGGTTGGTAATCAATTCGATGGATTTTATGGCAGTAGACGGAATTTGTTTTAATAATTGAGCGGTTGGGATATTCGATAATTTTCCGTCGACCATAACTCGAACATTTGTATTTCCTCTCATGCTAATATCCCCTGTTTGTGTATCAACGCTTATTGAAGGGATGCCAACCATGAGCTCTGAAGCCGTCCCGCTGGCCGCTAAATCTTTTCCAATCGTAATCACTTTTCGGTCTACTTTTTGTTGAATACTTGACGTTTCAGCGATGACCGTGACTTCATCAAGAGTGGTGTTGTCTTCTTCTAAGGCAAGCGTTCCTAAATCAATCCTATTGGTGCTTTTATTAATCGTAATTTTGCGGTCTAACGTCTTATAACCAATATATTGAATGGAAACCGTAAAGGCACTTTCTTTAATATTCTTAATTTTAAAATAGCCCTCTTCATCTGTGATCCCGCCGGTGATGATGGTTCCTGATGTGGATTTTAAAATAATATTGACATATGGAAGGGCTTGGTTGAGTTTTGAGTCGATCACGCGACCGCTGATTTCTCCACCATCTATGGGGTTGCTCGCGTAAAGCGCTGGATTTAAAAACACAAACAGAGTAAGTAATACTGCAATTTTTTTCATTTCTTTGGGTATAATTTAGGGGCTTTAGTTGGTTAGACGACCACAAAAGACTATTGTTACTATTTTTTTCAAATTAATTCATTTTTAACACAATGTCAGAAACTAAAACACTCGTTCTTGGGGCTTCATTAAATCCTGAAAGATATTCTAATATCGCGCTGCATAAATTGAACTCCAATACTATTGAAACCAAAGCATTTGGTTTAAAAAAAGGAACGGTTTGCGGAATCGAAATTGATACAGAGTTACAAACTTATAAAGACATTCATACGGTCACCTTATATTTAAATCCAAAAAGACAAGAAGCGTATTATGAGTATATCATCGGCCTAAAACCTGCGCGTGTGATCTTTAATCCCGGGACCGAAAATCCCGTATTTTATGAGCGGTTAAACCAGGCTTTTATCAGTTATGAAGTGGCATGTACCTTGGTCTTACTTTCGACGAATCAGTATTAATCCTAAAAAAGTTAAGAGCCCATTAAGTGGGAGGAGTTCGTAGCCGATGACATAGCCGCCTAAAAATCCTGAAGGTATTTTTCCAATTAAAAACACAATCGTCACTGAAGCGAGTGCAACCATCCAAACATACCGATCTTTGATCTTATAATTTGTAAAGATTCCAAAAGAAAAGAGTCCCAAAAGAGGCCCGTAGGTGTAACCCGCGACGGTTAATAAGCTGTCAATAACGTTGGAGTTTAGGATGTATTTAAAAGCGATGATGACCACCACTAAAAGTACACTCATTCCAATATGTGTTTTTTTACGAATTGATTTTTGCTCGTGTTCAGATTTATCTTTCAGATCCAAAATATCTACACAAAAAGAGGTCGTCAAGGATGTTAAGGCACTATCGGCACTACTGTAAGCAGCGGCAATCAATCCCAAAATAAAAGTAACACCTAGTGTAATTCCTAAACCACTGTTCAAAGCAATTTCTGGAAATAATAAATCTGTTTTAGGTTTGCCGTCTAGAAGTGGAATTGCGATATTATTTTTCTTGGCATAAATAAATAATAGCGCCCCAAGAAGCATAAATAAAAAGGTCACAAAAGTAAGTACAATGCTAAAGGATAGCATATTTTTCTGAGCGTCTTTTAGTGATTTGCACGTTAGGTTTTTTTGCATCATGTCCTGATCCAATCCGGTCATACAAATGGTGATAAACAGACCGCCAAAAAAGGATTTAAGAAAGTAGTTTTTTTCTAGAATATTATCAGTATTAAAAATAGTGCTGTAGGATTTTAATTCATCAGAAGCCAGAAATTCTGTAAAACTCCAGCTCAAACTATCGGTGATAAAATAGATGGACAATACCACTGCCGTGATCATAAATAAGGTTTGAAGCGTATCCGTCCAAACAATGGTTTTAATGCCGCCTCTAAAGGTGTAAATCCAAATTAGTAAAATAGAAATGATGACCGTAATTTCGAAAGGGACATTCCACTCATTAAATACAAATTGTTGCAATACAATGGCGACTAAATACAATCGGAAGGCAGCGCCTAAAACTCGAGACACAAAAAAGAAAAAAGCCCCTGTTTTATGGCTTACAAACCCAAACCGTTGAAAAAGATACTCGTATATGGAGGTTAAATTTAATTTATAATACACAGGAAGCAGCACAAAAGCGACCACCACATAGCCCACCATATAACCCAATACCACTTGAAAATAACTAAACTGAGAGGCATCCACCCAGCCAGGAACCGATATAAAAGTAACCCCCGACAACGACGCGCCAATCATTCCAAAAGCCACCAGGTACCAGGGCGATTGTTTACCGGCTTTAAAAAAGTCCACATTGGAGTCGTTTTTCCCTGTCAAATATGAAATGAGAATTAATACTAGAAAATACCCTAAAAGGAGTGTAATAATTAAAAAAGAACTCATGTGCTGAAATAGTATTGGTTACCTTTACAATATTAACCAATTATAGCTTTATTATGAATAAATCAACCTTTATTTTAAGGGTTTTCTTATTGTCGTTTTTATCTATCGAAGCTCAAGACTATCTTGAGATGATGAACTCAAACCAATACACAGTTTTAGAAGTTCAAAATGCTGCCTAAGCCTATTTTGAAAACAGAGATACTGGTAGAGGAACTGGCTACAAAAGTTTTAAACGCTGGGAGTATGATGCGATTCGCATGCAAGATGACAATGGACTTTTAAAGTCACCTTCGTTTTATTATAAGGAGTTAGAACGGTACAATTCCTATCAAAACAATGCGGCGCAATTAGGACGAATGAATACGATCCCTAACTGGGAACAATTAGGGCCATCCTATTGGAATCAAACTTCGGGTTGGAATCCAGGGGTTGGACGAATTACCAGTATAGCCATTGATCCCAACGATGAAGATCATGTCATTATTGGATCTCCAGGAGGCGGTGTTTGGAAAACTACTAATGGTACTGCAACCTGGACTGCATTAACAGAAAATCTCTCCAATATTGAGGGAGATTACTAAAAAATTAATTGTAAACTAATTCCTATTTCAAAGGTTTATAGGTTTTTAAAATTATGACATAAGTTCGCATAATTTTATCTAAATTTGTGTCATGGAATTTTCATCAAAATTATTACAAAGTGCTGTGGACGAAGTTGCGCAATTGCCGGGTATCGGACGTCGGACTGCTTTGCGTCTCGTGTTGCATTTGATGCGTCAGCCTGAGTCGCAGACACTTCATTTGGCGGATGCCTTGCAAATGATGCGTCAGAACATTAACTTTTGTAAAAACTGCCACAATATTAGTGATTCAGAATTGTGTGAAATTTGCATCAATACCAACCGTCAACAAGATGTGGTGTGTGTGGTAGAAGACATTAGAGATGTGATGGCCATTGAAAGCACCGCATCATATAGAGGTGTTTATCATGTGCTAGGGGGTAAAATATCTCCCATGGATGGCGTCGGACCTCATGACTTAAAAATTAACAGCTTAATTGAAAAAATTCGCATAGGAAATACCAAAGAACTCATTTTTGCGTTGAGTTCTACGATGGAAGGCGATACGACTAATTTTTATATTTTTAAACAAATTCAAGATACCAATGTAAAAATTTCAACGATTGCTCGTGGAATTTCTGTCGGAGACGAATTAGAATATGCAGACGAAGTCACGCTTGGACGTAGCATCACCAATAGAATTCCATTTGAACTCTCTCTTAAATCCTAAATTATCTTGAAGCTATCAGTTGTCATTCTAAATTATAATGTGCGCTACTTTCTGGAACTTTGCTTGCAAAGTGTAGAAGCAGCTTTAGTCGATATTCCTTCAGAAATTATTGTGATAGACAATAATTCAAAGGATGACAGTTGCAAGATGGTAAAGGAACAATTCCCGTCAGTAGTTTTAATTCAGAACACATCAAACGTAGGGTTTTCAAAAGCCAATAATCAAGCAGTTAAAGTTGCCAAGGGTGCGTATGTTTGTATTCTAAACCCAGATACAGTGGTCGCGGAAGATACTTTTAAAACAATTCTCACCTTTGCAGATACACAAACAAACTTAGGAATTATTGGCTGTCGATTGATTGATGGTTCTGGGAAATTCCTTCCTGAGAGCAAACGAAATATTCCTGTAGTTAAAATTGCGATCAAAAAAATACTTGGAAATTCTCAACTGTATTATGCGACTCATGTTAAGGAACATGAGACCGCAAAAGTTGAGGTTTTAGTGGGGGCATTTATGTTACTCAAACGATCGTTATATAAGTCCTTAAATGGCTTCGACGAAGATTATTTTATGTACGGAGAGGACATCGATTTTTCTTATAAGTCGCTTAATGAAGGCTATGATAATTATTATTTTGGAGGCACCACCGTTATTCATTACAAAGGCGAAAGTACACGAAGAAATGAAAAGTATCTCAAACGGTTTTATGGTGCCATGCAGATTTTTCATCAAAAACATTTTAAATCTAATTTCTTTTCTGATTTCTTAGTTTCCGTAGTAATCAAACTATTAGTTCGATTAAAACCGTTAAAACGACAACAACCAGAAATTAGATATAAGTCGGTATTAATTTCATCAAATCCAGAAGCTCAATTAGTTGAAAAATTAAATCCAACGCTGATCACTTCAATAGATGAAGTAAGCGCAAGTTCTGAATTTATTTTTGATGCATCAACGATGTCGTTTAAGACGATTATTGATCAGATGCAGGTTTCTAAACCCAGACAGTCTATTTATAAAATTCAACCCAGAAATTGCACCTATATCCTTGGGAGTAATTCAGCGGACAGTATCGGAGACGTAATACAATTCTGATATTTATAAGTTGTTTCATCTATTTTAGTTAATTTTGTAGTCTATATTAATTTACCTATTTGCATAAAACTATGGCAAAATTTGAACTTAAATTACCCAAAATGGGTGAGAGTGTAGCCGAAGCCACGCTGACAGCATGGCTCAAAGAAGTAGGCGATACCATTGAAGCTGACGAAGCAGTTTTAGAAATTGCAACAGACAAGGTCGATAGTGAAATACCGAGTGAAGTTGAAGGCATCTTAATTCAGAAATTATTTGAAGTGGATGCGATTATTGAAGTTGGACAAACGATTGCCATTATTGAGACAGAATCTAGTTTTGAGACTGTCAACGCGTCTATTCCAGACGTCATCCCATCTAAAGAACCAGTAGAAGCTGTGGAATTAGAATCCTCTATTGAAAAAGTTCAAGAGACCTTGACTTCGATAACCTCAAATGATGCACGTTTTTACTCGCCCTTAGTAAAAAATATTGCTAAAAAAGAAGGCATTTCACAATTAGAACTGGATGCTGTTAAAGGCTCTGGAAAAGAAGGACGAGTGACCAAACAAGATATATTATCCTATTTGTCAAATAAAACTAATTCGCCACAACCGAAGTCACAGCCAGTCGCACAAGAGCAGCAAGTGGATACTAGTATCCTATCGCCACCTTCAATATCTGCCGTCACCCCAGTGGTTAGCCGTGGTGAAGATGAAATCATTGAAATGTCGCGGATGGGCAAGTTAGTTTCTAAGCATATGACGAATTCACTTCAAACGGCGGCACATGTGCAGTCTTTTATTGAAGTAGATGTGACTAAGATATGGAACTGGAGGCTAAAAATTAAAGATGGTTTTAAAGCACGAGAAGGGCAAAACATCACTTTTACCCCAATATTTATGGAAGCTGTGGCACATGCATTAACCTTACATCCAATGCTGAATGTGTCGGTTCAAGATGGAAAAATAATCAAACGAAAAAACATCAATATCGGAATGGCTGCGGCTTTAGAAGATGGCAATTTAATTGTCCCCGTCATCAAAAACGCAGATCAATTAAACCTTATTGGGATGACAAAAAGAGTCAATGATTTAGCGATACGTGCACGAAATAATCAATTAAAACCAGATGATATTCAAGATGGAACCTATACAGTGACCAATGTCGGCGGATTTGGAAGTATCATGGGAACGCCTATCATCAATCAACCACAAGTTGGAATTCTTGCGCTTGGAGCCATCAGAAAAGTCCCAGCAGTGATTGAAACTAGTGAAGGCGATTTTATTGGAATTAGACAAAAAATGTTTTTATCACATTCTTATGATCATCGAGTGGTCAATGGAGCGCTTGGCGGTCAGTTTATAAAAACTGTCAAAGAATACCTCGAAGCATGGGATGAAACTCGAACACTATAATTATGCAACTAAACCTAAACAAATCCATTTGTTTCTTTGATTTAGAAACCACCGGTATCAGTATTACCAAAGACCGAATTGTTGAAATTTCTATTTTAAAAGTAAACCCCGATGGTTCAGAAGAAAAGAAAACCTGGTTAGTAAATCCAGAAATGCCAATTCCGCCACAAGTCGTTGCAGTTCACGGCATCACCAATGAGAAAGTGGCCAATGCACCTACATTTAATACGCTTGCGAAAGAAGTTAATACGTGGATTAAAGACTCTGATTTAGGAGGCTTTAATTCTAACCGTTTTGACATTCCTTTATTGGCTGAAGAAATGCTAAGAGCAGGTATTGATTTTGATATGAAAAACAGGCAATCGGTTGATGTGCAAACGATTTTTCATAAAATGGAGCAACGCACTTTGACTGCAGCGTTTAAGTTTTACTGTGATAGAAGCCTCGAAGATGCGCATAGTGCGGAAGCCGATACCATGGCGACCTATGAAGTTTTAAAAGCACAACTAGATCGTTATGAAGATTTAGAAAACGATACAAAATTTTTAGCCGACTTTAGTTCTCGAAAAAAAATTGCAGACTTTGCTGGTTTTATTGCATATGATAAAGACGGAGATGAATGTTTTTCTTTTGGAAAACATAAAGGTAAAAAAGTGACGGAAATTCTTGAAAAAGAGCCTGGGTATTTTGGGTGGTTACTTTCAGCAGATTTCCCACTTTACACCAAAAAAGTATTAACAGCCATCAAATTACGGGCGTTTAATAATAAACTTCAATAATGAAGCTCATTTGTATTGGGCGTAATTATGCGCAACACATTTCAGAACTCAA
>ERZ1047472.1086-NODE-1086-length-21850-cov-9.862124_pt1 | contig 21850 bp, 18 predicted proteins | sample MGYA00383095_ERZ1047472 | MGnify/ENA primary metagenome ERZ1047472 (study PRJEB29581, sample SAMEA5548365) | metagenome | biome: marine; feature: coastal; material: water | depth 1 m | study: Short-term variability in the microbial, nano- and picoplankton... | reverse complement strand
ATTAGTTTTTTCTTTTGCTCCTCGTGTCCGTAGTTTTTAATCTCGACATATACTTGTTCTATAATCTCTACAACTCTAGCATGGATAATTTTAGACAGGTTTTTTAACGTAATCTCCTTTGGGTCGCGACCTCTTAAACCAGGAATAGAAACTATCTCATTATCTTTATTTTCACCTGGCCATGCAGAACCGAATTTCATTTTCAGTAATTCAGCTTGTTTTTCAATAATTGAACAACCTTCTTTTATATCCTCGGTGATTACATTTCCTCCAAAAGGTATTACTGCTGTATGCCGTATAATACCGTCTTTAAAAACTGCTAAATCTGTTGTTCCACCACCTATATCAATAAGTGCTACACCCGCTTCTTTTTCTTCTTGACTTAATACTGCATTTGCAGAAGCTAAAGGCTCTAAAGTAATACCTTCTAGTTCTAAATCTGAGCTTTTTATACAACGTCCAATATTTCTTATAGAAGACACTTGACCTACTACGACATGAAAGTTAGCTTCTAATCTTCCGCCATACATGCCAATTGGTTCTGATATTTCGGCTTGTCCATCTACTTTAAACTCTTGAGGTAATACATGGATGATTTCTTCTCCAGGAAGCATTACAAGTTTGTGTACTTGATTGATTAATCTATCAATATCGGCTTCGTCAATAACCAATTCTGAATTGGCTCTTGTGATATAATCGCTATGTTGTAAACTTCGAATATGCTGACCAGCAATACCAACTGTAACACCTTCAATTTTTTCAGAAGCTGCAGTCTCCGCCTCATGGACAGCTTGTTTGATAGACTGAATAGTTTGCGTGATATTATTTACTACGCCACGATGAACACCAAGACTTTTGGATTTTCCTACGCCTAAAATTTCAACTTTTCCGTATTCGTTTTTACGACCAATCATAGCCACAATTTTTGTGGTTCCTATATCCAATCCTACCGAAATATTATGCTTTTCCATAATCTATTTTTTAGTGCATATCACTTGGTTATCAAACCTTAAGTTTACACTGCTAAACGTGTTTATTGTTTTATCTTTTATTGCCTTTTTATAAAAAGCTTTAAAATTGCTTATCTTTTTTTTGAGCTTATCAAAGCTACCTATATATAGTTTAAAGTCGTATTTACGTAATCTTAAACTTATATTTTTATCTGAATCTTGACTTATTTCTATAACATGTTGTTTTAAAAATTTATCCTGATCTATAACTTTAGCTATTTCATAAACCCTATCTAACTTGGTTTTATAAACCGTACCTGTTACCAGCGGCACTCTTGCTGAATAATTTGCTGATAGCGGCATGTAAGATCCTTCATCATCTATGTAATATGAAGCATTTGTATACACTCTTGCTATTGGTCTTTTTTGCACGATTTCTGCTGAAACCTCTCCATTTACTGACATGTAAACTTCAGCATTTTTAACCATCGGATTAGAATTCAGTGCAGATTCTAATTCATTCAAATCTATAATATCTTTGCTGTCATTATTAAGACCACTCGGATTTTGTATTAACAATTTACTAACATTATCATGTGTTAGATATAAGTTATCCGAACCTAAAAACTCCACTATTGGCTTAGCGACAACGCGCGATTTGTTTCTAGCATTTGTAAATGCATACAAAAACACTACTAAACCTAGTAAAATCAACACTTTTATATAACCGTAATTAACTCGCAATACTCAATGCTTTTTTTATTGTTTTTACTTCTTCTCCAATATCTCCGGCTCCAATAGTTAAAATAATTTTGGCCGAACTTAATTTTATATTTTTTATTAGTGATTTTTTACCAATCAATGTTTTATTTTGGTTTGAAATCTTACTTAATAACCATGAAGAATTGACGCCTTCTATTGGCAATTCTCTTGCTGGGTAAATATCTAACAGAATAACTTCATCAAATTGAGATAAGGCTTCTGCAAACTCATCAGCAAAATCTTTTGTTCTAGAAAAAAGATGTGGCTGAAATATTGCTAGTACCTTTTCATTTGGATACATCTCTCGCACCGCATGATGTACTGCATTAATTTCTTCAGGATGATGTGCATAATCATCTATAAACACTAAATCATCTGTTTTAATCTGGTAGGTAAATCGTCGTTTGACACCTTTATAAGATGCTAAAGCTTTGGCGAGCTGTGGTCGAGGGAGACCATATTCTACAGACATCGCCAATGCTATCAATGCATTAGACAAGTTATGTCTACCAGGTAGGTTAAATTTGAAATCTTCGAGAATAGCTATAGGTGTTTTTACATCAAAAACATATGTACCATTTTCTATTCTAATATTTTGTGCGGTGTAATCTGAATTGTCTTCAATACCATATGTTATTCCTTCAATAGGTAAACCATTTCTAACAAATAGCTTTCCTTTTGGTTTTATCTTTTTTGTAAAGTCTTTAAAAGACTTCTTGAGTTCTGAAGCATCTCCATAAATATCTAAATGGTCTGCATCCATTGATGTAATACAAGCATAATCCGGAGAAAGTGTTAAGAAAGAACGGTCAAACTCATCAGCTTCGACAGCAGTTACTTCAGTTCCATTTACGATAAGGTTAGAATTATAGTTCTCACTAATACCTCCCAAAAAAGCAGTCATATTAACATTACATTCTTTTAGTAAATGTCCAAGAATACTTGTTGTTGTAGTTTTGCCGTGCGTTCCTGCTACAGCAAAGCAAAAGGTGTTTTTAGTTATATCACCAAGTACCTCAGAACGCTTCTTAACTTCAAACCCATTATCTATAAAATAGTTGAATTCTAAATGTGATTTTGGAATAGCTGGTGTATAAACAACAAGTGTTGATGATTGGTTTTTAAATTCTAATGGAATAGCATTTATAGCATCTTCAAAATGAATCTTGACACCAATGTTCTCTAATGCTTTTGTAATTTCCGAAGGTGTTTTGTCATAACCAGAAACTTTGTTTCCGCTATCTACGAAATAGCGCGCCAAAGCACTCATGCCAATACCGCCAATTCCAATGAAATAAATATTTGTTTTATTACTCATTTATTCTCAATAGCTTTTCTACTTCGTCTGCTATATCTTTTGTGGCATTAATCAATGCCAATTGTTTAATGTTTTTTCCTAAAATATTTCTACTCTCTTCAGATTTTAAAAGCTTCTCAAAAGCTGTATTAAAATCAGAATCAAGTTGAGATTCCTTAACTAAAATTGCTGCATTTTTATCAGTGATTGCTTGTGCATTTTTTGTCTGATGGTCTTCTGCAACATTTGGTGATGGAATAAAAATTACGGGTTTACCTACCACACAGAGCTCCGAAACTGAGCTTGCACCTGATCTAGAAATAATGATATCTGATGCAGCATAAGCCAAATCCATAGTATTTAAAAACGTATGAACTTGCACATTATCATTAGCATTATACTTACTGTATTCCTCTTGATACAACTTACCGCATTGCCAAATGAGTTGTATGTCATGAGTTTTGAAAAACTCTAGCTTACTTTCAATCAATTGATTTACACGTCTAGCACCTAAACTTCCACCCAAAACCAAAAGCGTCAGTTTGTTTTTATCTAAATTGAACTCACTTAATCCAGATATTTTTTTATTTTCAATTTCTATTAAATCTTTTCGGATTGGATTCCCTGTTAATACAATCTTTTCTTTAGGAAAAAAACGCTCTAAACCTTCATACGCTACACAAATACTATTGGCTTTTTTACTCAGTAGTTTATTTGTAATCCCTGGATAAGAATTTTGCTCTTGAATTAGTGTTGGTATACCTTTTGAATTCGCAACCTGTAATAAAGGACCACTAGCAAACCCACCTGTTCCTATGACAACATTGGGCTTATACGTGTTGATAATTCGTCTTGACTTAAAAAGACTAGACATCAATTTAAAGGGAAACATTAGATTTTTTAAAGTTAGCTTACGTTGAATGCCTGATATCCAAAGCCCTTCTATTTTGAAACCAGCTTGTGGTACTTTTTCCATTTCCATTCGGTCCTTTGCACCAACAAATAAAAATTTTGAACCAGGAAATCGTAACTTCAGCTCATTTGCAATTGCTATTGCTGGATAAATGTGTCCGCCTGTTCCGCCGCCTGATAAAATAAATTTGTATGTCGATTGGCTATTGTTCAATTTTCTAGATGGTTTCTGATAAAATATCTAATGGGTTGTCTTCTTGTCCTTCTTGGGCTTTAATCTCTTGACGTTTTGCACTAACACTAAGTATAATACCTATAGCCATACATGTCATCCAAATTGATGTACCTCCACTACTTATTAGTGGCAATGTTTGCCCAGTCACTGGAAATAACTCTACAGCTACTGCCATATTTATTAATGCTTGAAATACGATTGGTAATCCTACACCGAGCACCAAAAGTTTTCCAAAAATTGTATCTGATTTCTGAGAAACAATAACTAGCCTAAACAATAACCATGAATACATTACTAAGAGAAATAAACCTCCAAAAAGTCCATACTCTTCAATTATTATTGCAAAAATAAAATCTGATGACGATTGTGGTAAAATATGTTTTTGCTTACTCTTTCCGGGACCTTGTGGGGAAATACCTGTAGCTATTGCAATTTTTGCGTTCTCAATTTGATAATCTTCCTCAGTATCTTCACCATTTGTAAAATTCTCGATTCTACTTATCCATGTGTCTACACGATTTGGCATAACATTTGGAAAAGACTTAGCTACTAAAACAAAAAAGACAAGTGCTATTATACCTGAACCAATAATTACAAGTAGATATTTAATTGGATATCCTCCAAGAAAAGTCAATAAAATAACCATTGCAAAAATAATAGCTGTAGTCGAAAAATTTGCAGGTAATATTAATGCTAGAATAATAAAAACTGGCATCCACAATGGTAGTATCGTCTCTTTAAAAGATATCTCCTTGTCTTTGATTTTTGACAAATAGCGTGCTACATAAACCATTAAAACAACAGATGCTAGTGCCGATGTCTGAAAAGACATGTTAACTATCGGTATATTAATCCAACGACTAGCATTTGCACCGTCTATGGTTGTACCTTGGAGTACGGTTACTATCAATAAGACTATCACAATTGGAATCATGACCATTGACAAACCTCTGAAGTAGCGATACGGAATACGATGTACTGCATACATTATCGCAAAGCCTAAAAAAAGATGCATACCATGCTTAAATAAATAAGGAAATGTACTTCCTGAACCGCCAGTATATGCCAAATTACTGGCTGCAGAAAATACAGGCAAAAATGAGAAAATAGCTAATAAAGTTGCTATAGCCCAAATAAGCCTATCACCTTTTATATTTTGAAACACTGATTGCATTTATATATTAAAGCTTACGAACTGAATCTTTGAATTGACGGCCTCTATCTTCATAATTTTCAAACAAATCGAAACTAGCACATGCTGGAGACAGTAAAACATTATCTCCTGCACTTGCTACCTTGTAAGCAATTTTAACAGCTTCACTCATAAATTGAGTTTCGATAATTACATCTACCATATTTCCAAAATTTTCCATCAGTTTCGCATTGTCAATCCCTAAACATATGATTGCTTTTACTTTTTCGTTTACAAAAGGAAAAAGCTCTCTGTAATCATTGCCCTTATCTTCACCTCCAACAATCCACACAGTTGGTGCTTGCATGCTTTCTAAAGCAAAATAAGTAGCATTAACATTTGTCGCTTTTGAGTCGTTGATATATTGTACTTTATTAATCCTTAGTACATTTTCTAGTCGATGCTCAACACCTTGAAAATTTTCTAAACTTTCCCTAATGGTCTGTTTTCTAATTTTAAGTAAGTGAGCGGCTGTTGATGCAGCCATTGCATTTTTAACGTTATGTTTTCCATCTAATGCTAGTTTTTTTATTGGCATAGTTATTTGATTATTATCAATAGTTATTATTATTTCTTTGTTTTTTATATATGCACCATTCTCAACAATCTTATTTAATGAGAATGGTAATTTTTTAGATTTGATGGTGTTTGATTTTATCCAATTTTCGATAACTGGGTCATCGGCATCATAAATGAAAAAATCGTCTTCAGTCTGTTTTTCTACAATTCTAAATTTTGAGGCGATATAGTTTTCAAACTTATAATCGTAGCGGTCCAGATGGTCGGGCGTAATATTAGTTAGTATGGCAATTTTTGGCTTGAAATCTTTTATGTCATCCAACTGAAAACTGCTAACTTCTAATACATAGTAATTATGATTTTCTTCAAGAATTTGTTTAGCGAAACTGTCTCCTATATTACCAGCTAAACCAACATCTAAATCTTGTTTTAGTAGATGATAAGTCAAACTTGCGGTTGTAGTTTTACCATTACTTCCAGTAATAGCGACTAAAGTTGCATTGGTAAACTTTGACGCAAATTCAATTTCAGAAACAATAGGTATGCCTTGCTCTCGAATCTGCTTTACCATAGTTACCTTATCAGGAATTCCTGGACTTTTCATTACAACATCTGCATTCAGAATTTTTGATTCTGTATGTTTTTTATCTTCCCATGTAATCTCATTATGTATAAGAACGTCTTTGTATTCTTTTTTTATTTCACCATTATCCGAAATAAAAACATCGTACCCTTTTTCTTTTCCTAAAAGCGCTGAACCAACACCACTTTCCCCACCACCAAGAATCACAAGCCTTTTCATCTATCTAATTTTCAATGTCACAATAGTTAGGATGGCTAACAAGATTCCTATAATCCAAAATCTAGTTACTATTTTACTTTCGTGATATCCTGATTTTTGATAATGATGATGCAAAGGCGACATCTTAAAAATGCGTCGACCTTCACCAAACTTCTTTCTTGTGTATTTGAAATAACTTACCTGCATGACTACCGATAAGTTTTCTGCTAAGAATATGCCACATAAGATTGGAATCAACCATTCTTTCCTTATTGCTATAGCTATTACTGCAATGATTCCTCCAATCGTTAAACTTCCTGTATCACCCATAAATATTTGAGCTGGATAGGTATTATACCATAAGAATCCGATTAAAGCACCTACAAAAGCTGCTATATAAATTGTAATCTCAGACACAAGCGGTATATACATGATATTGAGGTATTCTGAAAAAATAATATTACCAGACACCCAAGCAAAAATCCCTAAAGTAAGAACAATTATTGCTGATGTCCCGGCGGCTAGACCATCAATACCATCAGTAAGATTTGCTCCATTTGATACTGCTGTTATTATAAATATTGCAGCCAATATGAAAATTATCCAAGCATATTTTTCTAAATCTGGACTAATCCAAGTGATTAAATCTGCGTAATCAAATTCATTATTTTTTACAAAAGGAATAGTGGTTTTTGTAGATTTCTCTTCAGCTTCAAATAATTTAAAAGGTTCTATGTCAGGATTTTCTGCTAACAACACTTTTTGCTGCTCAATCGGCAACTTCTCTTTCATAGTCACATCCTGATGAAAATAAAGAGTTGCACCAACGATAATACCCAAACCAACTTGACCAAGTACTTTGAACCTCCCTTTTAAACCTTCCTTATTATTTTTAAACTTCTTGATGTAGTCATCAATAAAGCCAATGGCTCCCATCCAAACCGTAGTTATAATCAATAAAATGATGTAAATATTTGCGATTTTAGCTAATAATAGTACTGGTATTAAAGTTGCTAAAATTATAATCAAACCACCCATAGTTGGTGTCCCAGCTTTTTCAGCTTGACCTTCTAAACCTAAATCTCTAATCGTTTCGCCAACTTGTTTTTTCTGTAAAAAACGTATAATTCTCTTTCCATATACAATAGAGATAAGAAGAGATAAAATCATTGCAATTGCAGCTCTGAATGTCAAAAACCCAAATAATGAAGCACCAGGAAACTGAAACTGCTTTTCTAAATAATCGAATAGGTAGTATAACATTTATTACTTTTTTATAATCAATAATTAATCGCTTCGGGTATGCTCGGCGATCATTTTTATTTTTGCAATTGTTTTAACAATTCTCCTACAATCTTATAATCATCAAAATCGTTTCGCTTTCCATTAATCTCTTGATAATTCTCATGACCCTTACCAGCTATAAGAATAATATCATTTGGTTGAGCCATTTGGCAAGCTGTACGTATGGCTTTTTTCCTGTCTAAGATTGACACTATTTTTTTGAAATTTTGAGGTGCTACACCAGCTTCAATAGCGTCTATAATAGATTGTGGTTCTTCTGTTCTTGGATTATCGCTAGTAAAAATAACTTTGGTGCTCAATGCCGATGCTATGTGACCCATCTTAGGTCTTTTATCTACATCTCTATCACCACCACAGCCAACGACGGTGATTAATTCTTCATTTTTTGTACGGATTGAGTTTATTGTCTCTAGTACATTTTTTAATGCATCTGGCGTATGGGCATAATCGACAATTGCAGTAATCTTTTCTTCTGAAATAAAATATTCGAAACGTCCACTAACACTTTCGAGTTCACTTATATGTCTTAAACTTTCTTCATTTTCGAGACCTAATAATTCTGAAGTCGCATAAATGGACAATAAATTGTAGGCATTGAAATTGCCTATTAGTTTTGTCCAAACTTCGTTATCATTTAGTTTAAGGAGTAAACCTCCAAACTGATTTTCTAAAATCTGTGCCCTGTAATCTGCATAAGTTTTTAAAGCGTAGGTACATTTTTTTGCATTTGTATTTTGCATCATTACCAAGCCATTTTTGTCATCTGTGTTTACTAAGCAAAAAGCTGTCTTCGGTAAGCCATCAAAAAACGCCTTCTTTACATCTCTATATTCTGCAAATGAATTATGATAATCCAAATGGTCGTGTGAAAGGTTAGTGAATATGCCTCCTGAAAACTGTAAGCCTTCAGTTCTACTTTGATGAATGCCATGTGAGCTTACTTCCATAAAGCAAAACTCCACACCTTCATCATTCATCTGTTGTAAGTACTTATTAATCGTTAATGAATCTGGCGTTGTATGTGTAGCTTTATATTCCTTATCATCAACCATGATTTTTACAGTAGATAATAGACCTACTTTATAGCCTGCTCTTTTAAATAACTGATACAACAAGTAACTTACAGTGGTTTTTCCATTAGTTCCTGTTGTACCGACTAACTTTAAATTCTCTGAAGGATTATCGTAATAATTTGCCGCCATAAAGGCTAGAGCTTTATTAGAATTTTCAACTTCTATATATGTTACGTTATCTACTAAATTATTTGGTATAACTTGACAAATAATTGCCTTTGCACCGTCATTAATCGCTTTAGATATATAGTCATGTCCATCCGAAATTGTTCCAACAAGTGCTATAAAAACATCATTAGATTCTACTTTACGAGAATCAAATTCAATTTTGTTAACTGTTACACTTGTGCTCCCAACAACAGCATTAATTGTAACCTTATACAATATGTCCTTTAAAGGTTTCAAGATGCTTCTAAGACGACGGTTTGATTAGACTTTAGTTTTATATCTTTTGAAATAGACTGTGATTTTATCACTCCACTTCCTCTTAATTTTACATTTACTTTCACATCCATGTTTTCCAAAAAGGCAACAGCATCCATAGCTGCAACACCTACTAAATTTGGCATAATAGTTTTATAGGTGTTTGAAATCGAATTGAACTTCTCAAAATCTTTTACAACTTGAGGATTATTATACTCCACAGATTGAATCTCATCAATTAAAGGCGTATCTGTATATATTTTTTGTGCTATGCGTTTGAAAACTGGACCAGAAACATCCGCACCATAAAAACCAACTTTTGTACTTGGTTTATGAATAACTACGATACAAGAATATTTAGGATTTTCTACCGGAAAGTACCCCGCAAAAGAAGACACATATTTTCGATCTTTTCTCCACGCCTCAATATCAGCATAATCAGTCCAAGCCGTCCCTGTTTTACCTGCCATTGAAAAAGTTTCAGAATAGAGTTTTTTTCCTGTACCTCTTAATACGATATTTTTTAGAATGTCTTTAATCTTTGAAAGAGTTTGATCTGAACAAATCCTATCTACTAAGACTTCTTTATCAAACACTTCTATATTTCTATCAAATTCTTTTACGGCTCTTAAAAATCTTGGTTTAATTAATTGACCATTATTAGCAATAGCATTATAAAAAGCCAAAGTTTGCAAAGGCGTTAACCGCATATTGTAACCGTAAGAAATTGAAGGCAGTGCATTTCGACTCCAATTACTTGCTCCTGGATAAGGTATATCTGGAATACCTTCTCCTATAATTGAAACTCCTAATGTATCATTCAAGCGCCATTGTCGAAGACGCTTTAAAAACTTTTCAGGATTATTTTTATAATTATCATCAATAATAGTTGCTAGACCAATATTTGATGATACCTCTAAAGCTTTTGCTGCAGAAATTTTACCATGTCCAGCTCCAGAATCGTAAATAGTTCTCCCATAAAATCTTTTGCTTCCATTCTTGGTATCTATAACAGTAGAAGTATCTATAACTTTATCCTCTAAAGCCGCCATCATTGCCATAACTTTAAAGGTCGAACCTGGCTCATGACTTTCGCCAACTGCATAATTTAACCGTTCGTAATATTTACCTTCGCGATTACGACCTAAGTTTGAAATGGCTTTTATCTCTCCTGTTTTCACGTCCATAACCACTACACAACCATGTTCTGCTTCATACTCTTCAAGCTGTCCTAGTAACGAGTGGTGCGCAATATCTTGAATATTCACATCTATAGTTGTATAGATATCATACCCATTTTTAGGCTCAATTTCATTGACATCTTGGATAGGTTTCCACTCGCCTTTACCTATTTTTTGTTTCAGGCGTTTTCCATTTGTACCACGTAAATAATCTTTTCCGAATGCACCGTCTATACCAACCCTTGTGTAATAATTATTTTCATCTTTGCGTTCATATCCAATTGAACGTTCAGCGATACCGCCAAGCGGATGTTCTCTCTTAGTCGTTTGGTCATATACAAATCCCCCACGAATAGAACCTAATTTAAAAAGTGGAAAATTTCGAACTCTTACAAATTCTGAATACGATAGATTTGTAAGCAATAACAAATACTGATTTTTAGTCTTTCGAGCTTTGCTGATTTTCTTCTCAATACCACTTGAAGTTTTTCCTGTAAAAACAGCTAAAGAATCGCACAAAGGTTTGATGTATTTATTAAAGTTTTTATCAGTAGACGTAACCGCATCAATAGCTATATCATATTTTGGAATAGAGGTTGCTAACAAACTACCGTCAGCAGAATATACATTTCCTCGATTTGCTGGAATATCAAAACGTTTGATTGTACGTTTTTGTGCCATTGCACGATATTTATCACCATCAACAAACTGAATAGTACACAGCTTAAAAACTACAGCAAGCGCAAAGACAAACATACAGCCTGCGACGAAGTACAATCTGTTTAATATGTTAGTTTCTGTTGTTGCCAAAGCTTATTTATTTGACGATTTTACTATGATTTTTATTGGAGGATTTAATGAAATCCCTATACCTTTTTCTTTCATTTTGGTTTCTATATAGGATTCTTTTTTTAGTCCCATTAGCTTACCTCTATTATCTACAAATGCAGAACGCAATTCCTTTACCTCATTACTTAAACTCGATATCTGAAATACCTTTTTGTCTGCACTATGAGCACTTGCAATCATGATTATGGCTAGACATGATATAAAAAGAATGACCCGCCAATTTTTAAACGAATCATCACTGATTAGAAATGTACCTCTTAATATGCTGTAGATACTTTTTTTCACAATTTTTCTGCTATCCTAAGTTTGGCACTACGTGCTCTATTATTTATTTTAATTTCTTCTTGACTTGGAACGACTAATCCTCCAACCTTTTTTAATGGCACTTCGAAATTGCCAAATATGTCTCGTTCAGGTTCGCCTTCAAACATTCCGTTTCTTATAAAGCGTTTTACCAATCTATCTTCTAATGAGTGATATGAGATAAAACTTAAACGACCCTTTTCTTTCAATAAATCTGGTGTTTGATGTAGTAATTCTTTTAAAACTTCAATCTCTTGATTAACCTCTATTCTTATAGCTTGGTAAATCTGAGCTAAAACCTTGTTTTCTTTTCTATGATTTAAAAAGCGTTTTAAAACTCTCTTAAGCTGTTCGCTAGTTTTTATTTCTTCATTTTCTCTTTCTTCAACAATCACCTTTGCCATCGCTGGTGCTTGTCTCAATTCACCATACTGAAGGAATACTTGTTTTAAATCTTCTTCTTCATAAGTGTTTACCACTTCAAAAGCTGAAAGTGCACTATCTTGATTCATTCTCATATCTAAGTCCGCTTCAAATCTGGTTGAAAAACCTCTTTCAGCGACATCAAATTGATGAGACGATACTCCAAAATCAGCAAGTATTCCATCAACTTGTTTAACACCATGAAACTTCAAAAAACGTTTGATGAATCTAAAATTTTCATTTATGAGCGTAAATCTATCGTCATCAATAGTATTATTTAGCGCATCTGTATCTTGATCAAAAGCGTATAGTTTTCCTTGTGACCCTAGTCTATTTAAAATTTCTCGACTATGTCCTCCACCACCAAAAGTGACATCTACATATACACCTTCTGGTTTTACATCTAGACCATCGACTGTTTCTTTGAGTAAAACCGCACTATGATACTCCATCTTCATTATCGTCTTGTCCCATAACTTCCTCAGCTAAATCTGCAAAATCTAGTGCTGCGTCATCAATAGCTTTTTCGTACTTATCCTTATCCCATATTTCAACAATATTAACCGCAGAGGCTAAAACTGTTTGTTTCGTAATTCCTGAAAAAGACAATAAATTTTTTGGTATTAGCAATCGACCTGTAGCATCAACCTCTACGACTTTTACACCTGCTGTAAAGCGGCGAATGAAAGTATCATTCTTTTTATTAAAACGATTAAGCTTGTTTACTTTTTGCATTAATTTTTCCCATTCTGGCATTGGGTACAGCTCTAAACATGGCTGAAAAACCGCGCGTTTAAGGACAAATCCAGATTGCATCACAGGAGCCAACTGTTTTTTTAAAACAGCTGGCAGCATAAGCCTTCCTTTGGCATCTGCTTTCACTTCGTATGTTCCTATTAATGCATTCAATCTATTGGGTCAAAAAAGGTTGCAATTCAATTTGCAAATCAAATATATCGAAAAAATACCCATATTTTACCACATTCTACCACTTTTGTTAATAAGTTTTTATTTTTTCGACAAAAAATATTGTCAATAACGCAAACAAAAACTTGTATAATTAGATTAAAAATGTGGGTTAGAATTGAAGTTATTATACCAAGTATTTAACTATATTTGTTTTTAACTATTCTAACTAATTCATGGCACACCTTTTAAAGGAAGAAGGAGATTTTAAATACATCGAAGTTGGTGAAGGCACACCAATTATAGTCCTTCACGGACTTATGGGTGGGCTTAGTAATTTTGATGGCGTTACTAATTTTTTTAGTGCTAAAGGCTATAAAGTCGTTATCCCAGAATTACCACTTTATACCATGTCACTTTTAAAAACTAATGTAAAGGCTTTTGCAAATTACCTGAAAAAATTTATAGATTTTAAAGGTTATGAAAGTGTATTATTGTTAGGAAATTCTCTAGGCGGTCATATTGGTTTATACCACACAAAATTATATCCCAAAAAAGTGAAGGGTCTTGTAATCACAGGAAGTTCAGGGCTTTATGAAAGCGCGATGGGAAGTGGCTATACCAAACGAAGTGATTATGAAGTTATAAAGAAAAAAGCACAAGATGTTTTTTATGACCCTAAAGTTGCTACAAAAGAGATTGTTGATGAAGTCTACGAAACTGTAAATGATAGAAATAAACTCATCAAAACATTGGCTATTGCAAAAAGTGCTATTAGACATAACATGGCCAAAGATTTACCTAATATGCATACACCAACTTGTATTATTTGGGGGAAAAATGATAACGTAACACCACCAGAAGTTGCTGATGAGTTTTACGAATTACTTCCAGATTCTGATTTATTTTGGATAGACAAATGCGGCCATGCTGCTATGATGGAACACCCTGATACGTTTAACAAGATACTTTTGGGCTGGTTAAAATCTCGAAAGTTTTAAAATCTATATTTACTACAATACTTTCATCTCAAGCTCTTTTACACAAAGATGCTTAACTTTGCGTCATGAAAATAAAATCTGCTGAATTTTTAATTAGTAACTCAGAAGTATCAAAATGTCCTACTAAACCATTTCCTGAATATGCTTTTATAGGTAGAAGTAATGTCGGAAAATCTTCGCTAATAAACATGTTAACCGGTCGAAAGAGCTTAGCAAAAACCTCTGGAAGACCAGGAAAAACTCAACTTATCAATCACTTTCTAATTAATAAAAAGTGGTTTTTGGTAGATTTACCTGGTTACGGGTATGCTCGAGTTTCAAAGTCCTCAAAGAAGACCTTTCAGAAATTCATTACAAACTATTTTGAACAACGCAAGCAATTAGTTTCTGCATTTGTTTTAATAGATATTAGACACAAACCTCAGCCTGTAGACTTAGAGTTTATGCAATATTTGGGCGAACATGAAATCCCATTTTCTATCATCTTTACAAAAGCAGATAAACTAAAGCCAAAAGCTATAGAAAAACACGTTGTAGATTATTGTAACAACCTATTGCAATTTTGGGAAGAACTACCATCACATTTTGTAACATCGTCTAGTAAAACTATCGGTAAGGAAGAAGTTTTAAACTTTATTGATGAAACTAATAAAGAGATTGAGCAATTGAGAAAAGAAAGTTAAGTCTTTACATCCAACGCATCACGTAAGGCATTACCGATTAGCATAAAAGCCATTACCAAAACCATTATGCAAATACCTGGAATTAGCGCTAAATAAGGCTTCCCTAAAATGATATAATTGTAATGGTCTTTTATCATGGCACCCCAACTTGCCATTGGCGGTTGTGCACCAATACCCAGAAAGCTTAATCCACTTTCTATCAATATGGCAGCTGCAAAATTAGCTGCACAAATTACGATAATTGGCGCCATAATGTTTGGTAAAATATGTTTGGTAATTATTCTAAAATCTGTAAAACCCAAAGCTCTTGCTGCGGTAACATATTGTAATTGTTTTACTCCAATAATTTGACCACGTACCACTCTAGCAACCTCAACCCACATTGTTAAGCCTACAGCTATAAATACTTGCCAAAAACCTTTACCTAATGCTAACGTGATAGCTATGACTAAAAGTAATGTTGGTATTGACCATGTGATATTAATTATCCACATAATAAACGCATCTACTTTGCCTCCATAATAACCTGCCAAACTTCCCATAAAAAGCCCAATTATTAATGAAATAAAAACCGCTACAAAACCTATAAAAAAAGAGATTCGAGCACCAATTAATATACGACTTAAGTAATCACGTCCATATTTATCTGTTCCAAAAATAAAAATTCTCTCTTTTATAAAATTCTTGTAGTAATAGTTTGGAAAAGCAGCTAAAGACAAACTTTTTTCTTGACCAACTAAGCCATCTGAAGCATATTCCGTATAAATCAACTTTTCGTTTTCTACTTTATAATCAGAAATAGGAATTTCGGTAGTTGTATTATTTTTTCCGAAAAAGAGTTTAGTTATAAACGTGGATTTGTCTCTTATATCGCTAGGAACTTCTAACATTTTAACTTTAAATCCAGGTGATTTAGAATGAATCGATAAATGCATTTGGTTTGCATTTTTAGAATTATCAGGCACCAAAACATATGCAAAAACAGATATTAAACCAATACTAACAATCACCCAAAAACTGAAAACGCCCCAAATATTCTTTTTGAATTTTTGGAGCGCTAAACTTGATAATGAAATATTAGTTTTTGACATGAATTGTCAGGTTTTAATTCTTGATTTTTGCTACATTACTTTTTATAGAGTAAGATAATTTTAAATCGTTAAGTACGTTTAAAGCTTCTTCTATATAAACGTCTTTGCTAAGACTCACATGCCAACGCTTTCGCTTTTCTTTTAAAGTTGAATCATTTTCAACCAACTTTAGCTCGTAAGGCAAAGAATAAAACGTCAAGTCAGTTTTGTAATCAGATAGTTTCTGGAAACGCTTAGCTTGTTCTTCATTTTGCTCCAAACGTTTTTTATATGCATCATAATTTAATGAGAATGTTTCATTTTCTCTAATGTCGTTTATCCATTTTGCGTTTTCATCAATTAGCTTTAATTGCTCATTATTAGCAATTCTTGTTTTGCTTTTTTCGATGGCAGTATCATAATCGTAATAGTTTTCCCAAAGATTATAGTCTGCTGAGTCAATCTTATCCCATGACAACGGATTATCTTGTGTACGTTCACCAATACCAATGTATTTGTAACGGTCTGGAACAATAATATCACTCTTAACACCTTTTAGCTGTGTAGAACCACCGTCTATCCTGTAGTACTTATCTGTTGTGAATTTAATTGCGCCTAAATCACCGTTTAAGTTATTACGTACCATTCTGTTTAAATCTACAACACGTTGTACGGTGCCTTTACCAAAGGTTTGCTCACTACCAATAACAACCGCTCGTTTGTAATCTTGCATTGCTGCTGCTAAAATTTCAGAGGCTGAAGCTGACAATTCGTTAACCATTAAAACCAATGGGCCATCCCAAACTATAGATTTATCAGTATCTTTTAATATTCTTTTTGGTTCTGCTGTACTTTTTACTTGTACAATAGGACCTTCTTTGATAAATAGTCCTGCCATGTCAACCACAGCTCCAAGTGAGCCACCTCGGTTATCTCTTAAATCTAAAATAACTCCTTCAATATCTTCTTTTTTAAGTGCCTCTATTTCACGTTTCACATCTATTGAACAACTAATTCTATTAGAAGTATCGAAATTATCATAGAAACTAGGTAAATTTATAAGACCATATTTTTTTCCGTCTTTCATGACCGTGGAAGATTTGGCATAGGTTTCTTCTAACACAACTTCATCTCGAATTATTGAAACATCTTGAACAGTACCATCTACTTTTTTTACCGTTAAAGTTACTATTGTACCTTTTTCTCCTAATATAAATTTTACAGCATCTTCGAGACGCATTCCAATGATATTTACACCTTCGTCTTCGTTTTCTTGAGTTACTTTTAGGATTTGGTCACCTGGTTCTAATTTATTTTGTCTCCAAGCTGGACCTCCACTAATCAACTCACTTATAGAAATAATATCTAATTTACGCTGCAGGCGTGCACCAATACCTTCATACTTTCCAGACATATCTCTATCAAAACGGTCTTTGTCTTCAGGCTTGAAATAAAATGTATGTGGATCAAACTCACTAACAATAGCATTGATATATACACCAAACCAATCTTTACGCTGACGTTCTTCCATGTAAGTGTATAATTCTTCTAAAGATTTTCTTGTTGTTTCTCTAGCTTCTGCTTCCAATTCTTTTTCTGATTTTAGAGCAATATTATCATCTTGTTCAACCATTATGTTGTTATTCTCAATAGCTTCGTCATAATTAGCAATCGTAGAGAATTTAAGTTGTTTTCTCCAGCGTTCTTTCATATCACGCTTACTCTTAGGATAATCTAATTCATCGTAGTCCGAATTAAATGCTTCATCTTTTGTGTAATCGAAAGGTTTGTTTAAAATCTTATCGAAAACCTCTTTAGATTCTGAAATTCTATCTATTAAGCGCTTGTGTGTCATATCAAAAAATGATAGTTCATAAGCCTTTAATTGATCATCTAGTTCATTTTTATAAGTCTCAAACTCTTTGATGTCAGATTCGTAAAAATAACGTTTAAAAGGATCTAACTGATTGATGTAGTCGTCATAAACACGTACTGAAAATTCGTCGTTAATATCTTGTGGTGCAAAATGTCCTTGATCAAGTAAATAGGTGATTAATCTAACTAATAATTTATCTTTATCTCCATCTCCAGCATCTACCTTACTCGTAAAACTACAAGAAGCGAATGCTATTAATAATGCTAATAATAAAAATTTATATTTCCCTCGCATGTGAACTCTCATTTTAAAATTGAAAATATTTTTCAACATATAATTGACTAAAATAGACGAAAAAATCGTGCCATAAAACCAAAGCATTACTAATTTTTTGTTAAACCATTTAGCTCTGGCTTTTACTAGCTATTTTAGTATTTTTGTGAATAGAATGTAAAACGCCTTAAATGTCAAAAAGACCTCTAATACTAGTTATCAACGATGATGGTATAACTGCTCCTGGAATACGAACTTTAATAAGTGTTATGAATACTATTGGAGACGTTGTAGTAGTTGCGCCGGATAGCCCACAAAGCGCTATGGGACATGCCATAACTATAAACTCAACACTACACGTAGAAAAGGTTAAAATTGACGATGGACCACAAACCGAATACAGTTGCTCGGGTACACCTGCAGATTGTGTAAAGTTAGCCGTTAGAGAAGTTTTAGACCGAAAACCAGATTTATGTGTCTCAGGAATTAATCATGGATCAAATTCTTCAATAAACGTTATTTATTCTGGGACAATGAGTGCTGCTTTAGAAGCTGGTATCGAAAATATACCTGCTATCGGGTTTTCTTTATTAGATTATAATTGGAGTGCAAATTTTGAACATAGTAAAACCTTTGTCAAAACGATTGCTCTTAACGTTTTAAAAAACGGTCTACCAAAAGATGTTGTTCTTAATGTAAACATACCTAATACTGAGAAAAAGGATATTCGCGGTATAAAAATTTGTAGACAAGCACGTGCTAATTGGGAAGAAGAATTTGACAAACGCACCAATCCTATGGGAAGAGATTACTATTGGCTTACTGGTAAATTTGTAAATATGGATAATGGCGAAGACACTGATGAGTGGGCTTTAAAAAACAATTATATATCTGTTGTTCCTGTACAATTTGATTTGACAGCACATCATGCTATACAACAATTAAACTCTTGGGATTTTGATTAAACTAAAGATTATTAAATACTCGCCAGAATGAAGTATTACATCATAGCAGGTGAAGCTTCAGGAGATTTGCATGGCTCAAATTTGATGAAAGCTTTACTCAAAGAAGACTCAAAGGCAGATATTAGATTTTGGGGTGGAGATTTAATGCAAGCTGTTGGTGGTTCAATTGTAACCCATTACAAAGAGCGTTCTTTTATGGGGTTTACAGAAGTCATTATGAATCTTAAAACCATATTAGGATTTATAAAATCTTGCAAAAAAGATATTGAATCTTTTAAACCTGATGTAATTGTTTTTATAGACAATTCTGGTTTTAATCTCAGAATTGCCAAATGGGCAAAAGAAGAAGGCTATAAAACTCACTATTATATTTCGCCACAAGTTTGGGCATCTCGTGCTAGTCGTGTTAAAAAAATAAAACGCTATGTAGATGCCATGTACACTATTTTACCTTTTGAAAAGGAATTTTATGATAAACATGGTTACGAAGTGAACTTTGTAGGTCACCCATTAATTGATGCTGTTTCATATAGAGAATTAGTTGATGAAATGGCTTTTAGAGACAGTTATAAACTGAGCAATAAACCTATAATTGCATTATTACCAGGTAGTCGAAAGCAAGAAATAAAAAAGATGCTTGATGTGATGCTTAGTGTGGTTGATGATTTTACGGATTACCAGTTTGTAATCGCTGGCGCACCTAGTCAAGATTTTAGTTTTTATCAATCTATAATTCAATCGAGAGATATCGCTTTTGTAGATAATAAGACATACGATTTGCTTAGTATTTCATTCGCCGCATTGGTAACCTCTGGTACGGCAACACTTGAAACTGCTTTATTTAAGGTGCCACAAGTTGTTTGCTACAAGGCTAGTAATATTTCTTACCAAATTGCAAAACGAATTGTAACTTTAAAATTTATTTCGTTAGTTAACCTAATAATGGACCGAGAAGTCGTAACAGAATTAATCCAAGGTGACCTAAACACTAAACGTTTAAAAAAAGAATTAGAAGCTATTTTAAACCCAGAAAAGCGCGAACAATTATTCTTGGATTATTATGAATTAGAGAAAAAACTCGGCGGAAAAGGTGCTAGTGAAAATACTGCTAAACTGATATACAAGGCAATATCTTAATGAAGAAACTATACTTTCTCCTCATCATAATTATATCGTTAAGCAGTTGTAAATCTGTACAGAATAAATCACAACGTAAAAAGACTACCACTAGTAAAACAACAAAAGTCACTACCAAAAAGCCTAAACCTTTAGAAAAGTCTATTTCAAATACTGCGAAAGCCATTATTAAGGAGGCTAAATCTTATAAAGGCACCAAGTATAAATATGGTGGTAATAGCAAGCGTGGTATTGATTGTAGTGGATTAATCTACAACGCATTTGGCGAAAATGGTGTGGTTATGCCAAGAACAACAAGAGACTTATCTAAAACCGGAGATTGGGTAGATATAAAAAAGGTACAAGAAGGTGATTTAGTCTTTTTCGCAACAAATAAAAATAGCAGAAGAGTAAATCATGTTGGTATTGTAACTGATGTAAATCTAGGCGAAATTTCTTTTATTCATGCGTCTTCAAGTCGAGGTGTTATGATCTCAAAAACCTCAGAACGCTATTGGTATTTGGCTTACGTTCAAGCTAGGCGTTATCTTTAAATAAAATATAGTAACTTTCTGTAATGAAGTTACTTAATTTCAATATTATAAAGCTTACCACTTGTCTTATTGTGGGGGTTTTAATTGGGTTTTATTTTAAGATCTCCATAAAAACAGCTCTATTTTTGTTTTTGATAGTTTTTGTAGGATTTTGTCTTTGTTTCATATTTTTAAAAGAAAAAAAGCGTAATTATCTTTTTGGAGTTTTCATATTTTTGACTTTTATAGCCTTAGGAATTATAAATACCAAGATAAATGACGAAACACTTCACTCCTCTCATTACATCAACTTAAAGAATAATGTTGAAACTTATAATGATATAAGTTTCAAAGTCACAAAACGATTAAAGCCTGATGCGTATAACACAAAGTATATTGCTGAAATTCTTAACCTTAATAATGCAAAATCATCTGGACAAATACTTATAAACCTTCAAAAAGATTCAATTGCTCAAAGCTTAGAAATAGATCACATTTACTTTACGAACAACAAACTAAATGAAGTTGTAAAACCAAAAAACCCTTTTCAATTTGATTATAATAATTATTTAAAACAACGTAATGTTTATCATCAAATATATTTGAGTAATGATGAATTTATTGAACTAAAAAACACCTCAAAATCAATTAATGGATATGCCGATACTTTTAGAAATAGAGTCAATAAAAAACTAAAAAATTATGATTTTAAAACTGATGTCTTAGCTATTATAAATGCATTGCTTTTAGGGCAGCGTCAAGATATTAGCCCAGAGATTTATAACAACTACGTTAATACTGGCGTAATACATATTTTGGCTGTTTCAGGTTTACATGTTGGCATTATTTTTCTGATTTTGAATTGGTTATTCAAACCATTGCATCGTTTCAAATATGGCAAACACCTTATAAAACCACTACTAATTATCCTAATTTTATGGAGCTTTGCTTTTGTGGCTGGTCTGTCACCATCTGTCACTAGAGCGGTGACTATGTTTAGTATTGTTACTTGTGCTCAATTTCTAAAGCGCCCAACTAACATTTATAATACGATAAGTATATCAATATTTTTAATGTTATTGGTGAAGCCTATTTACCTTTTTGATGTTGGCTTTCAAATGAGTTATTTGGCTGTTTTAGCTATTGTAAGCGTTCAGCCAATGCTTTATAAACTTTGGAAAACTCCTAATTTAGTTATCGATAAATTTTGGCAAATTTTGAC
>ERZ1047472.1084-NODE-1084-length-21906-cov-6.703355_pt1 | contig 21906 bp, 16 predicted proteins | sample MGYA00383095_ERZ1047472 | MGnify/ENA primary metagenome ERZ1047472 (study PRJEB29581, sample SAMEA5548365) | metagenome | biome: marine; feature: coastal; material: water | depth 1 m | study: Short-term variability in the microbial, nano- and picoplankton... | reverse complement strand
CAAACCCAAATGTTCTTCCTGCTTGCGGATAAACATAACCACCTGCTGAACCTTTAATTAAATTAGTATAATATTTTTCGTCTAAAAAATTATTTATAAATGAGTTAATGGTAATGTTTTTAAATTTATAAGAAAGCCTTATATCTGACACGTGATAAGATTTTGATTTTTCAAGCACATTACCATCATCATTTCCTGAACGAGTTTTGCCAAAATATTTATAAGTTAAGCTTGCGTTAGCAGCTTTATTAATATTGTAATTCAAAGATGCATTAGTTTTAATTCTTGGGACGTAAGGAGTATCATTACCTTTAAAAGTCCCTTTAGAAACGTATGAGTTCATGAAGGTACTATTTGTTGTAAAATTAAATTTCTTATTAATTTCTTTATCATATTCAAGTTCTACGCCTTGATGAATAGAAGGATCATAGTTTTCATTAGCAAAAGAAGTTGAATTATAGAAAATTTGATTTTTAAGTAAACTTCTGAATGCAGAAATTTTAAATCTATCATTTAGTGATTTTTTTTCAAAACCAAGCTCTATATCATGGGAAAACTGATGTTTAAGAGGATTAATATTTGTTGAAGGACCAACAGTAATAATCTCATCTAATCGAGGAGATCTATATGAACGAGAAACATGACCAAAAACTTTTTTATCATTTGCAAAATTATAATCAGTACCTATTGACCATGCATATTTATCCTCCTGATTAGAAAGGACTTTGGTTTTTGATGACAACATATTATTAACATTTATGTTATAATGATGTGAACGCGCTCCAACTTCAAAATTCAAACCCTTTTTAAATTGGTTTCTAATATTAAAGATTAATGACGGTTCGATAATTAATTGCTCCGCCTTATTTATATACTGAACATATGCCCAATTATTAGCATCAACTTTGTAATTAGAATTATAAACATCTATACCAAACTTACTTTCCAAGTTTTTGTTAGAGAATAAGTTACTATTTATAAGTTGCGAATTTAGATGAACAGTATTTAAAGAAGTATCGCTTTTATATCTTATTCCAAAATTCAACATGGAGGAGTATTGATCTTTTTTTTCTAATCTAAGACTTGATAAAAATTTTGAGTTGTTTGAAAGCACAGTCTCATTACCAATTTTCAGAGATTTTATTTTTTCAGAACCAAAATCTTCGGGAAAACGTGTATATTTAGGCTTATTATAAAAATCAGTTAACAAAATACTACCTGGTAGTCGAGTTTGTTCATCAGATGATTTTAATTCAGCCCACAACCTAGAATTTATATCTGTAAAGTTTGTAATATTAAAGTTTAATGAACTATTATCGTATTCACTATTTTCTCTATATCCATCAGTACTTAAGTCAGATATTGTAGCATCTAGCGCTATATTATCATTTTTCCTAGTAGCTGAAATTATCTGCTTTTTAGTATTAAATGATTTCAAAGAAGTTGTTATCTTAAATTTATCTTCAGAATATAAAGGATTTTTTGTAATTATATTCACTGCTCCTGCAGTTGCACCATCACCAAACAAAACACTTGCAGTACCTCCCTTTATAATTTCAATTTTATAAACACTCTCTATTGGTACTCTTGACAAATTTGCTCCCGCGATTGTCATATCTGAAATTCGTATTCCATTTAAAAGTACTAATACATTTCTTGAAGCTTGCTCACCAAAACCCCTAATTTTAACTGACGATTTGACGTCAACTCCTGAATATAAATTTTCAAAGTTTATACCAGAAAATCTAGATAATAGACTTCCAAGTGATAAATGGGAATTTTCTCTAATCATTTTATTATTAATTATGGTAGTCGAACTACCCACTACATTCTCATTTATAATAGTGGGGTGAATTGTTATTCTAAGAGGTTCATTTTCAGAAGAAATAGATTGAGACGAATAGTTGAGTAAAAGTAAAAAAGTTAGAATAAAAGCACGCGTGATCATATTTGCCTCCAGCAAGTAAATAAAATTAAAGAGCCTAAACTCTCATCTAATTTAGTCGCTAGACGATATGTACACGTGCCATCTACTCTACCCGGAAGCTGACAAAGCGACAATTTATGGCAGGTCTCCTGGCTTGTGCATTAACGTTAAGACTACCTTCCCAGAATATTTCCAGTGGCATATTAGCCTTTACTCAGCACTTACAGTTGCGGGGACAGCTTTGGCTTACAATTCAAGTGAATCACCAAATTCCCATTTTAAGCTTGAAGAAAACTTCAAAGCACCATAAACATTAATACATGTAAATCGAAATAACTAAGGTATGCAAGTAAAAAAATAAAATTTTATAAATGATTAAATTAACAATACTTGGAAACGGCTATACAGCGAATTTTTTATCAGAAGAAGCTCTTAAAAAAGGGTTTGAAGTTTCTATAATAACAAGAAATATTACCAATCCTAAAAAAAATATACATTACTTTAATTTTTCAGATACCCAAAATGTATCTAAACAACTTATTAATAGTAACATTATTTCTACTGTCCCTCCTAATGATCAAGGCATGGACCCTATAATAGCTAAATACGGAAAATCAATTTCGCTTAATAAAAATAAATTAATCTATTTATCGGCTACTTCAGTATATGGTGATGGCGAAGTCAATGAGAAAACAAAGCCTGACCCCAAAAGCAAAAGAGGTATAATTAGATTAAGCGCTGAACAAGAATGGATTAAACAAAATAAAAGAACATCACTTTTTAGAATATCTGGTATTTATGGCCCTAAAAGACACCCTATGATAAAATATTTAAATGGTGATAATTCAATTATTGTTAAAGAAAATCATATATCGAATAGAATACATGTGGAAGACCTATCTGGAATAGTTGTAAAATTCTTAATAGAAAAACATGATTACACAGTTGTAAATGTTAGTGACCAAAATTTAGTTAAAAATTATGATGCAATTGAATATGTGTCGAATGCATTAAAATTAATTAAACCTGTTATTTTAAAATATAAACCTGAAGAAGCATCTGAAATGTTAAAATCTTTCTATGAAGTCAACAGAATAGTTAAAACTAAAGTTATAGGTCATAATTTTAAATATGAAATGAAGCATCCGGATTATAAAAAAGCTTTACTTGAATTAACTAAACAATTAATCAAATCTTATAAATAAAATTAGGAAGATTTTATTGTCTAAGTTCTTTAATAATTATCAAAAAGTTACTTACATCAAACATTGGACTAAAAGTTTGTTTTCGTTTCGAATCCAAAGGCCTACCAACTTAAAATTTAGATCTGGTGAATTCGTAATGATTGGGTTGCCAAATAGAAAAGATAAACCTCTTTTAAGGGCATATTCAATTGCATCACCAACATGGTCAGATGAGTTAGAATTTTATTCAATTATTGTTAAAGACGGCCCCTTAACATCAAAATTAAAGAATATTAAGATTAATGATGATATTATTTTAATGCCTAAATCTACTGGAACTCTAGTTTTAGATGCATTAAAACCAGGTAAGCGATTGTTTTTACTATCAACTGGAACTGGTTTCGCACCTTTTTCTTCGCTTATTAGAGAACCAGAAACATATGATAAGTTTGAACAAGTTATTGTCACTCATACTTGTAGAACTTCTAAAGAACTACAGTATAGTCAGCAAATAATTGAAGAATGTAATAATCATGAAATTATTTCAGAATTTATTTCGAATAAACTATTAAGTTACGCTTCAACTACAAGAGAAAAAACTAATTACCAAGGTCGAATAACAGACCTTATAACTTCAAAAAAAATCTTTAACGACCTAAATATTAGTGAAATATCATCAAATGATAGATTTATGTTCTGCGGATCAATGAGTTTAAATAACGACCTTAAAAAAATACTATTAGACTTAGGCCTATGCGAGGGTGCCAACAACAATCCGGCTGAATTTGTTTTGGAAAAGGCTTTTGTTGGATAAAGTCATTAAAAGTAATAAACTAATAGATTATTATTGATATAATTAATAAAAAGTTAGATGTTGTAAACTAAAAAAAGAATATGAAGTTATGGTGGGCGGTGACGGTCTCGAACCGCCGACATTCTCGGTGTAAACGAGATGCTCTACCAACTGAGCTAACCGCCCCAATAGGTAATTATATAAGTAGTTTTAATTAAAATAACAACAAAGAACTTACATATTTAGCAAAAAAGTAACTTCTAGGAATAATTATTTGAAAAAAACATTACTGAAACTAAAACCTTCACCTTGGATTATAAATCAAGTTGAAATAGTTCAAAAAAGAAAAAAGATTAATATCCTAGATTTCGCTAGTGGAGGAGGAAGGCACAGTATAAATCTAGCTAATAATAGAAGGTTTATAACTGCCATTGATAAGGATAGACGTAAATTAGAATTATATAAAAATATCAAAAATATAAATCTTGTTTGTTTCGATTTAGAAAAGAATGATAAATGGCCTTTAGAAAAAGAGTCATTTGACATTATTATAGTAACTAATTACTTGTATCGACCAAGAATTAAAGAATTAGGAAGCTTTTTAAAAACAGATGGCTTTTTATTTTACGAGACATTTGCAGTTGGCAACGAAAAATATGGAAAACCCAGTAATCCAGCCTATTTATTAAAGCATATGGAGCTGTTAAAAACATTTAAAAATGACTTTGAAACTATGTATTATTTTCAAGGTAAAACCATTGAAAATGGAGTTGCAATTATACAAAGATGCAGTTTAAAAAAAAGGCCTCTTAATTAAGAAGCCTTTTTTTAAAAATTATCTTTAATTATTTAATTGTTTACAGCATCTTTTAATGGGCTTCCAGCTTTAAACTTAGGTTGCTTTGAAGCTTTGATCTGAATTGGTTCACCAGTTCTTGGATTTCTTCCTGTAGTAGCGGCACGGTTTGCAACTGAAAAAGTACCAAAGCCAACTATTCTTACGTCACCACCTGACTTTAACGCGTCAGTAATTGATTGAAAAACACCATCTACAGCTTTTGCTGCATCGACTTTAGATAATCCTGATGCGTCAGAAACGCTTGCAACTAATTCATTTTTATTCATTCGTACCTCCAGGTTTGTTAAGTAATAATATTATATAATACTTATTTCCATGCATAATTCTAGCAAATAAATTGAATTTTGAAAGAAAGTTTGTAGACATGTCATTTTAATCAGTGAGAGATGTTAAATTCATCATTTATTATAGACTTGTTTTCAGAACTTAATGTTGAAGCATCTAATGCAGATAAAGTTTTAGGTAAATCTACTAAAGCATTTGAAATGACTTCATCAATTTTAGACACAAATAAAATCTTTAATTCGTCTTTAATATTATCTGCTATTTCAATTAAATCTTTTTTATTGTCAATTGGAATTAAAACAGTTTTTATCCCACCTCGTTTAGCTGCTAAAAGTTTTTCTTTTAACCCTCCAATAGGAAGAACTCTTCCACGTAATGTAATTTCACCTGTCATTGCTACAGTGCTTTTAATCTTAATACCTGTAAGAGCAGATACAATACTTGTTACCATTGCAACTCCGGCTGACGGACCATCTTTAGGCGTTGCACCTTCTGGAACATGAACATGAATGTCATTTTTTTCTAAGTCAGTTGGGTTTAAACCAAATGAAAGAGCATTTGATCTAATATAAAATTCTGCTGCCTGAACCGATTCTTTCATTACATCACCAAGTTTACCTGTAGCTGTTACTTTGCCTTTGCCTTTAACATTAACAGCTTCTATAGATAACAATTCGCCACCTACTTCAGTCCAAGCTAAACCAGTGGTTATCCCAACAAGATCGTGTTTTTCAATTTCAAGCCTTTGATAAATTCCCACCCCAAGTAGATCAGACAAGTTATTTTTAGTAATTATAATGGATTTTATTTCATTTTTTTCTATTAATGTAACAACCTTTCTTGTTAATTTAGATAATTGTCTTTCTAAGTTCCTAACTCCAGCTTCTCTAGTATAAGATTGGATTATTAACCTTATTGCTTCATCTTTAATTGAAAATTCTTTTTCAAGAAGTTTGCAATTATCCATTTGTTTCTTAATCAAGTGTCTTTTGGCTATTTCTAACTTTTCATCCTCCGTATATCCTGAAAGTCTTATAACTTCCATCCTGTCTAATAGAGCTTGAGGCATATTTAATGTGTTTGATGTAGTCACAAACAAGACCTTAGATAAATCATAGTCAACTTCTAGGTAATGGTCTTGAAAAGTCTTATTCTGTTCAGGATCTAACACCTCTAATAAAGCTGAAGAAGGGTCACCTCTATAATCATTTCCTAATTTATCAATTTCATCTAAAAGAAACAACGGATTGACTGTTGAAGCTTTCTTCATGCTATGAATAATCTTCCCAGGTAAAGAACCTATATATGTTCTTCTATGACCTCTAATTTCAGCCTCATCCCTAACACCACCTAAAGCCATTCTAATATATTGTCGTCCAGTCGCTTGAGCTATAGATTTACCCAATGATGTTTTACCAACTCCTGGAGGACCTACAAGACATAAAATAGGACCCTTTAACTCTTTTGTTCTTTTTTGCACTGCTAAAAACTCAATTATTCTGTCTTTAACTTTATCTAATCCATAATGATCCGCGTCTAATATTTCTCTAGCAGCTACGATATCAGATTTAATCTTACTAGCTTTTTTCCAAGGAATTGATGTTAACCACTCTATATAAGACCTAACTACTGTAGCTTCTGCACTCATTGGACTCATATTTTTTAACTTTTTAAGTTCTGAATTTGCTTTTTCTTTAGCTTCTTTTGTTAAATTACCTTTATTTATTTTATCTTCCAATTCGTCAAATTCACTTTTACCGTCTTCAGAAGAACCTAATTCTTTTTGAATAGCTTTTAATTGTTCATTCAAATAATACTCACGCTGTGTTTTTTCCATCTGTTTCTTAACACGGCTTCTAACTTTTTTTTCTGAGTCCAAAACACTTATTTCGCTATCAATTTTAGCTATTAACTTTTCAACTCTTTGCCAAGGTTCAACAATATCAAGAAAAGATTGTTTTTCTTCAATACCTAACAAAATGTGATTTATTATTGTATCTGTTAAAACACTGGGATTAGTAATTTCTGATATTGTAGATAAGATATCAGAATTAATTTTTCCATTTAATTTTACAAAACGTTCAAAAGAGTCTGACAGCCTACTAATGTCATGAGAAGAACTTTCTTTTTCGTTTTTAGTTTCATTAACTAATCTAACTTTTGCACTCAAATGAGAATCGGAAGATATAATTTTATCTATAATGCATCTAGATTTACCCTCTACCAACACCTTAACAGTTCCATCTGGCAACTTTAAAAGTTGAAGAATATTTCCAATGGTACCTGTTTTATATAAATCTTTCTGACCTGGGTCTTCAACAGATGATTTTTTTTGAGTTAACAGTATTATTTCTTTATTATCATCCATTACAGATTCTAGTGCATTAATGGATTTAATTCTTCCTACGAACAGAGGCGCAATCATGTGAGGAAATATAACTATATCTCTGAGAGGTAAAACGGGGTGTGTAATTTCAGTCAAGATATGAACCTTTATATTTATTAATAATATGAATTAACATTATTTAAATGATAATTTCAAACAAAAATACAAGATCAAAAAATTATAAAGAGTTATTTATTTCTTTTTTCTTTTTTTCATGAACCAATAGAGGTTTACTACCTTTTGAAATAACATCCTCATTAATAATAACTTCGTCAATATCAGGCTCAGAAGGGAGTTCAAACATAGTATCCATAAGGACATTTTCAATAATAGACCTAAGACCTCTAGCGCCTGTTTTTAGATTTATAGCTTTTTGAGCAACAGCCTTAAGAGCATTATCTCTAAATTCCAGTTTTGTATTTTCCATTTCAAATAATTTTTGATATTGTTTTACAAGCGCATTTTTAGGTTTAGTCAGTATCGTTACTAAAGCATCTTCATCAAGATCCTCTAGAGTTGATAGTACAGGAAGTCTGCCAATAAACTCTGGAATTAAACCATACTTTACTAAATCACCTGGTTCTAGATCTTTAAGAACATCACTTCCAGATGTCTCCTGTGAATTAACGATTTCAGCACCAAAACCTATTGATGAACCTTTATTTCTATTTGAAATGAGTTTATCTAAACCAGCAAAAGCACCACCACATATAAAGAGAATGTTAGTTGTATCAACTTGGAGAAATTCTTGTTGAGGATGTTTCCTTCCGCCTTGAGGAGGAACCGCCGCAATAGTACCTTCCATAATTTTTAACAATGCTTGTTGTACACCTTCACCACTCACATCTCTAGTTATAGAAGGATTTTCTGACTTTCTTGATATCTTGTCAACTTCATCTATGTAGACAATTCCCTTTTGAGCTCTTTCAACGTTATAATCAGAAGCCTGTAACAATTTTAAAATTATGTTCTCTACATCTTCACCAACATAACCAGCTTCAGTCAATGTAGTTGCATCTGCCATGGTGAAAGGTACATCTAATATTTTAGCTAAAGTTTGTGCTAACAAAGTTTTTCCACATCCGGTCGGACCAACTAACAAAATATTTGATTTTGAAATTTCTATATCATTTACATCTGTTGCATTGTTCAATCTCTTGTAATGATTATGAACAGCGACTGATAGAACCCTCTTAGCCTTTGATTGACCAATAACATAATCATCCAAAACTGAGCAAATTTCGGCAGGAGAAGGAATGCCCTTTTTATCTTTTGTAATTGTTGATTTATGTTCTTCTTTTATAATATCCATGCAAAGTTCAACACATTCGTCACAAATAAAAACTGTTGGACCAGCAATTAATTTTTTTACTTCGTGTTGGCTTTTGCCACAAAATGAACAATACAAAGTTGTTTTATTTTTACCTTCATTTGTTTGATCATTCATTTTTTTTCCTTTTTTGAAAATATTTATAACATTCTATTTATTTTAAACAAAATGCAATATAAAAATATACCCTACTTCTTATCTGGTCTTTTGGTTACAACTTCATCAATCAAACCTTTTTGGAGTGCGTCTTCAGGTGATAAAAATGTGTCTCTGTCCATAAGTGCTTCTATTTCTGCAATTTTCTTGCCAGAATGTGTAACGTAAATTTGGTTAAGTCTAGACCTTAGATTTATAATTTCTTTTGCGTGTATTTCAATATCGCTTGCTTGACCCTGAAATCCACCAGATGGTTGGTGGGTCATAATTCTTGCATTAGGAAGACAATATCTTTTATTTCTTGCTCCTGCTGTTAACAAAAGAGAGCCCATGCTAGCCGCTTGACCAATACATACAGTAGAAACATCAGGCTTTATATATTCCATAGTGTCGTATATTGATAAACCAGAAGTAACCACCCCCCCCGGAGAATTAATATACATGGATATATCTTTTTTTGGATTTTCAGCTTCTAGAAATAACAATTGTGCACATACTAAAGAAGCAATCCCGTCATCTATGGGTCCAACTAGAAAAATAATTCTTTCCTTTAACAATCTTGAATAAATGTCATATGATCTTTCGCCTCTACTTGTTTGTTCAACAACCATAGGAACGAGAGCTGACTTTTCATCAGTAGTATTAAAAGAATTATAAAAGTTGTTAGACATCATTTAAATGACTCCTCAAAAAAATTATTATTATTTCTTATCTGTTTTTTTTACTTTAGTTGTTGTTTTTTTTGACAATTTACCTGTAACTAATTTATTTGATTTTTTTGCTTTCGCAGCCTCTTTTTTTAAATCTAATTCTTCTTGTTTATAGAGCTCTTCAACTGTCACAGTTTTTTCTTTTGTGCTTGCTAATTCCATAATAAAATCAATTATTTTATCTTCAAATATTGGTCCAGAAAGTTGCTGTTGAGCATCAGGATTATTCTTAAAATAATCCATTACCTGTTTTTCTTGACCAGGATATTTTTGTATTTCTTTCATCATAGCATTTCTAGTATCTTCTTCTTCAACTTTGATATTATTTTTTCTACCAATCTCAGAAAGTAAAAGTCCTAGCCTTACTCTTCTTTTTGCTATTTCAGATGCATCCAGCTTTTCATCCTTCGACATGCCTTTATCTGCCTCTGGTTCATTGTCATGATCTTGTTCAGCATGATTATGATCAATGTCTGGTTTTGCGTTTGGATTCATTGCTTTACATATACTATTATATTCTTCTTTTTCAAGGGTCTCAGGAAGCTCAAAAGAAACAGTTTCTGCTAATTTATCTAATATCTGTCTTTTAGATTTTTCTCGGCTAGCTTGATCATGTTGTTTAGACATCTGTTCAGACACAGCTTTTTTTAAGGCGTTTAAATCTTCCATTCCTAAAGTTTTTGCAAAGTCATCATCAATTTTAACATCAACATCTTCTTTTATTTCGCTGATAGTTGTTTCAAAATTAGCTTTTTTTCCTGCTAAATTTTTAGCTTGATAGTCATCTGGGAAAGTAACTTTAACGTCAATTGTTTTACCTTTTACGGCTCCAACCAAACCATCTTCAAACCCAGGAATAAATGTATTTGATCCAAGTTTTAAATTATGGCCTTTAGCTTCACCACCTTCAAATGCTTTACCGTCGACTGTTCCTAAGAAATCAATAACAACAGTGTCACCAACTTTTGCAGCTCTATTTTGTTTTATTAGGGCAGTACCAACATTTTCTTTAGCTATTTTTTCTACAGCATCCTCAATTTCTTTATTACTAATCTTAACAACGGGCTTAGTAATATCCAGACTGGATAAATCAGGAATTTCAAATTCGGGCATGATCTCAACAGATAATTTTGCTTTCAGGTCTTCGCCGTCCTCAAAAGAAACAATTTCAATTTTTGGCTGAGAAGATGGCGTAAGTTTATTTTTTTCCATAGTCTCTTTGGTAGCACTATCAACAGATTCTCTAACTACTTCACCAAGGACCTGTTTTCCAAACCTGTTTTTTACAACTGAAACTGGAACTTTTCCTGGTCTAAAACCAGGAAGATTAGCCTCTTTAGCAATGTTAACAAGTTTTTCATCAACTAACTTACTGATATCTGAACTAGTTATAATAACTTCAAATTCACGCTTTAAACCTTTTGACAAAGTTTGAGTAATTCCCATATTATTAAACCTTTTTAAAATTCCTAATTCAATTGTATTTACATGATGTTGGTGCGGGCGAAGGGACTTGAACCCCCACACCTTGCGATACAAGAACCTAAATCTTGCGCGTCTACCAGTTCCGCCACGCCCGCATATTAATCAAACTATATATAATTTAATTTATAGCTAACTTAGGAATGCCTAAACGTCAAGCTAGAATCAAAAAAATGAGCTGGGGCGAGTGACCGGCTTCGAACCGGCGACCTCAGGTACCACAAACCCGCGCTCTAACCAACTGAGCTACACCCGCCATACTTCATTATAATTTTAAAATACTTTAACATTAATTTAAATAATTTTAATTATTAATAAGTCATGTATAAGTATTTAACAATTCAAATTTAATCAAGGTTTTATTATAGTGGAAAAAAATTTTTATAAAATTGCTGATAGGAACAATAATCTAGGAACAGAAACCGCATTTACAGTTTTGGCAAAAGCCAACAAATTAGCGTCTGAGGGTAAAGATGTTATAAATTTAGGAATTGGACAACCAGATTTTCCTACCCCACCGCATATAGTTGAAGCTGGTATAAAGGCTCTAAAAGATGGACATCACGGCTACACTCAATCAACAGGAATACCAAAACTAAGAGAAGCTGTATCAAATGATATTTTTAGACGACATAATGTAAACGTTTCACCAGATAAAATTTTAATAGTTCCTGGAGGAAAAGTAATTATATTTTTTTCAGCTATGTTGTTAGGTGAAAAAAACAAAGAAATTTTATACCCTAATCCTGGCTTTCCAATATATGAATCTGCAATTAATTACTCAGGTGCAAAAGCAATCCCTTATAAACTTAGTGAAAGTATGGGTTTTTCTTTTTCAGCTGACGACCTACTCAACAAAATTAACGATAAAACCAGCTTAGTTATTATAAACAGCCCGGCAAATCCAACTGGTGGCGTTGTACCTAAGAAAGAATTAGAAAAACTTGCAAAAGGTTTGATGGATTTTCCAAATGTCACTCTAATGAGTGATGAAATTTACGATCAATTTTGTTTTGGTGAAAATAACTTTACCTCGATGTTAACTTACCCTGAAATTAGAGAGAGGCTTATAATATTAAATGGATGGTCTAAAACATATGCGATGACTGGATGGAGATTAGGTTATGGTATATTTCCTAAAAAACTATATGATATAGCTGAAAAACTGGCTGTTAATATACATTCTTGTGTAAACGCTAGTGCTCAATTTGCTGCATTAGAAGCATTACAAGGTCCACAAAACTGTGTTATAGACATGAACAACACATTCAAAAGAAGAGCTGAAATAATGCAAAATAGCCTTAACAAAATAGAAGGGTTTAGCTGTCAAAAGCCTAACGGCGCTTTTTATTGTTTTCCAAACATAACTGGTACAAACAAATCTTCAACAGAAGTACAAAATCTGCTTTTAGATAAATTAGGAGTAGCCACAGTTGCTGGACCATCTTTTGGTGAGTACGGAGAAGGATTTTTAAGGCTTTCCTGCGCAAGCTCTGATGAATCTATTGAAGAAGCCACAATGAGAATAAAAAGTATTTTTTAAATATTTTTGCCTAATTTTTAATCATTTTTTTTTAAATTACACAAATTTTCAAATGTTATTTGAGAATTTGTTGTAAATAATAAATATATATTTCAAAGGATACAATATATGAAAAAAATTGAAGCTATTATTAAACCGTTCAAGTTAGATGAAGTCAAAAATTCATTATCTCTCATTGGCATACAAGGTCTTACTGTATATGAAGCTAAGGGTTTTGGTCGTCAAAAGGGTCATACTGAATTATATAGAGGGGCTGAATATGTCGTCGATTTTTTACCAAAAGTAAAAATTGAAATAGTTGTTGACGACGACCTTGTTGAACCAGCTATCGACTGTATAGAACAGTCTGCGAAAACTGGTAGAATTGGTGATGGTAAAATTTTTGTGTCATCTATTGATCAGGCTATCCGTATTAGAACGGGTGAAAAAGGTAATGAAGCAATTTAATTTATAAATGGAGTAATCACAAGATGTCAGACGCTAAAAAAATTATAGATATTATCAAAGAAAAAGAAATTCAATTTGTAGATCTTCGTTTCACCGACCCAAGAGGTAAAATGCAACATGTATCTCAACATGTTAGTACTATTGACGAGAAAAGCCTTTTGGAAGGGTTTATGTTTGACGGTTCTTCAATTGCAGGTTGGAAGGCTATAAATGAGTCCGATATGAAGCTTATGCCAGATTGTTCAAGAAGTATAGTTGATCCTTTCTTCTCACAACCAACATTATCAATTTTTTGTGATGTTTTGGATCCAATATCCGGAACTCCTTACGAAAGAGATCCTAGATCAACTGCTAAACAGGCTTTATCCTATATGAGTTCAATCGGTATAGGTGACACTGCATATTTTGGTCCTGAACCTGAGTTTTTTGTTTTTGATGATGTTAAATATGAAGCTGAAATGCATTCTGCGTCCTACACAATAGATTCGTCTGAAGGACCATACAACTCAGGAAAAAATTTTGAAGAAGGTAACATGGGCCATAGACCTGGCATCAAAGGTGGGTACTTTCCAGTGCCTCCAGTTGATTCTGCTCAAGATTTAAGAAGCGAAATGGTTCTATCACTTGTTGATATGGGAGTTCCAATGGAAAAACATCATCACGAAGTTGCGCCATCACAACACGAGCTAGGAATGATGTTTGGAACATTGATTGATACTGCCGACAACGTCCAATTATATAAATATGCAGTTCATAATGTAGCTCATTCTTTTGGTCAAACAGCTACTTTTATGCCTAAACCAGTTGCAGGTGATAATGGTACTGGTATGCATTGCCACCAGTCAATTTGGAAAGATGGTAAGCCTTTGTTTGCTGGTAACCAATACGCTGAGCTTTCAGAAATGTGTTTGCACTACATAGGTGGGATTATTAAGCATGCTAAAGCACTCAACGCTTTCACTAACCCATCAACTAATTCATATAAAAGATTGATACCTGGTTATGAAGCACCTGTAATTTTAGCATATTCAGCTAGGAACAGATCAGCTTCTTGCAGAATACCTTTTACTGACAGTCCAAACGGCAAACGAGTTGAAGTAAGATTTCCTGATGCTACGGCAAACCCTTACTTAGCATTTTCTGCCATGTTAATGGCTGGTTTAGACGGTATTCAGAACAAAATTGACCCTGGTAATGCGATGGATGAAGACTTATATGAGCTTCCTGCTAGTGAACTTGCAAGTATACCTACTGTTTGTGGCTCTTTGAGAGAAGCACTAGATGCGCTTAGAGAAGACATGTCTTTTTTAACAAAGGGTGATGTTTTCACCGAAGACCAAATTGAAGCTTACATTGATTTAAAGATGGAAGAGGTTGTACAGTTTGAGCATGCTCCTCACCCAGTTGAATTTAAAATGTATTATTCTAGTTAATTTCAAATATATGAAAAAAAACCCAACACTAAGTTGGGTTTTTTTTGTTTTCAAATAATATTATTACTGCTAAATGTTGTATTCTATTTATTAATTAATACTAGATAATGTGGTAAAAAAAAGTTTATGAAAGAAAATCTATTAAACCAAAATCCTTATTCAGCTTCAGAGATTGAAGTTTTAGAAGGCCTTGAACCTGTCCGTCACAGACCTGGAATGTATATCGGTGGAACAGATCAAAATGCTTTACACCATTTAGCTGTAGAGATAATTGACAATTGTATGGACGAAGTTGTTGCGAAGCACGCAACCATTATAAAGGTAGAACTCTTAGAAGATAACTTTATAAAGATAAGTGATAATGGTAGAGGTATCCCTATTGATAATCACCCAAAATTTAAAAACAAATCCGCATTAGAAATAATTATGACTACATTGCATTCTGGTGGCAAGTTTTCAAATAAAAATTATACAACATCTGGAGGTTTGCATGGTGTTGGAGCATCAGTTGTAAACGCTCTTTCGGAGCATATGAAAGTAGAAGTAATAAGGTCAGGTTTTTTGTATAGACAAGAGTTTTCAAAGGGATTACCTACCACGACACTCTCAAAAATAGAGCCTACAAAACAATCTAATGGAACAATAATAACATTTAAACCAGATAATACTATCTTTGTAGACACCCATATTTTTAGTCCTGAAAAAATTTATAAGATTTTAGAATATAAGGCATATCTTGTTGCCGGAGTTCAAATTGATTGGAAATGTCACTCTTCATTATTAACTGACAGCAGCACTATACCTACATCAAAAAAATTATGTTTTCTGGATGGATTAAGTGAATATATTCATTCTAAAACATCTAAAACTCCAATGTACACAACTTCATCTTTTAAAGACAATGTTAAAATAGAAGAAGAAACTGTAGAATGGGCAATTCGATGGTTTGTTGAAAATGAAAATAGTTTTGTAGAAACGTTTTGTAACACTGTTCCTACTCCTCTTGGTGGAACTCATGAATTAGGTTTCAGACAAGCATTAACAAAAGGTATAAAAAATTTTGCAATTATAAAAGGTTTTAAAAAAGCTAATGAGCTTGTTTACGATGATTTAATGCTTGCAACTGGTTCAATATTATCTGTTTTTATTAAAGACCCTCAATTTCAAGGACAAACAAAAGAAAAACTAGTTAATTCATCAACTACCAAACTTGTAGAAACAGCCATTAAAGATAGGTTTGAAACCTGGCTGTCTAATGACACTGAAAAAGGTGAAGCAATCCTTAACAGAACAATTAGCTATTATGAAGAAAGAAAAAGAAAGAAAAAAGAAAAAGATGTATTAAGAAAAACAATAACAAAGAAAATTCGTCTACCAGGTAAATTAGCAGATTGCTCTAGTAATAAATTTGAAGAATCTGAACTTTTTATTGTAGAAGGTGATAGTGCTGGAGGATCTGCTAAACAAGCTAGAGACAGGAAAACGCAAGCTGTTCTTCCCTTAAAGGGTAAAATTCTAAATGTAGCCAGCGCTTCAAACGAAAAAACTGCTCAAAACCAAGAAATCAACGATTTAAAACAAGCAATGGGATTAAATCATAATTCTTCTAAATATATTGATAGTTTGAGATACAACAAAATCATAATAATGACAGATGCAGATGTTGATGGCGCTCACATTGCTGCTTTACTTTTAACTTTTTTTTATAATAACTTTCCTGAGATTATAGAAAAAGGCAATTTATACTTAGCTCAACCACCTTTGTATAGAATTACTCTAAATGGTAAATCATTTTATGCACAAACAGAAGATGCTAAAAATGCGATTATAAATGATAAATTTTCTGGAAAAGGTTTAGTTAGTCGGTTCAAAGGATTGGGAGAAATGCCTCCATCTCAATTAAAAGAAACAACTATGAATCCTCAAACAAGAGTTTTGTTGAAAATCACACTCCCTAAAAGAGATATAAATGAAGCAGATGACAGGAGATTAGTTGACGAACTAGTTAATATTCTTATGGGAAAAAAACCTGAGCTTCGTTTTAAATATATTCAAGAAAACGCTAATTTAGTTGATGAATACGATATATAATTAAGTCGCTCTAATTAGTTTTAATTGACTTTTTAGGATAAGAAAGCAATAAAGCTTAAAATTAGTAATTAAGGAATATTTGTGAGCTTTGAAAAACTAGGTTTATGTTCAGAAATTTTAAAGTCTATTGAAGAAAAAGGCTATGTAAATCCAACTGAAATTCAAGAAAGAGCAATTCCACAAGTTTTGATGGGAAGAGATTTGCTTGGGTGTGCACAAACTGGAACTGGTAAAACTGGATCCTTTATAATGCCTTTAATAGAAATATTAAACACGGGTAAAGCTAAATCTAGAATGCCAAGATCTTTAGTACTAGCTCCTACAAGAGAGTTAGCAATGCAAGTTTCTGAAGAATTCAACTTAATAAATAAACATTTAAGACTTCAAATGGCATTATTAATTGGGGGTATTTCTTTTGTTGAACAAGATAATAAATTAGCAAAAGGTGTAGATGTACTAATAGCCACTCCCGGCAGACTTTTAGATCATATGGAAAGAGGCAAAGTAATATTAAAAGATTTAAAAATACTTGTAATAGATGAAGCAGACCGAATGCTTGATATGGGCTTTATTCCTGATATAATAAAGATCAATAAAATGTTGCCCAAAATAAGACAAACATTATTTTTTTCGGCTACTCTTTCTAAGGAGATACGAAACATTGGAGAAAATTTTCTTATAAATCCTAAAGAAATTTCAATTAGCCCACATTCAAGCACGTCCTCAAATATCGAAAGTTTTTTGATTAAGACAATTAAAAATAATAAATTAAACGATTTAAGAAAAATATTAAATATTGAACAGGTTAAAAATGCAGTAATTTTTTGCAACAGAAAAGTAGATATTAATAAAGTTAACACATTTTTAAAAAAAAATAATTTTAAAACAGTTTGTCTACATGGCGATATGAGCCAAAGTTCTAGAATACAATCTCTTGAGGATTTCAAAGATGGTCTAGCCAAAATTTTAATTGCTTCCGACGTAGCAGCTCGAGGAATAGATGTGGCTGGTTTAAGCCACGTGTTTAATTATGATGTTCCTATTAACCCTGAAGATTATGTTCATCGAATTGGAAGAACTGGAAGAGCTGGACTTAAAGGAAAGGCTTTTACTTTTTGTGAAGATGGTGACGAAAAAAATATTTTAACAATTGAAAAGTTAATTAAAAAAAGTATTCAAACATATCATTTAAATGGTATTAACTCAGAAAGTACTGATTTTAAAAAGATATCTTCGGAACAAAACAATCAAAAAATTAAAGAAACAAACAAGAAAATTAAGAAAGTTTATTTTCTTCCTATTGAAAACTTTATAAATTTTAAAGAAAGCGGTCAGATTCCAAATTTTTTGACTAAAAAATAAATTTTAAATTAGAGCTTTATTTACTATCTCAGATAAATCTGATGAAATCGGTTGATCAGAAATATCTTTAAGAGCTTTTTTCATTTTATTTTTTCTTATTTCATCGTAATTAGTAAATCTAGTTAACGGTAAAACTAATCTTGCAGCAGCTTGAGGGTTATTTTTATCAATCAAGCTAACTTGATTAGATATAAAATTATAGCCAGATGAATTATTGGCATGAAAAAGCAAAGCATTATCTCTCTGAAATGTGCCTAAGACTGATCTAATTTTATTAGGATTTTTGTACTCAAAGGCTTCATGTGATAACAAGTCATTTATAAAATTTAATCCTTGACCTTCAACGTTTAATATAGACATTAATTCAAACCATTTCTCTATTACTAAGCTATCTTCTTTCCATTTTAAGTAGAACTTATCTAATAAATTAAATGGTATATCTTTTCCATAAACACATAAAGATTTGAGTCCAGATATTGACAATGTCATATTTTTACTTGAGGTGATTTTTTTAGCTAAATTAACACCTACCTCATTATTAATTAGTACTAAGTAATTTAGTATTTTTCCTAGTAAAGCTCTTTCCCCTTCTTTTGTATCATCTTCAATATCATTATGATAAAGATCTAAAGCCTTGATTTCCAGAACATCCTCTAGAGCATTTCCAATTATAATCATAAGTTTTTTTCTTTTGTTAAAAACCTCAATTGGATCAGAAACATCTAAAAAATTTTCAAATGTATTTCTAGATGGAATTTCAAACAAATGGGAAAGCAAAGAAGTATTTAAAGATTTTTTAGGTAATAAATCTTGTAAAACAGGGATTATGGAAGAAAGAGTATTTTTATTTAAATAACTATCTAAAAATAGATTTTGAATAGCATCCCATTTATTAAAACCATCACTATCAAATTTTAAAATCTTTAGATAATCATCATTTGTTAAGTCAGTTTTTAAAATAACTGGGGCAGAAAAGTTTCGTAATAAAGAAGGAGTAAACTCTGAAGTTTTAGAATAGACATTCATATTATCATAACTTTTAGACAATAAATAAACATGTTCAAATTTTAATTCTGAATCATTTATCTTAAACTTAATTAAAGATCCATTTTTATCAATTAGAGATATTTTTATTGGAATGGGTAATTCACTCGGTTCATTATTTATTGATTGTGAGATATTAAAATGGCAACCATTTTTAATTTTTGTTCTTAATATATCTACTTTTGGAGTTCCTGATTGGCTATACCACTTTTTAAATATGTCTAAATTTACTTTACTACCTAAAGAGAGAGATTTTAAAAAATCTTCACATGTTACTGCATGACCATCATAAAGATTGAAGTAAGTATCCATTCCCTGCCTATATTTTTTTTCTCCTAGATAATTAAAAATCATTCTAATAATTTCAGCTCCCTTTTCATAAATAGTCGGAGTATAAAAATTATTTATTTCCAGATACTTTTCTGGCCTTATCGCATGGCTATTAGATCCTGCATCTTCAGGAAACTGAATAGATCTAAGTAATAAAACATCTTCAATTCTCTTAACACTTTTGTTATTCATATCAGCAGAAAACTCTTGATCTCTGAAAACAGTTAAACCTTCCTTTAATGTTAATTGAAACCAATCTCTACAAGTTATTCTATTCCCTGTCCAATTATGAAAATACTCGTGAGCAACTATGGATTCTATATTCCCGAGATCTATATCAGTTGCCGTTTCATAATCTGCCAAAACAAATTTAGAATTAAAAATATTTAGCCCCTTGTTTTCCATTGCGCCCATATTGAAATGACTAACCGCTACAATCATAAAAACTTTCAGGTCATACTCTAATCCATAATTATCTTCATCCCAAGCCATTGCCTTTTTTAAACTTTTCATAGCATGTAAAGTTAAATGCTTGTTCCCTATTTCTGTAAAAATTTGCAGTTTTATATTTTTATTTGAAGATGTAGTAAATGAAGATTCAAAAAGTTCTAAATTACCTACAACTAATGCAAATAAATAAGATGGCTTTGGAAATGGGTCACTCCAAATTTTAAAGTGTCTTTCAGAGTTAATACCTTTTTCTGTAACAATTCCCTCTTCAATTAAATTTCCGTTTGATAACATGGTACTATAACGATTAGATGCTTCAATTCTAACTTTGAAAATTGCTAGACAATCTGGCCTGTCTGTAAACCATGTAATTTTTCTAAAACCTTCAGGTTCGCACTGAGTACAAAACATTTGATTACTCTCATACAAACCTTCTAAAGAAGTATTTTCTTTAGGAAAAACTTTTACTTGTGAAATTATTTTAATTGAAGTTGCATTATTAGAAACTGGCAATAATAAAACTTCATTTTTTTTTTGGAGCGTTTTAAGATCTACATCAATGCTTTTATCATTATCTACTAAAACCGAAAATTTAATAGTCTCTAAGTTAACGCCATTTAACTCAATAAAATTATCTAAATCTAAATTTTGACTGTAGGGTAGATCATTTTTTTTAAAAAGGATTTCAGAATTTATCAAAGAAAAATCTTCATAAATTTTTATATCCAAAAAGATATTTTTGGGTATCCATAATAGTGGTTTATAATCTTCTCTTTTTTTAACAAAAGAATTCATAACCTTTATTATTAGCTTTCCCTGGTATTTGTATAAGCTAAACTCGAATGTTCTGCACAATACGGTCTACCTGGGTTTATTGAAGCGCCACAAAAAGAAAAACCTGGAAGTTTAGGATCACCAATTGGCCAACAACACCTGTTTCTTGACCACTCAACGTCTCTTAATAGGATTTTTAAAGGTAAGTCCTTACGTTTTTGTTCATCATCTTCCATTTGATTTTTTCTAGGATCTCCAAGTTTAGAAATTGGTGAATTTCTTTTTGGAAGATTCATTCTGTGAGCCTTCCCCGCTATGGCATTCCTTGAGACACCTAACTCTAAGCCAATCTTAGTTATAGGCAACCCCTCATCCCAGAGTGATTTCAGTTTATTTAGTTTTTCTTCGTCCCATACTGCTTTATCCATTTTTTTTCCTATAAAATTTACCAAAGATTTAAAAAATCACCAACTAAATCAATCTGACTTTCTATCATATTTTTTCCATAATGAATAGGTCTTCCAATTAATTGAGCCTGCTTAAGTAACTTTGTTTCTTCAGGTTGCATAATAATATCTGCTATTATGCATTTTGATGAAGTTTTTGTGACGTCAAAAGGTACTTGGTCATTTTTCTTAAGACCTAGACTTGTAGCGTTTATAATTAGGTCACAGTTATTTATTAAATAGTCATATTGAGAAAAAACAGTTATTTTTAATTGTTTATTAAAAGAATTTATTCTATTTTTGAGGTCATTAGCTTTCTTTGTATCTCGATTAACAATTTTTAATTCTTTAATTCCTTCATTAACAAGTGAACAGCCAATAGCGACTGCGGCTCCTCCTGATCCGAATAAACCAATTATTTTGTTTGAAAGTTGATGGTTTTGACTTAAAAAACCATTAACAAAACCTTTACCATCAAAGTTATTACCTATTAACTTTCTATTCTTATCAAACTTTATCCAATTAACAGCTTGGGTGGTTTCTGCATCTGTATCTAATAAATCGCATAGTTCTACAACTGCAGATTTGTGGGGAATAGTAACTGTCAATCCATGAAAGTTATCAATCTTTTTTAAAGTTTGAATTAAATCAGCCAAATCATTTGATGAAACTTTTAGAGGTATCATAACAGCATCGATATTTTTACTCTTAAATATAGATGTAAAGATTGTTGGTGCTTTTACATGCTCAATTGGATCCGCAATGCATCCGTAAATTTTTGTTGTTCCTAGCATTTATTTATGTTTTTTTTTAAAATTTAATGATGCCGAATTTACACAGTACCTTAATCCTGTTGGTTTAGGTCCATCTGGTA
>ERZ1047472.1083-NODE-1083-length-21913-cov-5.594794_pt1 | contig 21913 bp, 17 predicted proteins | sample MGYA00383095_ERZ1047472 | MGnify/ENA primary metagenome ERZ1047472 (study PRJEB29581, sample SAMEA5548365) | metagenome | biome: marine; feature: coastal; material: water | depth 1 m | study: Short-term variability in the microbial, nano- and picoplankton... | reverse complement strand
ATTTTTACAATCGCAGTAGTAGTAGCAACAATGTTTTCTTGTGGAAACCAATTCAAAGAAGTTAAATCTTTAGAGACAGAAATAGACTCTGCAAGTTATGCTTTAGGTCTAGATATGGCCATAAAAGTGAAAGCAAATTTTAAGGAAGCTAATAGAGATCTTTTTTTACAAGGTTATAAAAATGGAATAGATTCTACAAATTTATTAATCAATACCAAAGACCTTAATGCTTTTTTAAGAGTCTTCTTTCAAAAGCAACAAATTGCAAAACAGAAAGAGCAACAAGAAAAATCAGCTAAAATAGCAGAAGCAAAATTTGGTGATAATAAAAAAGCAGGAGAGGATTTCTTAGCTGAAAATAAATCTAAAAAAGGTGTAATAGTTACAGAAAGTGGTTTGCAATATAGTATTCTTAAAGAAGGAAAAGGGGCAAAGCCAGTAACCACCTCTAAAGTTAAAGTTCATTACCATGGTACCAATTTAGATGGAGTAGTTTTTGATAGCTCTGTAGATAGAGGTACTCCTGCAGAGTTTGGAGTAACCCAAGTTATAAAAGGATGGACAGAAGGTTTACAGTTAATGAAAAAAGGAGCGAAATATAAATTCTTTATACCTCAAGAATTAGCCTATGGTCAACAACAAAGAGGTAAAGAAATTAAGCCTTTTTCAATGTTGATATTTGAAGTAGAATTGTTGGAAGTGCTTGATAAATAATTCATTAGTAATTGATGAAGAATTTAAAATTTATTTTTGCTGTAGTTTTCGTTGTTTCAGCTTGTAAGTCTAACAAGTATGTAGGTCTAAACGAAGGTTTGTATGCAGAATTACAAACGACTAAGGGTGATATCTTATTAAATTTATACGCAAAAGATGTACCGATGACAGTTGCTAATTTCGTTTCACTTGCAGAAGGCACAAACACCAATGTTATAGATTCTATTAAAGGCAAACCTTTCTTTGACGGAATTCGTTTTCATAGAGTCATTAAAAACTTTATGATACAAAGTGGAGATCGAACCAATTCAGGAAGTGGCAACGCTGGTTACAAATTTGCAGACGAATTTCCAACAGATTCTGTTGGAAATTTACGATATAAACATGATGATAAAGGAGTTTTATCAATGGCAAATTCAGGACCAAAAACAAATTCAAGTCAGTTTTTTATAACGCACAAAGCAACTCCGTGGCTGGATCGAAAACATACTGTTTTTGGTAAAATTCAAACAGGTCAAAACGTGGTAGATAGTATTGTGAAAAACGATACATTAAAAAAAGTAGCGATTCTTCGAGTAGGTTCATTTGCAAAAAAATTTAAGGCATCAAAAGTTTTTGAAGCTGAATTGGCAAATACAAAATCCAAAGAGATAGAATATTTAGATAAGTTAGAAAGATTAAAAACTGTTTTTTTGAGAAATAAAGGACATGAAAAAGCTACAAAAACAAGCTCGGGATTAAAAATACTAGAATTAAAAAAAGGAACTGGAAAAAAGTTTAATAGCGCTTTGCCTGCATCAATGAATTATACAATTTATTTGGCTACAGGGAAATTAATTCAATCTTCAGAGGGTAAAAAACCATTGCAATTTACACTTGATAAAAACCCAATGATTGCAGGAGTAAAAGAAGCTCTTTTAGAGATGAGAATCGGAGATAAAAAAAGACTCTTCATTCCCTATTATTTGTGTTATGGAGAGGAGATGTATGGTCCTTTCCCACCAAAATCAGACATCGTTTTTGATATAGAACTTTTAAAAATAGAAGAATAAGTTGTTAGATAATATCATTCAAATTGATCAAAAGATTCTAATCTTCTTAAATAATTTGGGAAGCGAACAATGGGATCCATTTTGGTTACTTATTACCAATCAATTATCTTGGAGTCCATTGTTTATTCTTATTTTATATTTAACAATTAAATCGTATGGATGGAAACGAGGTGGATGTATTATTTTATCTATGATTTTGTTAGTTGCCTTTTCAGACCAGTTTACAAATCTTATAAAGAACACTACACAGCGTCTTCGTCCTAATAACAACGAAGAAATTAAGTATCTATTAAGAACTTTAATCAATCCTCAAGGTTATAGTTTCATGTCTGGCCATGCAACTACATCAACATTTTTTTCAGTGTATGTAGTGCTTCTTTTAAAAGATAAATACAAATACATATACTTACTATTGCTTTTTCCCTTAATATTCGCATACAGTAGATTGTATTTAGGAGTCCATTTTCCTATTGATATTCTTGTGGGATTCGCAATCGGAATAACTTTCGCAAATTTTTATTTTATCATTTTTAAGAGAATCATTACAAATAAACTTTCGTTTTTAAAATGAAAAACAAGAATAAAAAGTAGATTTTAATTAGATTTGCAATTATCAAACCCGGAAAAAATATTATGAAAATATCATACAAATGGTTACAACAATTTTTGCAGATAGATTGGGAACCCGATAGAGCAGGAGAATTGCTAACAGACTTAGGTCTAGAGGTAGAAGGAATTGAAACCAAAGAATCTATAAAAGGAAGTTTGAAGGGAGTTTTAGTAGGTGAAGTTTTAACCTGTATTCAACATCCGAATGCAGATAGATTAAAAGTAACTACTGTAGATTTAGGTCTTTCAGAGACCGTTCAAATTGTTTGTGGTGCTCCTAATGTTGCTGTAGGTCAAAAAGTTCCTGTTGCTACAATTGGTACTTCACTTTATGATGATAAAGGAGCTGCCTTTAAAATAAAAAAAGGAAAAATCAGAGGCGAAGAAAGTTATGGGATGATCTGTGCTGAAGACGAGTTAGGCTTGGGTAATAATCATGACGGAATTTTAGTTCTAGATAAAGAAATACCGGTAGGAACTGCTGTAGCAGAAGTTTTCAATATAGAAACTGATTTTGTATTTGAAATTGGTTTAACTCCAAATAGATCTGATGCAATGAGTCACTTTGGCGTTGCTAGAGATTTACGTGCTGGTTTAATGCAACAACATGTAAATTTAGAACTAATTTCACCTTCTGTAAGTGATTTTCATGTAGATGAAAGAACTCTTAGAATTGATGTAGAAGTTGATGACAGAGAGCAAGCACCAAGATATTGTGGCATTACTATTACTGATATAGAGGTTAAAGACTCTCCTCAATGGATTCAAAATAGATTAAAATCTATTGGCATAACTCCTAAAAATAACATTGTAGACATTACAAATTACGTTTTACATGAATTAGGGCAACCGTTGCATGCATTTGATGCCCAAAAAGTCAAAGGAAATAAAATTTTAGTAAAAACATTACAGCAGGGAACAAAATTTACAACTTTAGATGATATTGAAAGAGAATTATCCTCAGAAGATATTATCATTTGTGATGCAGATTCCAATCCACTTTGTATTGCTGGTGTTCTAGGTGGACTGAAATCTGGTGTGACAGAAAATACGACTTCAATCTTTCTTGAGAGTGCCTATTTTAATCCTGTTTCTATTCGCAAGACAGCTAAAAGACATGCTTTAAATACAGATGCTTCTTTCCGTTTTGAGCGTGGAATCGATATCAATAAGTCTAAGTACGCTTTAAAACGAGCAGCGCTGTTAATAGAAGAATATGCTGGAGGAAAAATGGGGTCTGATATCTCAGACTTTTTTCCTGAAAAAATTGAAGATTTTCAAGTTTTCTTATCCTATGAAAATGCATACGGCTTAATTGGACAAGAAATTCCAAAAGAAACTATAAAAAATATTTTAGCTTCTTTAGAAATTAAAATTAATAGCGAAACAGAGGGCGGTTTGGGCTTAACAATTCCTTCTTATAGAACAGATGTTCAGCGAGAAGCAGATATTATTGAAGAAATTTTAAGAGTTTATGGGTACAATAATATAGAATTTTCTCACAAGCTAAATACCTCAATTTCTTTCGATTCTAACAAAGAAATAAAGATTGAAAATATTATTGCAAATCAACTTACTTCTATTGGTTTTAATGAAACCATGGCGAATTCTTTGACAAAGCCAGAATATGTCACTTTTTCAGAAAATTTAAATGAAGCTACTACTGTAGAAATATTAAATCCATTAAGTAATGATTTAAAAGCCATGCGTCAATCTTTATTGTTTGGTGGTTTAGAATCTATTGCTTACAATATCAATAGAAAAAACAGTTCCCTTCAATTTTATGAGTTTGGAAAAACCTATCATAGATCCAATGAAAAATATGAGGAAAACAAACATTTAACCCTCTTTGTAACCGGAAATAGGACTAAAGAAAGTTGGAGTATTGATCATAAAGTCTTTGATTTCTTTTTTTTAAAAGGAATAATTACTTCTTTATTAAGTAGATTAGGTATCGAAAAAGTAAAATCTTCACCCACAAAACAAGATGTTTTTTCCGAAGGAGTTTCTTTTGGCTTAGGAAAAATGAAGTTAGTAGAATTCGGTGTTGTAAAACCCACTATTTTAAAAGAATTTGGAATAAAACAGGAGGTTTTATTTGCAGACTTTAACTGGCATACTATTTTGAAATTGACAGGAAATAAGAAAATAAGTGTAACTGAATTACAAAAATTTCCGTCTGTGAAACGAGATTTAGCGCTCTTATTGGACTCTAAAACAGCATTTGATGAAGTGTACAATTTAGCATTTCAAACGGAAAGAAAATTATTAAAAGAAGTAGATTTATTTGATGTTTATGAAGGTGATAAATTACCTGATGGAAAAAAATCATATGCAGTAAGTTTTATATTGCAAGACGAAACTAAAACTTTGGCCGACAAACAGATTGATAAAATAATACAAAAACTTCAACAAGCATTTGAAAAAAAATTAGATGCAGTTTTAAGATAATTCCTAAAAAAAAATACACTTAACTAAAAAACCATCTGAATATAGATGGTTTTTTTAGTTGACTTTTTTACAATTTTTTAAATGGCATGTTTGTGTGCTTTGTAGGAAGATCTAACCAAAGGTCCACTTTCTACATACATAAAGCCCATCTCTAAACCTAAAGTTTCGTATTTTTTAAATTGTTCTGGGGTAATAAACTCCTTGACTGGTAGATGCTTTTTAGTTGGCTGAAGGTACTGACCAATAGTTAAAACATCCAATCCAACCTCCTGTAAATCTTTCATGGTTTCAATAACTTCTTTTTCAGTTTCTCCCAAACCAAGCATTAAACCAGTTTTGGTTCGCATTCCGTTTTCTTTTAAATATTTTAAAACATTTAAACTTTTATCGTATTTGGCTTGAATTCGAACTTCACGTGTTAACCTTCTAACAGTTTCCATATTATGAGAAACGACCTCAGGGTGTACTGCAATAATTCTATCAATTTGTTTTTTATTTCCTTGAAAATCAGGTATTAACGTTTCTAAAGTTGTTTTTGGGTTTGTCCTTCGAATAGCCTCTACAGTTTCTGCCCAAATAATAGAGCCACCATCTTTCAAATCGTCTCTGTCTACCGAGGTAATTACAGCATGTTTTATGCTCATTAATTTTATAGAACGAGCCACTTTTTCAGGCTCATCCCATTCTACAGTTTCTGGTCTTCCTGTTTTAACTCCACAAAAACCACAAGAACGTGTACATATATTTCCTAGAATCATAAATGTTGCAGTCCCTTCACCCCAACATTCTCCCATGTTTGGGCAACTTCCACTTGTACAAATTGTATTTAATTTATACTTATCTACCAAGCTTCTTAATTCAGTATACTTCTTACCAACCGGTAACTTTACACGCAACCATTTCGGTTTTTTAGGTCTTTCAGCTACTATTACAGACTCTATCTCCATTTTTCTATCAAATTTATATGCAAATATACAAAGGAAAGTTTTAAATACTTGTTAAAAACCAAATGCTAAACACAATTAAAAAAACAATTCCAGCAATGCTTAAGATGCGAAGGTACATTCCTGGTTGATGTTCTTTTGGGGTATGTATTCCTGTAATTAATTTATAATTTAAAATGGCATAAAAAGGAGCTGTTAAGAAGGATAAGACAGTAGCGATCTTAACAAGTAAGCCCATATTGTCCATAAAATATTTTAAAATAAAAAATGTTCCAATAAATAAAAAGACAATCCAAAACCAATATCCAAATCTAAATTCTTTTTTCCATAACAATTTTGTCGTTCTATTCATTGTTCTTGGTGAAGCATCCATCGTTGTTATAGTGGTGCTGAACATTGTTGTAAATGCAGCAATAGCTATAAAAACATGAGAGAATTCACCTAGATTTTCTGTATATAAATGAATTAATTGTGAAGCAAAAACACCTCCTTTATTGGAGAATGTTTCTCCAGATTTGTACATTACCAATGCGCCCAAAAGGACAAAACAGATACCTAGACAAAGTGTGCCAATATACCCCACATTAAAATCAAAAATGGCCTCTTTTCGTTTTGTTTTAACCACTGAAATTTTATCTTTTTCAATAGACCAAATAGAATGCCATATAGAAACATCTAATGGAGCAGGCATCCAACCTAAAAAAGCAATTAAAAAAGTAATTTCAACCGCTCCTGAGGGAAGTATTTGTGTAACATCAAAAGTATATTTTGTATTGAATAAAGCTACACATACTGCAATAAAAGTACTAATCGATAAAATGACAATAATGTATTTCATTAAGTTGTCTAATAATTTGTATTTACCAACTATTAAAAAAAGGATGCTAAAGAATAATATTAGCGAAGACCATAAAACAAAATCATCTGTAATTCCAAAAAGTTGTGATGCTAATCCGGCAGTGACAATCGTTACAGCGGCTTGAATAGTAAACATTGTTGCAAAATTTACAATGTAATATGCAATTAAAACACCTTTACCCAATTTCAGGTACCCATCTAACAATGTTTCTCCTGTTGCAGAAGCATAGCGAGGGCCAAATTGAAAAAAAGGATATTTAAAAATATGAACGAATAACAATGCCCAAAGTAGGCCAAAACCAAATTCTGCACCAGCTCTTGTAGATTGAACTAGATGAGAAACCCCAATTGCTGCTCCGGCAAATAGCAATCCTGGACCTAATGAATTTAAGAAAGATTTTTTCATTTCCTTTTTAACTTTTTATTGAATGCATTGGGCCTTTGTATATTAAGATCTCTTAATAATTTCTGCTAATAATTTTTTAGCCCTTAATAATTTTACTTTTACATTGTTCATTGGCTCGTTGATTTGCTCGGAAATTTCTTTATAACTTAATTCTTGAAAATAACGTAATTGAATCACCTCTTGATATTTTGGCTTTAATTGCTTTATATCTGTTAAAAGTTTTGCTAAATTTTGTTCCGTAATAATTTTATCTTCAGGTGTAGGGTTTTTATCTATGACTAAATACACTTTCTCTTCCTGTTCTTTAGAGGTATTAGTGGCAATAGAAATACTTTTTTTGCGTAAGGAATCGATATGAACATTCTTTGAAATTGTAATCAACCAAGTTTTAAAAACATATTTTTCATCAAAAGTATCAATCTTACTAAAAGCTTTTGAAAATGTTTGTATTGCAATATCTTCTGCATCATTTTCACTTTTGGTTCTTTTTAATTGGTAATGATAAACATCACTCCAAAAAGTGTCTAATAAAAATCTAAATGCAGATTGATTTCCAATCTTAGCTTTTGAAATATTGACATCAAGTTTTGTTTGGCTTATTTCCAATGATTTGGTTTTGATGACAAATTAGTGATAAATATCGAAAAGTGAAAAATGAGAAGAGCAATTTCTAAAAAAGGTAAAAAATAAATGAGCCTAGGTTCATTTAATTTTTTTGTTGAAAATCCTATTACAATAAATTGTAGGGTATAGTAGAGTACAGTTAGAGATAAAATAATTTTCGAAGGGTAAAACATACATAATAAAATTGCAAGTAGATAAAATAGCAACTTAGAAATATAGAACATACCTAAAAAAAATTTATGCTTTAGCTTGTAATGGTTTGCTGTAGAAATATGTCTCCTTTTTTGATGAAACCATTCTGTAAAACTTTTTGGAGCAATAGATTCTGTAAAACTATTTTTTGATAAAGAGATTGTTGTATTTTTTTTATTTGCAGCATCTTGTATGAATAAATCATCATCACCAGATTTAATATGTATGTGATTGATAAACCCCTTTACTTTAAAAAATTCAGATTTTTGATATGCTAAATTTCTACCAACAGCCATATAAGGAGACCCTATTTTAGAGAAGCTGAAGTACTGAATTGCAGTTAGTAAGGTTTCAAATCTGACAAGTAGGTTTATAAATGATTTTTCGATTTTGTATTTTCCATAACCTAAAACAATCGTTTTTTCTTTGTGGAAATTTTGACTCATTTCATAAATCTAATTTTTGGAAACTGGTGAACAATCTGCATCAGTAAATAAGAGGTGTTCATTTTTTGCTGCTTTAATTCCTAGACTAAGAGCATATTTTTTATTACCCCAGAAAGCTTCAATATTTTTTACAGTAATAATTTTAATTTTTGAGTATTTTTTTGCGAAGTATTTCATTACTTCTGCCGTTTTATCTGAAGAGGCATCGTTGATTAAAATTACTTCAAAGTCAGTATATTTTTGATCTAAAATAGTTGGAAGAAATTTTTCAAGATTTTCAGCTTCATTTTTTGCACAAATAATAATAGAAATAGGAAGAACTGTTGATTTTCTATTCTTTTTTTTGGTATGAAACAAAAAAGAAGAAAAGACGAGATAGTAGAGTATTTGAATTCCTGTAAATACTACAAAAGAGTAGAGGAGTACAGTTACTATCATCTAGAAAAGAGAATTAGTGATGTTCTGGTTCAATACAAGAATCAAATTGATCAGGAGATTTTCCACAAAAGCCACAAGATTCCCCTGTTTTGTTTAGCATCGGGTTTTGGCTAGCACAAGTTCCTGCAAATTCCCCGTCTTTTTTAGCCCATATTTTTATAGCAATTCCTGCAACTCCTATTGCCAATAAGCCTAAAGTAAGTAAAAGTAATTTCATAAAAGATAATTGAAGTTGTAAAGATACATTTATTATATGTTTTTTGAAATGCTTTTAAAGTCTTATTATAATTATTTTTAATAATAGTTCAACCCCAATTAATTAATTAATAACTTTGAGAAATTATGACTGAAAAAAAGATTAATAAAGTATCAATAGTTTTTAAACTATTTTTTCTTTTAGAGGTCTAATTATTATATAATATATTTTAAATGAAAAAAAAACCATATTTAAAACAATCATTTTCACATTTTCTTTTGTTATTTCTAATCATCTCCTGTAGCTCTTCAGGAACTGGAAATGAAGAAGAAATAGACGACACATCAGACCCTTCTCCATCTACAGAATACGATATTACATCGATTCTCTCTAAATTTGATGGAATAGATGCCGTATCATACTCCGTTTCTGGAAATACAGTAACTTTTACAACTACAGATTTACCAAATCATACAAGTCCTTATTGGGACACCTCTCATCCTTTGTATGAAGCCTATAATGGAACAAATTCTAATTGGAGACAGAATCCAAACTCAATTGGCGAGCAAAATATTACATTTAGAATGACCCTTCACCCTGCTGAAGCAACTAACAAAAGCGCCACTCCTCTTGGTCCAATAGGAATTTCTAGGAATGGTGTTGTGTTTTTTAATCAATATGCAGGTCCAAATAATCAACCTTTAACGAATGAAATAAATTCTTTTGATCAATGGTTGGGACATCCTGCAGGAACACAGTATCATTATCATATAGAACCTTCTTTTTTAACTGATAATTTTGGTAAAGATGCATTTTTAGGTTTGCTTTCTGATGGATTTCCTGTATACGGGCCAGAGGAAAATGGAGGTACAATTATATCATCAAATTTAGATGATTATCATGGACATACTCATAAAACAGCGGATTTTCCTGATGGGATTTATCATTATCATATTACAGCTGATGCGCCCTATTTAAATGGAAACGGATTTTTTGGAACTGCAGGAACTATAACAAGATAGTTTTTTGAAGTTTTTTAAAATCAATATATTAATTTTTCTTTTTTTCTTTTCTTGTAATGATACGAGTCAAGAAAATGAAAAAACTATCTCAGTAGTTGAGATGAAGATCCCATCGATGGAAGTTGATAAATCTCACAATAATTTAATATTAAAAAATGGTATTTTATATTTTGAGGAAAAACAGTATTCTGGGATTGTAAATGAATTTTATGATGGTAAAAAAATCAAATCAAAATCGGCCTATCATCAAGGAAAAAGACACGGTTTTTTTTGGGGGTGGTACAAAAATGGAATGCAATGGTTTCAGCGATCTTATACAAATGGATTAAAGTCAGGTATTCATATAGGTTGGCATAAAAACAGATTACAAATGTTTGAATATCAATTTAACAATAAAGGTGATTACAACGGAACAGTAAAAGATTGGTATTCTAATGGTACCTTAAGCAAACATTTTAATTTTGTAGAAGGAAAGGAGACTGGGAGCCAAAAAATGTGGGATTTAAATGGTAAGTTAAGAGCTAATTTTTACACTGTAAATGGAGAAAGACATGGTTTAATTGGATTGAAAAATTGCGCAAGTGTTTTGCACAAACAAACTGAATAATTTTGTCATTCCTTTGAAGATAGCAACCTTATTATGAATTAAAAAAAATGAAGTTTAAATCCATACTATTATTTTTTATTCTCTGTGTTTCTTGTAAACGTGAAGAGAGCGTTGATAAAACAAAAACACTTCCTTTTTACAATTCAGAAGAATTTACTCCTGAATGGATTCATGAGAGTGCCGATGCATATTCAGAGATTCATACCATAGCTGATTTTGAGTTTACAAATCAAAATGGACAAAAAATAACGAATCAAAATTTTATTGGTAAAATATATATTGCTGATTTTTTTTTTACAACGTGCCCCAGTATTTGTCCGATTCTGGCCAAAAATATGGGTTCACTTCAGGAAATGTATAAAGAAGATGAAAATATTTTATTACTATCCCATTCAGTAATGCCTTGGATTGATTCTGTAAGTAAAATCAAAGAATATGCTTTAGAACAAAAAGTAATTGATACTAAATGGCATATAGTTACCGGTGAAAGGGAGTCTATTTATAAGATAGCAAGAACCTCTTATTTTGCAGATGAAGATTTTAAAAAATCAAAAGATGAAAGTGAATTTATTCATACAGAAAACTTTGTTTTAGTTGATAAGAAAGGAAGGATTAGAGGTGTGTATAACGGGACATTAGCTCTAGATGTACAGCGATTAAAACGCCATATAGAAATATTAAAAAAAGAATTTTAAAAGTATCAATCAATAATATTTACCTCAATTTCTAAAGAAACTCTGAATTTACTTTTTACAGTTTTTTGTATTTTTTTTGCAAGTTCATAGATTTCCTTCCCAGATGCATGGTTGTAATTTACCAATACCAAGGCCTGTTTTTTATGAACACCAGCATCACCAAAACGTTTTCCTTTAAAGCCACTTTGTTCTACCAACCAACCAGCAGGTATTTTAATTTCAGTATCAGAAACGGGGTAACTAGGGATGGTAGGAAATTCTTTTTGAAGTAATAAAAATTGACTTATTGAAATCACAGGATTCTTAAAAAAACTACCACTATTTCCAATTTTTGTAGGATCTGGAAGTTTTGATTTTCTGATTGAAATTACAGCATCCGAAATGTTCTTCAATGTAGGATGTGTAATTTTATTTGAAATTAATTCAGTTTCAATTGCCCCATAAGACGTATTTAGTGTATGATTTCTTTTGGTAAGTCTAAAACTTACTGAAGTCAGAATATATTTTCCTTTCGCTTCATTTTTAAAAATGGAATTTCGATATCCGAACTTGCATTCTTCATTTGAAAAATGCACTAATTTTCCTGTTTTAATAGCTAATCCTTCCACTTTTGTAATAGTGTCTTTTACTTCCACGCCATAAGCACCAATATTTTGAATAGGGCAGGTACCTACATTGCCAGGAATTAGGGAGAGATTTTCTATTCCTCCATAATTTTCAGAAATACACCATTGTACAAATTCATGCCAATTCTCTCCAGAATTAACTGTTAAATAAACAACGTCAGATGTCTCCTTATCAATTGATATTCCTTTAATATTAATATGTACAACTAATTTTTCAATGTCTTTTGTTAATAACATATTGCTTCCTCCAGAAATTAAAAAAACATCTTTTTCAATTTTTAAAAGTTGTTGAAGTTGATAGACTGAATCTACAGAAATAAAACGTTTGGCGTTTACAGCAATTCCAAAAGTGTTATAAGTCTCAAGCGATATATTTTCTTTGATATTCAATTAACTATTGTATTTTTTTAAAGCTTGGGCTAATATCTCAACTGATTTCACTAAATCTTTTTTATTCAAAACGTACGCAATTCGAACTTGTTTTTTTCCTTCACCAGAGGTAGAATAAAACCCACTAGCAGGGGCAACCATGACGGTTTCATTATTGTAATTAAATTCTTCTAAAATCCATTGAGCAAAATGGTCTGTATCCTTTACAGGCAATTCTGCAATACAATAAAAAGCTCCTTTTGGGTTTACTACTTTTACTCCATTAATTTTTTGTAATTCAGTAATTAATGTATTTCTTCTTTCCACATATTCTTCTTTTACGTCATCAAAATATTTTTGAGGTGTATCGAGAGCTGCTTCACTTGCCATTAAAGCGTAAGTTGGCGGACTTAAACGTGCTTGAGCAAATTTAATGGCTGTTTTAATAAATGCATTATTTTTGGAAACAATACAACCTATCCTTGCGCCACACATACTATAACGTTTAGAAACGGAATCTATTATAATAGCATTCTGTTCTAAACCGTCTAGAGACATGATAGACCTGTGTTTTAAGTCATCATAGGTAAATTCTCTATAAACTTCATCGGCAATTAAAAATAAATCATGCTTTAAAACAATTTCTTTTAACTTTTGAATTTCTTCTGCTGAGTATAAGTATCCTGTTGGGTTTCCTGGATTACAAATTAATATTGCTTTTGTTTTTTTTGTGATGAGTTTCTCAAAATCTTGAATTTTAGGCAATACAAAATGATCTTCAATTTTAGAAATTACAGGGACAACAGTAACACCAGAGGCAGATGAAAAACCATTATAATTAGCATAAAAAGGCTCTGGAATAATGATTTCATCTCCAGGATCTGTAATGCTACCAATTGTAAAAAGCAATGCTTCAGAACCACCTGTTGTAACCACAATATTATCCGAAGTTACTTCTATAGAATGTTTTTTATAATACTTTGCAAGCTTATTTCTGTATTTTTCTGAGCCTTCAGAACGTGCATAAGCCAATATTTTTATCGTGTTTTTTTTTACAGCATCTAAAGCAACTTGGGGTGTTTTTATATCTGGTTGTCCAATATTTAAATGGAATACCTTGGTTCCTCTTTTTTTAGCATCTTCTGCATAAGGCACCAATTTTCTAATTGGTGATTCAGGCATTTTAAGCCCTTTTTTAGATATTGCTGGCATACTATTTTTATGTATTTAAGTAGGCTAATTTCCGAAATATATTTTATTTATATCACTTTATTAAAGAAACTTTAATGATTAAAAGTTAATTATATAAAAAATATGCTAAAAAATGAAAAATATAAGACGCCTATTGAAAAAATGACGCTATTTCTGAAATAAATGGGAAATAAGCGGGTAAATGTATGGTAACAGTTCTTGTTAAATAAATTTCAAAAAAGAGATAAAAAAATGCTTCTTATACATTGAGAAAACTCAAAATATGAATTTTGTTTTGAAAAGAGAGTGTAAATTATTTTTTTGAATCAGAAAGCATACTTTTTTCTTTCTGCAAAGAAATCGCTTTATTTACAATACCCTTTATTTTGATTACTTTTCGAGCATTTTTTGCATTTGAAAAAATGGTAATAGCTTTAGAAAAACCTCCAACTCTTTTGGTGTCGTATGAAACTTTAATTTCCCCTGTTTTTCCAGGCATAATTGGTTCCTCAGGTTTTTTTGGAACAGTACACCCACATGAAGATTGAATATTTTTTATAATTAAAGGTTGATCTCCAATATTTTTAAACACAAAAACTCTTGCACCGTCTGAGCCTTTGTCTACTTTTCCGTAATTAATAACTTCCTCTTCAAATTTAAATTCTTGGGCATTTAAAGAAAAAGTAATAAAAAAGATGACTAAAAATGTTTTAAAAGCTCTCATAACTTGTGTTTTATACTGTAAAATTAATATTAATAATTTGTTTTAAAAAATTCAACCGCTAATTTTCTCTACAAAAATAGATAATTGTATTTTTACCGTCGATATTTAAAAAATTATTACAGAGTATGACAATCCCATCTAAATATGATGCAAAGCAAGTAGAGGACAAATGGTATGAGTATTGGATGAAAAATAATTATTTTCATTCAACACCAGATGAAAGAGAGCCTTATACAATTGTAATTCCACCTCCAAATGTGACAGGAATATTGCATATGGGGCATATGCTAAATAACACAATACAAGATGTATTAATTAGACGTGCTCGTTTATTAGGGAAAAATGCCTGTTGGGTTCCTGGAACTGATCATGCATCTATTGCAACTGAAGCTAAAGTTGTAGCCAAATTAAAAGAACAAGGAATTCATAAAAGTGATTTGACTCGTGAAGAATTTTTACAACATGCTTTTGAATGGAAAGATGAATACGGAGGAATTATTTTAGAACAATTAAAAAAGTTAGGAGCCTCTTGTGATTGGGAAAGAACAGCTTTTACCATGGATCCAGAGATGTCTGAGGCTGTAATTAAGGTTTTTGTAGATCTTTATAATAAAGGATTTATTTATCGAGGTTATAGAATGGTAAACTGGGATCCTGAAGCTAAAACGACATTGTCTGATGAAGAAGTAATATACGAAGAAAGACAAGGTAATTTATATTATTTAGAATACAAAATAGAAAATTCTGAGGATACATTAACAATTGCTACCACAAGGCCAGAAACTATTTTTGGAGATACTGCAATTTGTATCAATCCAAACGATGAACGTTTTAGGTATTTAAAAGGGAAAAAAGCAATTGTTCCAATTTGTGGAAGAGTAATTCCTATCATTGAAGATGAATATGTAGATATAGAATTTGGAACAGGTTGTTTAAAAGTAACTCCTGCTCATGATGAAAACGACAAGAATTTAGGAGAGAAGTTCAAATTAGAGGTGATAGATATTTTTAATGATGATGCTTCTTTGAATTCTTTTGGATTACAGTATCAAGGAAAAGACAGGTTTGTTGTTCGCAAAGAGATTGTAAAAGAATTAGAAGAAAAAGGAATTTTATTAAAAACTGAAGTTCATACCAATAAGGTTGGTACTTCAGAAAGAACAAAAGCAGTCATAGAACCAAGATTGTCTGATCAATGGTTTTTAAAAATGGAAGAGCTCGCAAAACCAGCAATTGATGCTGTTTTAAGAGAGAATTCTGAGATAAACTTGTATCCTAAGAAATTTAAAAATACCTATCGTCATTGGATGGAAAATATTAGAGATTGGAATATTTCTCGTCAACTTTGGTGGGGACACCAAATTCCTGCATTTTTCTATGGAGATGGAAAAGAAGATTTTGTAGTTGCAGAAACAATTTCAGCTGCATTAATTATAGCAAAAGAAAAGACAGGAAATTCGACTCTAACAATTTCAGATTTGAAACAAGATGAAGACGCTTTGGATACTTGGTTTTCTTCTTGGTTATGGCCAATGTCAGTTTTTGACGGGATTAGAAATCCAGAAAATGAAGAAATTAAATACTATTATCCAACAAATGATTTAGTAACGGGGCCCGATATTCTATTTTTTTGGGTGGCAAGAATGATCATCGCTGGATATGAATATAAAGATGAAAAACCTTTTCAAAATGTTTATTTAACAGGTTTGGTAAGAGATAAGCAAAGACGCAAAATGTCTAAATCATTTGGCAATTCTCCAGACGCTTTAAAGTTGATTGAAGATTATGGAGCAGATGGAGTTCGAGTTGGATTGTTGTTAAGTTCAGCAGCTGGAAATGATTTAATGTTTGACGAAGATTTATGCCAGCAGGGAAAGCAGTTTGCAAATAAAATATGGAATGCTTTTCGTTTGATAAAAGGATGGGAAGTTGATCAAAGTATCGCACAACCCGAAACTGCAAAAATTGGTTTGGCCTGGTATGAGGTTAAATTTCAAAAAGCACTTACTGAAATAGAAGATCATTTTTCTAAATACCGTTTATCTGATGCTTTAATGACAATCTACAAATTAATTATGGATGATTTTTCTTCCTGGTTATTAGAAATTGTAAAACCTGCGTATCAACAACCAATAGACAATAAAACATTTGAAGCCATACTTGAAGTTTTAGAAAATAACCTAAAAGTTTTACATCCATTCATGCCATTTTTAACAGAAGAAATATGGCAGTTTATAGCAAAGAGATCACCAGAAGAGGCATTGATAATTGCTAAGTATCCAGTTCAGAAAGAGTTTGATGCTAAAATTATTGCTGATTTTGATTTTGCTTCTGATGTAATCTCTGGTGTAAGAACAATCAGAAAAGATAAAAATATTCCTTTTAAAGAGGGGATAGAATTATTTGTAGTTCAAAATGAAAATAGTAACGTGAAATTTAATGCTATTGTTCAAAAATTAACAAATAGTATCACCTTTAATACCGTTTCTAACAAAGTCGAAGGCGCGTCTTTTAGAGTGAAATCGAATGAATATTTTGTGCCAATTTCTACTGAGAATATAGATGTTGAAGCAGAAATAAAAAAATTAGAAGCAGAATTAAAGAGAGCAGAAGGTTTTTTATTTGGTATAAGAAAGAAGTTATCGAATGAACGATTCGTTTCCAATGCACCAGAGCAGGTAATTACCATAGAACGAAAAAAAGAAGCAGATACAAAAGCAAAAATTGAAACGATTAAAGGTAGTTTAAAGGCTCTTAAATAAGAAATCATTAAAAGGTCTGAGACATTTCATCTTATCGTAGCGATACACATCAACTATATAATTCCTTTTTTTACTTATAATTTTGATATCGATTTTCTAAAAGCTAAAGCAGCAATTAAACCAGTGAATGGAATTAATGTGAAAAATGTAAACAAATTTTTATATTCAGTAATTGTAGGATTTTCACCTAACATATATCCTGTAAATAATGACATAAATATATCTGGCGTAAATCCTACAACAGAGATAATTCCCACCAAAGTTCCAGTAAATTGAATAGGAGTTTTTGTTTCTTCAATAATTGCAAAATACAATCCTCTTAAAGAATAAGTTCCCAATGCCATAAAAATAAAAACTGTTATAGATATCAATATGGGTTGCTGATTAAAGATTCCTAACCCTAAGGTTAAAGAGGTTATCACTAAAACAGAAAAGGAAGGAGCAATTAATTTGGAAGGAATGAATTTATCAGCAATCCAACCAATAGTAATTGCTGCGAGCGGTCTTAAAAATTGAATAAAAACTGCAAAATAAGTAGCTTCCTCTATAGAATAATTCCAAACATCTTTTGCATATGTACCGAAAACTCCTGTGAGTTTATATGCACAATAGGCGCAAAAAATGATTATTGAATGAAAGATTACTTTTTTTTCTTTCATTAAAGAATATGCCTTGTTAAAATTGAATTTAAATTCTTCACCAGTTCTAGATTTATAATTTTCCTTTGGGATTACTTTCCAAACGAACAAAGCAACTATAAATACAATAAGAGTGATAGCGCCAATGATATACCGTAGCGTTTCAACTTTGTTTTCAAATGTTATTTCTGCTCCTTTTTGAGGAAAGAAAAAAGTCAAAATTCCTGCACCAGATAACGCTATAGTTGCAGCAAAAATTCCTCTTCCACCATCTAACAATCCAAATGATAAGCCTTGATTGTTTTTATTCCCCCATTGCCTTGTTCCTTTAATTAGAGCGGCCCAAAAGAATAAAATCGTAGACACCCCCCAAAAAGCGTATAGTAGTTTTAGCGTAAAAATAGAAGGAATTAATGCCATCCAAAAACCACCAACGGCTGTTAATAGTAATGAAATTGATAATAATTTTCTAGTTTCCCATTTATCAGCAATAAAACCACCAAAAAAATAGGAGAGTACAGCTGTAATTCCATACAAGGCTTGTGCTTCCCCAATTTCGGCGTCAGAAATAAGAAAAGCTTCTCTAATAATAGGTTTAAAAACCCGCATTAAAATAAATGGTAATAAAAAAATAGCTTCCCCAGCAATAATTAGGGCAAACATTGATGATACTTTATTTTTACTTTGCATTTGCCTAAGATAAGGCTTCTTTTAGAATTGTAATTGGATGTTTTGCAAGACGTTTTGTACCGTCAAAAATTTGATGTCTACAGCTTGTTCCTGCTGCTGCAATTTCAGTATCTGGAGGACAATTTCTTATTTTTGGAAATAAAATATCTTCACCAACTTGCATTGAAACTTTATAATGTTCTTTTTCATACCCAAAAGATCCCGCCATTCCACAACATCCTGTATTTAAAATACTCACCTTATAATTGGAAGGAATGTTTAAGATAGAGAAGGTTGCATGGGTTCCAGACAAGGCTTTTTGATGGCAATGTCCGTGAATCTTCAATGTCTTAGCTTCCGATGTAAAAAGAGAACGATCTATATGTCCTTTCTCTAATTCTTGTGATAAAAATTCTTCGAAAGTAAAACTATTTTTTGCTATTTTTTCTGCGGATACTTTGTCATCTGCTAAACGAAGATATTCATCTCTAAATCCTAAAATTGCAGAAGGTTCTATACCTATTAAAGGAGTTTCAGCAGTGACAATATCTCTAAAAATACCAATATTATTATTGCAAATTTCTTTTGCTTCTCTTAAAAATCCTTTAGAAATATGACTTCTACCACTTTCATCATGAGCAATCAATCTTACTTCATATCCTAATTTTTCTAACAAAATAACAGCATCTATTCCAATTTCAGAATCATAAAAATTAGTAAATTCATCATTAAATAAATAAACTGCTTTTCTTGATTTTTTAGGGTGATGTTTCTTGAACCAACTTTTTAACGTCTGATTTGCTAATTTAGGCACTGTACGCTCCACAGCAACCCCTAAAACTCTTTTAGCAAGGATTGAATTAGTGAAAAAGTTGGTAATTGTTGGGAAATAGCTACCTAGTTTATTGTATTTTGCATTGTTCGCAAATAATTTATTTCGAAAAGAATACCCGTTTGTTTCCTGATACTGATATAAAAACTCAGCTTTTAAAGTAGCTACATCAACATTACTAGGACACTCACTGGCACAAGCCTTACAGCTGAGACATAAATCAAAAACTTCTTTTAATTCTTTGTGGTCGAATTTATTTTGTTCCTCAGAATTGGTTAAAAACTCCCGTAATGTATTTGCTCTTGCTCGTGTAGTGTCTTTTTCGTTTTTTGTTGCTCTGTAACTCGGACACATGGTACCTCCAGCAGAAGCGGGTTTTCTACAATCTCCAGAACCATTACACTTCTCTGCTAATTTTAAAATACCTTCGCTATCAGAAAAATCTTGAATCGTATTTATTTTTGGTTCTTTCCTATCTATTTCATAACGTAAATTTTGATCCATTGGAAAAGCATCCGTAATTTTTCCTTTGTTAAAAACGTTATTTGGATCAAAGACTTTTTTAATACGTCTTAATAACTGATAATTCTTTTCACCAATCGTTAGCGGAATAAATTCTGCACGTACAATCCCATCTCCATGTTCACCACTAAAAGAACCTTTGTATTTTTTAACCAATTCAGCCGTTTCAGTTGTTATTTTTCTAAACAGAACAACATCCTCTTTTTTCTTTAAGTTTAAAATTGGTCGTAAATGTAATTCTCCAGCTCCTGCATGTGCATAATACACTGCATTTTGCTGATATTTATCCATAATTTTAGTAAATTCTTCAATATAACTTGGTAAGTCTTCAAGAGCCACAGCGGTATCTTCTATACATGCTACAGCTTTTTTGTCTCCAACAATATTTCCTAACAAGCCTAAACCAGCTTTTCGTAAATAATGAACTTTTGCAATGTCTTCATCGTACACTTTTGGATGATGATATCCAAAGTTGTTTTTTTCTAAATCGGCAATTAAATTATTTGCTAGATTTTCTGCTTCCTCTATAGTGTTTGCTGAAACTTCTAACATTAAAATAGCTTCAGGATCACCTTGTAAGAAGAACCTGTTTTTTGCCTGTTCTCGGTTGTTTTTGGTACAATCTAAAATAGTTTTATCCATCAACTCACAATTGTATAAATTGTGTTTCATTGCTGTAACAGTAGCAATCAAGCTCTCATTAATACTGGTAAAATGAGAACAAACCATGATGCTTTTTTGAGGCGGTAAAGGGTCTAATTGCAGGGTTACAGCAGTAATGAAAGTAAGGGTTCCCTCGCTTCCAGATAGGAATTTTGCAAGGTTTATTGTAGGTGAATCTCCACCAAACAAATCTGAAGCTAAAAATTCATCAACAGCATAGCCTGTATTTCTTCTGTGAATAGCCTCTTTTGGAAACTGATCGTAAATTTCTTTTTGTACAGATTCTGAAATTAATTCTGAATAAATTGTTTTATAAATTTTCCCTTCTAGTGAGTCTTCTTTTGTTTTTTTAATGAATTCATCAGAAGTTATTTCTTTGAAAGTTGCTCTGCTTCCGTCACTTAGAATTGCATCAATTCCCAAAACTTTATCACGAGTAACTCCGTATTTTATTGAAGTACTTCCGGAAGAATTATTGCCAACCATACCACCAATCATACATCTGTTTGAGGTAGATGTATTCGGACCGAAAAATAAATGGTAAGGTTTTAAAAATACGTTTAAAGAATCTCTAACTATTCCTGGTTGTAACCTAATTGTTTTTGCCTGTTCATCAAAAGAAATAATGTTGGTGAAATGTTTGGAAACATCCACCACAATTCCGTCTCCTACACATTGTCCTGCAAGAGACGTGCCCGCAGTTCTTGGGATTAACGTAATCTTATTATTAGTAGCAAAATGAAGTAATGTTTGTAAATCTTTTTCATTTTTTGGAAAAGCAACCGCCAAAGGAATTTTTCTATACACAGAAGCATCTGTCGCATAGAGTGTTTTGTGAAGTTTATCAAAAAGAACATCACCCGTAAGTGAGTTGTGTAGGATTTCTAAAGTAGCATTATCGATCATTGTTAACAATATGGAAAAAGTAGAATCTCGTTACAAATATCCGAATAAAAAATAGTATTGCTTGTACAAAAGTGAGCGTAATTGATAATTTTATTAAATTATCAATTTTAAGCCTACTATTAGTAGAATTATTTAATTATTTCTTTTTGAAAAAACTATTTTCTAAAATTATCATTTAAATTTGAATCCATAAGATTTTAGAAGAAATATTATATTTGAATGGTCATAATTTGAATTAAAAAATTATCCTAAGAAAATAATAATCGACTAAAAATAGTTTGCCTCTTCAATAGAATATTTATCTTTGGATCAGATGAAAAAAGTAAAAATCATAGAATGTCCAAGAGATGCAATGCAAGGAATTAAATCGCATTTTATTTCTACAGAAAAAAAGGCATTGTATATAAACTCTTTATTAAAAGTTGGTTTTGATACCATTGATTTTGGAAGTTTTGTTTCACCAAAAGCAATTCCTCAAATGCGAGATACTGCAGCTGTTTTGGCACAATTAGAGCTGTCTAGAACTAAAAGTAAATTATTGGCAATTATTGCCAATGCAAGAGGCGCAGAGGATGCCTCTCAGTTTGAAGAAATTGATTATTTAGGCTACCCTTTTTCAATTTCAGAAAATTTTCAAATGCGTAATACTCACAAAACAATTGCGGAATCTATTGAAACCCTACAAGAGATTTTAGAAATAGCACAAGCTCACAATAAACGTGTTGTGGTCTATATTTCCATGGCTTTTGGAAATCCT
>ERZ1047472.1079-NODE-1079-length-21965-cov-101.085714_pt1 | contig 21965 bp, 15 predicted proteins | sample MGYA00383095_ERZ1047472 | MGnify/ENA primary metagenome ERZ1047472 (study PRJEB29581, sample SAMEA5548365) | metagenome | biome: marine; feature: coastal; material: water | depth 1 m | study: Short-term variability in the microbial, nano- and picoplankton... | reverse complement strand
ATCGCCAATCCTGGATAGAATAATAAATATCTCTCAATACGATAACAAAATACAATCAACACCAAACAATAATTGCGCAGGCGCAATTGCAATTCCTTTACATTTGTAATGGTATGGCTCACGCAGACACAACGTGAAATGCTGCAATTGAAATGCAAGATAAATATATTAAAATAATTATACACGCCGGAGCACATAAAACAGCCAGCACACATCTACAAAATAGGCTGCTTGAAAATGAAAAACGGGTTGTAAAAAGCGGCTGCTCCTATTTGGGGCCCGAAAAAATTCGCGATCAGTTCGGAACATTGTGGCGCGCATTAGGAAGATCAGACACGCCGGATGAGCAGAAACGTAAACTTGCGGCTTTGGCGGCTGGCCAACCGCGGCTTGTGATCTCTGAAGAAAATATCATTGGCGGGTTCAAGGATTTGATGAACGGCCCCAATCGGGCAATCCTATACCCGAAAGCTGTCGAGCGATTGGCTCGACTGGCGCAGCTCGTCGCGCCCAATCCGCTGCATATCGCCATGGCCGTGCGGGAACCTTCCAGCTACTATGTCTCTGTCTACAATCAATTGCTGCTGTCCGGACGCTTTCAGACTTGGGAGCGGTTTTCAAAAGGCTTAGATCCGACGGCTGTAAAATGGTCTGATATTTTGCGCCCTATCGCCGAGATTCCTGGCGTGGCGGCGGTTTCGATATGGCGATATGAGGACTATCACAGGCTGTTACCGCAAATTTTGAACACGCTATTGGGCCAGCCGCGCCCTGACATTCCATTGCATATGGAAAAACGGATGCACGAGGGGCTTTCAGAGCGCGCAGTGCAGGCCTGTTGCACCTGGCATGCGGCGGGCTATGACGGGCGCCTTGGTGCGGTCGCGCGGGAAGATTTCCCCGTTTCTGATGCCTATCCGAAGTTTTCGCCCTGGCCAGAGGAGCTGATGCGCGAAAGCCGAGCTGCCTATGGGCGCGATATTGAGGCACTTGGCCGAGCCGGCAACATCACAGTTCTCGAATGATGTGTTTCAAAGGGTTGAAACACCGGTCAAGTCAGCGTATCTGCGCGTAATCACAAATGTTCTGAGGATCATCATGGCGCGCACGAACCCATTTCAATTTATCCAGCAGACACGGGCGGAGATCACAAAGGTTGTATGGCCGACCCGCCGCGAGGTGTTGATCACCACTGCGATGGTCTTGCTTCTGGCGATTATTGCGGCGATTTTCTTTTCTGGCGTGGATGCTGTTATCCGCTTGGGGCTGCGCTCTGTCTTAGGAATGTTCTAAACAAGTCCGATGCCGGCTCTTGAAAATAGGGGCCATGGAGGGTACTGGGCTTACGAACAACTCACGGCGTGCGGCGATTCGGCCTCACGCCCGTTTTCATTTAGCGCCGAATGCGTTGACGTTTGAATTTTCGGGCCAGGCCCGATCAAGGTGAAGGGCCATACAATGGCAAAAAGATGGTACTCCGTAAGTGTTCTGTCGAACTACGAAAAGAAGATCGCAGAAACCATTCGCCAGTCGGCTATCGATTCCAATATGGAAGAGCAAATCGAAGAGGTTTTGGTTCCTACGGAAGAGATAATCGAGGTGCGCCGTGGTAAGAAAGTGACGACAGAACGTCGCTTTATGCCGGGTTATGTTCTGGTGCGGATGGAGCTGTCTGACGAGGCATATCATTTGATCACTTCTATTAATCGCGTCACCGGATTTTTGGGTCCGCAGGGCCGGCCCATGCCCATGCGTGATGCGGAGGTCAACCAGATCTTGAACCGAGTTCAAGAGGGTGAAGATACCCCGCGTACATTGATTCACTTTGACATTGGTGAGCAGGTTAAAATCAACGGTGGTCACTTTGAAGGCTTTGATGGCAACGTCGAGGAAGTCGATGATGAGAACCAACGCTTGAAAGTGACCGTGTCCATTTTTGGCCGCGCCACCCCCGTAGAATTGGAATTCACTCAGGTCTCGAAACAGGTCTGAGCGATCTGCGCCTTTGGCGCAATCTGCCCGTTGGGGCATGTGGGAGGTCTCTGTCACGCGTGACAGGCCGGACCACATCAACATAGCCCAATGATCGCGATCATGGGTGTTTGAAAAAGGAGCAGCCGATATGGCTAAAAAAATCGCTGGTACGATGAAACTGCAGATCCCTGCAGGTGCGGCCAACCCCTCCCCGCCAGTGGGCCCGGCCTTGGGTCAACGCGGGATCAATATCATGGAATTCTGTAAAGCGTTTAACGCGAAAACAGCAGATATGGAGCAAGGTGCACCTTGCCCGACTGTGATTACATATTACCAGGACAAATCTTTCTCGATGGAAGTTAAGACCCCACCGGCGTCTTACTACCTTAAGAAAGCCGCAGGCTTGAAACCTGTTGGCAAGCGCAACCGCCCACGCGGTGCGGAAAATCCAGGTCGTGAAACAGTGGCAACTGTTACAGTCGCTCAGGTGAAAGAAATCGCCGAAGCGAAAATGAAAGATCTGAATGCCAACGATATCGAAGGCGCAATGCAAATCATCCTGGGCTCAGCTCGGTCTATGGGCATAGAGGTGAAGTAAGATGGCAAAATACGGAAAACGCACCACCGCCGCACGCGCTGCATTTGCTGGCAAATCTATGGTCACAGTTGAAGAGGCTGTGGCGTTGATCAAAAGCGTCGCGACTGCGAAATTTGATGAATCACTTGAGATTGCGATGAACCTTGGTGTTGACCCGCGTCACGCCGATCAAATGGTTCGCGGTACAGTGAACCTGCCCAACGGCACAGGCAAATCCGTTCGGGTTGCTGTGTTCGCCCGTGGCCCGAAAGCTGAAGAAGCTTTGGCCGCCGGTGCGGATGTTGTTGGCGCAGAAGATCTGATGGAAATCGTGCAAGGCGGCAAGATCGACTTTGATCGCTGCATTGCGACACCGGATATGATGCCCGTTGTCGGTCGTTTGGGCAAAGTGCTGGGCCCACGCAACCTGATGCCAAACCCGAAAATCGGGACGGTGACGATGGATGTTAAAGAAGCGGTTGAAGCGGCCAAAGGTGGTCAGGTTCAATTTAAAGTCGAAAAAGCTGGCGTTATTCACGCAGGCATCGGCAAAGTGTCCTTTGATGATGCGAAATTGGCTGAGAACGTGCGCTCCTTCGTGGATGCAGTGTCCAAGGCCAAACCGTCAGGTTCGAAAGGCGCTTACATGAAGAAAATCGTTTTGAGCTCAACAATGGGCCCAAGCGTAACTTTGAACGTTGACAACGCCACCGGCCAATAAGCTGGGCTGGTCATAGCATGTTTAGAAGTGGCGGGCTCTTGGGCCCGCCATTTTTCGTTTGTGGCGGCTCTGGTGCGCGCGGATTTGAGTCTTTGCCAAAAACCATTTGAGCCCTTGCCCAATCCTTGCGAATCCCCTAAACGAAGCTTCGACCCCCTGGCACTTTGTGACCGGGGGGTCATTCTGTCCGAGATGGTGGGTGCCGCGAGGCTTAATTTCCTGCCTGAGATGGAGATTAGGACGAATTTCCGGAAGGCTTCCTTCGGGTGATTTTGGCTTTGGTCTCATATCATGGACTCTAACGTGGCGGGAAACTGCCACAGAACTGAGCCGAGGGGACCTTAAAAGCCCCTCATAATTTGGAGTGAAACTGTGGATAGAGCACTGAAAGGGAAGTTGGTCGAAGAACTCGGTCAAATCTTTGAAAGCTCTGGCGTCGTGGTGGTTAGCCGCTACGAGGGTATGACAGTTGCTGAAATGCAGGACCTGCGCGCGCAAATGCGTGAAGTTGGTGGGTCTGTGCGTGTTGCCAAAAATAGGCTCGCCAAAATCGCCCTTGACGGGAAGCCTTGCGCAAGCATTGCCAACCTTCTGACGGGTATGACTGTTCTCGCTTATTCCGAAGACCCTGTGGCTGCTGCCAAAGTGGTTGAGGCGTACTCAAAAGGCAATCCAAAGCTGGATATCCTTGGTGGTGCGATGGGCGATAACGCATTGGACGTCGCCGGTGTCAAAGCTGTTGCCGCAATGCCAAGTCGCGAGGAGCTTATTGCTTCTATCGTGGGTTGCATTGGTGCACCTGCCAGCAACATCGCCGGGGCCATTGGCGCACCTGCAAGCAATATCGCAAGCATTCTCTCGACGATCGAAGAGAAAGCTGCTTAAGCAACCAAAACATCCTCGTGGGTTTAAACCCTTCGTTGGAACACACTTATTTATTGGAAAGAGTCTAAAATGGCTGATCTGAAAAAACTTGCAGAAGACATCGTTGGTCTGACACTGCTTGAAGCACAAGAACTGAAAACTATCCTTAAAGATGAGTATGGCATTGAGCCTGCTGCTGGCGGCGCTGTCATGATGGCCGGTCCTGCTGGCGACGCTGGCGGTGCAGCTGAAGAGCAAACAGAATTCAACGTAATTCTTGTTGCTGCTGGCGCATCTAAAATCAACGTCATCAAAGAAGTCCGCGCCATCACTGGCCTGGGTCTGAAAGAAGCTAAAGAATTGGTCGATGCTGGCGGCAAAGCTGTCAAAGAAGGCGTCGACAAAGCGGAAGCTGACGACATCAAAGCCAAGCTCGAAGCTGCTGGTGCTGAAGTCGAAGTAAAGTAATTTCAGACCTGTTCTGAAATTGGCTGGGGGCAGTTTTCTGCCCTCAGCCTTTGCCGTGTTAAAGCGACTTGGCATTAGCCGGCGCGATGAAGCGGCACATCTCTCCTGATAGGCGCCCAAATTGGGGCGTCTTTCAGGGTAGGTTCATAGGTCGGGCGAGTGTCTTTGGGACGACATTCAAGAATAGGCCGAACCACAACCCGTTCTCAGATGTGCGCATCGCCGGTCCCCGACGGCAATGCGACAGTCGAGATGAAAGGTTACGTAACGCATGGCTATGTCATTCCTAGGTCAAAAACGTTTGCGCAAATATTACGGAAAAATCCGTGAAGTTTTAGAAATGCCAAATTTGATTGAGGTTCAAAAATCCTCATATGATTTGTTCTTGAAATCCGGTGACTCCCTTCAGCCGCTTGACGGCGAAGGCATCAAGGGTGTTTTTCAGTCGGTCTTCCCGATTAAAGATTTCAACGAAACCGCAATTTTGGAGTTCGTAAAATACGAGCTGGAAAAACCAAAATATGATGTGGAAGAGTGCCAACAGCGCGATATGACATATGCAGCTCCCTTGAAGGTGACGCTGCGCTTGATCGTTTTTGATGTAGATGAAGACACCGGTGCGAAATCGGTTAAAGATATTAAAGAGCAAGACGTCTTTATGGGCGACATGCCTTTGATGACACCAAACGGCACATTCGTGGTCAATGGGACAGAGCGGGTTATCGTATCGCAAATGCACCGGTCGCCTGGTGTGTTCTTCGATCACGACAAGGGCAAATCCCATTCCTCAGGCAAATTGCTGTTTGCCTGCCGGATCATTCCCTACCGTGGCTCTTGGCTTGATTTTGAGTTTGACGCAAAAGACGTTGTTTACGCGCGTATCGATCGTCGCCGTAAATTGCCTGTCACCACTTTGCTCTATGCTTTGGGTCTCGACCAAGAGGGCATTATGGATGCCTATTATGAAACCGTGGACTTTACCTTCAAAAAAGGCAGCGGTTGGGTCACTAAATTCTTCCCTGAGCGTGTGCGGGGCACACGTCCAACCTATGATTTGGTCGACGCAAAAACTGGCGAGATGATTGCCGAAGCTGGCAAGAAAGTGACGCCGCGCGCGGTCAAGAAATTGATCGACGAAGGGGCTGTCTCAGATCTTCTGGTGCCTTTCGATCAAGTGGTTGGTAAATTCGTTTCCAAAGATATCATCAACGAGGAAACCGGTGCCATCTATGTGGAAGCCGGTGATGAGTTGACTTGGGAGCTGGACAAAGATGGCGAAGTCATCGGCGGCTCTTTGAAAGAGCTGCTGGATGCGGGTATCACCACAATCCCAGTGCTCGATATCGATAATGTGAATGTGGGCGCTTACATGCGCAACACAATGGCGATGGACAAGAATATGTCTCGCGACACAGCATTGATGGATATTTATCGCGTGATGCGTCCGGGCGAGCCGCCCACCGTCGACGCGGCCTCCGCATTGTTTGATACCTTGTTCTTTGACAGTGAGCGTTATGATCTCTCTGCAGTGGGCCGGGTGAAAATGAATATGCGTTTGGCCTTGGATGCGGAAGATACCGTGCGCACATTGCGCCGCGAAGATATCGTGGCCTGTATCAAAGCCTTGGTCGACTTGCGCGATGGTCGCGGTGATATCGACGATATTGACCATCTCGGGAACCGCCGGGTGCGCTCGGTTGGTGAGCTGATGGAGAACCAGTATCGCGTGGGTCTGCTGCGTATGGAACGCGCAATCAAAGAGCGCATGTCCTCTGTCGAAATTGACACTGTGATGCCACAAGATTTGATCAATGCGAAACCGGCGGCCGCTGCGGTGCGTGAGTTCTTTGGCTCCAGCCAATTGTCACAGTTCATGGACCAAACCAATCCATTGTCGGAAGTCACACACAAACGCCGCCTGTCGGCGCTTGGCCCTGGCGGTTTGACCCGTGAGCGTGCTGGTTTTGAAGTGCGCGACGTTCACGCCACCCACTATGGCCGGATGTGCCCGATTGAAACGCCGGAGGGGCCAAATATTGGTCTGATCAACTCACTGGCGACCTTCGCACGTGTGAACAAATATGGGTTTATCGAAACACCCTACCGCAAAGTTGTGGAAGGTGTTGTGACCGATGACGTGCAATATATGTCAGCCACTGAAGAAATGCGTCACACGGTGGCACAGGCCAACGCGGCATTGGATGACAACGGCAAGTTCAAAAATGAACTGGTCTCAACCCGCCAAAATGGGGATTACACTCTGGCGCAGTCCAGCGCTGTCGATTTGATCGACGTGTCTCCAAAGCAGTTGGTCTCCGTTGCTGCCTCTTTGATTCCATTCCTTGAGAATGACGATGCCAACCGTGCTTTGATGGGCTCGAACATGCAACGTCAGGCTGTGCCATTGCTGAAGGCGGAAGCGCCTTTGGTTGGCACCGGCATTGAAGAAGTGGTGGCGCGCGACTCTGGTGCTGCAATCATGGCCAAGCGTGGCGGTATTATTGACCAGGTGGATGCACAGCGGATCGTGATCCGCGCTACGGAAGATCTTGAGCTCGGCGATGCGGGTGTGGATATTTACCGCATGCGTAAATTCCAGCGCTCAAATCAAAATACTTGTATCAACCAGCGGCCTTTGGTGAAGGTTGGCGATTATGTGCGCAAGGGTGAAGTCGTTGCCGATGGTCCGTCCACTGACATCGGTGAATTGGCTTTGGGCAAGAACGTGGTTGTCGCCTTTATGCCGTGGAACGGGTATAACTATGAAGATAGTATCCTGATCTCAGAGCGTATTGTGCGTGATGACGTGTTCACCTCGGTTCACATTGAGGAATTTGAAGTGGCTGCCCGCGATACAAAACTTGGCCCTGAGGAAATCACTCGCGATATTCCGAATGTCGGCGAAGAGGCTCTGCGCAACTTGGACGAAGCGGGCATCGTATATATCGGTGCAGAAGTGGGTCCAGCGGATATTTTGGTTGGTAAAATCACACCAAAAGGCGAAAGCCCAATGACGCCCGAAGAAAAACTCCTGCGGGCGATCTTCGGCGAGAAGGCCTCAGATGTGCGCGACACATCTTTGCGTCTGCCACCGGGTGACTATGGTACAATCGTGGAAGTGCGTGTCTTCAACCGCCACGGCGTTGAAAAAGATGAGCGTGCTTTGCAAATCGAACGCGAAGAAGTGGAGCGTTTGGCCCGCGACCGTGACGATGAGCTGACCATCTTGGATCGCAACATCTACGCGCGTCTGCGGTCCATGATCGAAGGCCGTGAAGCTGTCAAAGGTCCAAAAGGCACAAAGGGCGGTCTTGTGAGCGCTGAGTTGCTGGATGAGACCCCGCGCAGCCATTGGTGGCAGTTTGCCATGAAAGAAGAGGGGGATGCCCAGGTCGTTGAAGCGCTGAACGAACAATATGAAGCGCAAAAACGCACCTTGGATGCCCGCTTTGAAGATAAGGTCGAAAAGGTTCGCCGCGGTGATGATCTTCCGCCAGGCGTGATGAAAATGGTCAAAGTATTCGTAGCGGTGAAGCGTAAGCTGCAACCGGGCGATAAAATGGCCGGCCGTCACGGCAACAAAGGTGTCATCTCCAAAGTTGTCCCAATGGAAGACATGCCCTTCTTAGGTGACGGGACACCTGTGGACTTCGTTCTGAACCCGCTCGGCGTGCCGTCACGGATGAACGTGGGACAAATTCTTGAAACCCATATGGGTTGGGCCGCGCGTGGCTTGGGCATTCAGGTTGATGAGGCCCTGGGCGAGTACCGCCGGTCTGGTGATCTGACCCCTGTGCATGACGCGATGCGGATTGCTTATGGCGACGATGTCTATGCGGAAGGTATTGAAGGCATGGATGAGGCCTCATTGCTGGAATCGGCTGGCAATGTCGTCAACGGTGTTCCAATCGCAACGCCTGTGTTTGACGGTGCGAAAGAAGCCGACGTGAACGACGCCTTGCGGCGGGCAGGCTTTAGCGAAAGCGGACAGTCGGTCTTGTTTGATGGTCGGACAGGCGAGCAATTTGCCCGCCCTGTGACGGTTGGCATCAAGTACCTTCTGAAATTGCACCACCTTGTGGATGATAAAATCCACGCACGGTCTACCGGCCCATACTCGCTGGTCACACAGCAGCCATTGGGTGGTAAAGCGCAATTTGGTGGTCAACGTTTCGGGGAAATGGAAGTTTGGGCGCTGGAAGCTTATGGCGCGGCTTACACCTTGCAAGAAATGCTGACGGTAAAATCGGATGACGTTGCGGGCCGGACGAAAGTCTATGAAAGCATCGTGAAGGGTGAGGACAATTTCGAAGCTGGAATTCCAGAATCGTTCAACGTTCTTGTCAAAGAAGTCCGTGGCCTTGGCCTGAATATGGAACTCCTGGATGCGGAGGTGGAGGAGTAGACGGCGCGCCAGCGCAGTCTACGCCCACCGTCCCTCCCTCTGATTAAAAGGAATTTAAGATGAACCAGGAACTATCAACCAACCCGTTTAACCCGATTGCGCCGCCCAAAGCCTTTGATGAAATCAAAGTTTCCTTGGCCAGCCCGGAACGGATCTTGTCATGGTCTTTTGGCGAAATTAAGAAGCCGGAAACCATCAACTACCGCACGTTCAAGCCAGAGCGGGATGGCCTGTTCTGCGCGCGTATCTTTGGCCCAATCAAAGATTACGAATGTCTTTGCGGCAAATATAAGCGCATGAAATATCGCGGTGTTGTCTGCGAGAAATGTGGCGTCGAAGTCACCTTGCAGAAAGTCCGCCGTGAGCGGATGGGCCATATCGAATTGGCCAGCCCTGTTGCGCATATTTGGTTCTTGAAATCTCTGCCGTCACGCATCGGTTTGATGCTGGATATGACATTGCGCGATCTTGAGCGGATCTTGTATTTCGAAAACTATGTGGTCATTGAACCGGGCCTCACGGACCTCACCTATGGCCAGTTGATGAACGAAGAAGAGTTCCTCGACGCGCAGGATATCTATGGCATGGATGCTTTCACTGCCAATATTGGCGCGGAAGCCATTCGTGAAATGTTGTCCTTGATTGATCTGGAAGCAGAGGCCGAGCAGCTGCGAGTTGATCTTTCGGAAGCCACTGGTGAATTGAAGCCAAAGAAAATCATCAAGCGTCTGAAAATCGTTGAGAGCTTCATTGAATCTGGCAACCGGCCAGAGTGGATGATCTTGACTGTGATCCCAGTGATCCCACCAGAATTGCGCCCCTTGGTGCCTTTGGATGGCGGCCGTTTTGCAACGTCGGATCTGAACGATCTCTATCGCCGTGTCATCAACCGGAACAACCGTCTAAAGCGCCTGATCGAACTGCGCGCTCCTGATATCATCGTGCGCAACGAAAAGCGCATGCTGCAAGAATCTGTGGATGCCTTGTTCGACAATGGCCGTCGCGGCCGGGTGATCACCGGACAAAACAAACGCCCGTTGAAATCCTTGTCTGATATGCTCAAAGGCAAACAGGGTCGTTTCCGTCAAAACCTTTTGGGTAAACGCGTTGACTTCTCCGGTCGTTCGGTAATTGTGACCGGCCCTGAGCTCAAGCTGCACCAATGTGGCTTGCCGAAAAAGATGGCGTTGGAGCTGTTTAAGCCATTCATTTACAGCCGCTTGGAGGCCAAGGGCCTGTCTTCTACTGTGAAGCAAGCTAAGAAATTGGTCGAAAAAGAGCGGCCGGAAGTATGGGATATCCTCGATGAGGTGATCCGTGAACATCCCGTCATGCTCAACCGTGCGCCAACACTGCACCGTTTGGGCATCCAAGCTTTTGAGCCGGTTTTGATCGAAGGTAAGGCTATTCAGCTGCACCCGCTGGTCTGTTCTGCGTTTAACGCTGACTTTGATGGCGACCAAATGGCGGTTCACGTTCCATTGAGTTTGGAAGCGCAGTTGGAAGCGCGGGTTTTGATGATGTCCACCAACAACGTCCTATCCCCAGCCAACGGTGCACCGATCATCGTACCATCACAGGATATGATCTTAGGCCTTTATTATACCTCTCTCATGCGCGACGGCATGAAGGGCGAAGGCATGATTTTTGGCTCCGTTGATGAAGTTCAGCACGCGCTTGATGCGGGTGTTGTGCATCTTCATGCGAAAATTCAAGCCCGAATTCCGCAGATTGATGATGAAGGAAATGAGGTTTTGGTGCGGTTCGAAACCACACCGGGCCGCGTACGTTTGGGCGCTTTGCTCCCGCAGAATGTTAAGGCCCCCTTCAGCTTGGTGAACCGGCTTTTGAAAAAAGGCGAAGTTCAACAGGTCATCGACACGGTCTATCGCTACTGTGGTCAGAAGGAATCTGTGATTTTCTGTGATCATGTGATGACTTTGGGTTTCCGTGAAGCCTTCCGTGCCGGTATTTCATTCGGCAAAGATGACATGCTGATCCCAGATACAAAATGGACCATCGTTGATGGTGTGCGCGCTCAAGTAAAAGAGTTCGAACAGCAATATATGGATGGTTTGATCACGCAGGGTGAGAAATACAACAAGGTGATTGATGCCTGGTCAAATTGTAACGACCAAGTGACCGATTCCATGATGGATGCGATTGCCTCGGTGAAATATGATGAGAACGGCGCTGAAATGGAACCGAATTCGGTTTACATGATGGCCCATTCCAAAGCGCGTGGCTCGGTCACTCAGATGAAACAGTTGGGCGGTATGCGTGGTCTCATGGCCAAACCAAACGGCGATATCATCGAGACACCGATCATTTCGAACTTTAAAGAAGGTCTGACCGTTCTTGAGTATTTCAACTCAACCCACGGTGCGCGGAAGGGTCTGTCAGATACGGCTCTGAAAACGGCCAACTCTGGTTACCTGACACGTCGCCTTGTGGATGTTGCGCAGGACTGCATCGTGCGCCAGCACGACTGCGGCACCGATCGCTCAATCACAGCTCGGGCTGCGATCAATGATGGCGAAGTTATCTCCTCATTGTCAGAGCGGATTCTGGGCCGTATTGCGGCTGAAGATGTGGTCAAACCCGGCACCGATGAGGTCTTATGTGCCAAAGGTGAGATCATCGACGAGCGCAAAGCGGACTTTATCGAAGAAAATGGTGTGATTTCCATGTTGATCCGGTCTCCTTTGACCTGTGAAACGGAAGATGGCATCTGTGCGGCCTGCTATGGTCGTGACTTGGCCCGCGGTACATTGGTGAACCAAGGTGAAGCGGTTGGCATCATCGCGGCGCAATCCATTGGTGAGCCGGGTACACAGCTCACCATGCGGACATTCCACATTGGTGGTGTTGCCCAAGGTGGTGGCCAGCAATCGAGCCAAGAAAGCAGCCAGTCTGGTAAAGTGCATCTCGAGAATGCAGTCTTGCTGAAAAACTCAACCGGCGAGCAGCTCTCCATGACTCGGAACATGGTCGCCAGTATTCTTGACGTGGGCGGTGCAGTGATTGCCAGCTACAAAGTGGCCTATGGCTCGAAAATGTTGGTCAAAGATGGCCAAACAATTGAGCGGGGCGACAAGCTGTTTGAATGGGATCCGTTCACATTGCCGATCATCGCTGAGAAATCAGGTGTGGTGAAATATGTAGATCTGGTATCGGGCATCGCGGTGCGCGACGAAACCGATGACGCCACAGGCATGACCCAAAAAATCGTGACCGATTGGCGCGCAGCCCTGAAAGGCAGCGAGTTGGCACCCAAAATCATCGTCACCGATGAAAAGGGTGAAATGCTGACCCGTGAAGATGGCAATCCAATTGCCTATGCCATGTCCGTGGATGCGATTCTATCTGTTGAAGATGGTCAGGAAATCAAAGCGGGCGATATTCTTGCGCGTATCCCGCGCGAGGGTGGCCGTTCCAAAGACATCACCGGTGGTCTGCCACGGGTTGCGGAATTGTTTGAGGCACGTCGCCCCAAAGATCACGCGATCATCGCAGAAATTGATGGCTATGTGCGCTTTGGCAAAGACTACAAAAACAAGCGCCGCATTGCGATTGAACCGGCTGATGAGACTTTGGCAAAAGTCGAGTACATGGTGCCAAAAGGCAAGCACATCCCCGTCCAAGAAGGTGATTTCATCAAGAAGGGTGATTACATCATGGATGGTAACCCTGCGCCGCATGATATTCTTGCGGTAATGGGTGTTGAAGCCTTGGCCGATTATATGATCGACGAGGTTCAGGACGTGTATCGCCTGCAAGGGGTGAAGATCAACGATAAGCACATTGAAGTGATCGTGCGGCAAATGTTGCAAAAATGGGAAATCACCGACAGCGGCGAGACAACCTTGCTCAAAGGCGAGCATGTCGACAAAGCTGAATTTGATGCGGCCAATGAAAAGGCCCTCTCAAAAGGCACCCGCCCTGCGCAGGGTGAGCCGATTTTGCTGGGGATTACCAAAGCTTCTTTGCAAACACGCTCTTTCATCTCTGCGGCTTCATTCCAAGAAACCACGCGGGTTCTGACAGAGGCCTCCGTACAAGGCAAACGGGACAAGCTTATTGGTCTTAAAGAGAATGTCATCGTTGGGCGCTTGATCCCAGCGGGCACAGGTGGTGCGACGCAGAAAATGCGTCGTGTGGCTGCGGATCGCGACAATGTTGTGATCGAAGCGCGGCGTGCGGAAGCGGAAGAGGCTATTGCCTTAGCCGCACCGGCCGCCATTGCCGATACGCCTGATGAAATGTTCGAAAGCCTATTGGTCGATACGGTTGAGAATAACGACGAATAAGACAGGTACACTTTGTGATTTAGGGCCGTTCTTCTGAGCGGCCCTTTTCTTTTGCAGTTGCACTTTTTGTCGAAATAAAGCCCGGTAGGTCTAAGACGACATTCACTTTCACAGCGAAGGCAGATTGATGACTGACAATATCCGTGGAGCGCTCTTTATGGTTTGCTCAATGATTTGTTTTGCTGTGAATGACGCGGTGATCAAATCTTTGGGCGGGGTGCTGCCAATCTTCCAAACGCTTGCGGTGCGCGGTGGGATGGTGGTGATCCTTCTGGCAGTTTTGGTGATGCGCTCCGGTTGCCGGGTGCAGCATCTTCGCCGCCGCGATCAGATGATCCTATTGCTGCGCGTCTTGGCCGAAATTGGCGCCGCATTTTTTATTGTTACGGCTCTGTTCAATATGGAATTGGCAAATATGACGGCCATCTTGCAGATCTTGCCGCTCACCATCCCCTTGGCTGCCTTCATGTTCCTCGGCGAACCTATGGGTTGGCGCCGATTGGTGGCGATTCTCATCGGCTTTGTTGGGATGTTGCTGATTGTGAAACCGGGAAGTGATGGGTTCAATATATATTCGTTATTTTGTTTGGCAGCGGTGATCTGTGTCACCATCCGTGATCTGACGGCCCGCAGTTTAGGGGCCAAGCTCTCCTCACAGGAAATGTCGCTCTTTGCCGCCGTTGGTGTGTTCTGTGCAGCGGCTGTGGCTGCGATGTTTGAGCCCTGGGTGGCGATTTCTCTGACATCTTGGGCGGCCCTATGCGGCTCTTCATTTGCAATTCTGTTGGGATATCTGGTCAGTGTTTACGCCATTCGCACAGGGGATGTCAGCTTCACCGCACAGTTTCGCTATATTGGCCTCATTGCGGCATTAATATTGGGCTATGTATTTTTTGGTGAATGGCCAGATCGTTTGGCTTTGTTGGGGGCTGCGATTATTGTTGGCATGGGCGCTTTTACACTCTATCGCCAGAGAATAGGTCGGAAGGCGGAACCCGCTTAACCTAGGCCATACTCTTTTGGCTGTGCCAAAGTGCGGATATTCTGCACTTCCGGACTTGACGTTGAAATTGCGCTGGCATACCCCTCTGACACGGCGCGGGTATGGTGAAATGGTATCATAAGAGCCTTCCAAGCTTAAGGTGCGGGTTCGATTCCCGCTACCCGCTCCAAAATCACTTATTTTTTCTGTTATGAATACAGCCCCATAGTGGGAGTCATGTTCTTTCGTGATGTGCTCTAGGGTGCGGACTCAAGAGTCACATCAAAATCGCATAGAAATTCAACAGCACCGGCGGGCGTTTGCGGCCCGAGGGTCAACTGTACAGGAAAGGTGAGGTCAAGCCTGACCTTTTCTTGTGGTGCCAAAGACAGCGGTGCCTCCACCTGCGGGTCCGCGGCATCAGCTGCCAAGTCGAGGCCTGCGCCATTGACCGCCTGATAGTCTGCGATGGGGCACAGCGGGCTCGGCTTAATGCGCAGCTGCACCTGCGCATTTTGGTGGCGCTGGCTGAGGTTTTCACAGTCTAACTTCACCAGCCCATCGCTGGCGAAATATTGGCCCGCAGAAGCGGAGACAGAGCCGAAATTCACACTTGCGGAAGCAACGGCGCAAAACAGCTCACCGGCCATAGAGGGGCTTGCCGACATGCATATCAAAAGGCCGGCCAGGCGTAGGGGCGCGGCCCCATTACGAGCAGGTGAACGGACCGAGCGTGGGTTGCAGGTCATCGGTTGGCGGAAATTCAATAGCTGTTTCACAGGATTCTTCTCCCATTGTGACTTTCAAAGTGGTGGAGGCGGGTAAATCTTCAAAAAACACTTCCCCAAAATCTATGACATAGGAGGGGTATTCTGCGCCCTCAAATGTGACCTCGCTTCCGGCGGGCAAAACCTTGCCAGAGGCATCTTGCAGTTGCACGATGGCCGAGCGCCGCAGGCGGGTCGAGAGATTGATAAAGGAGGCGCCAAAGGGATAGGGGTAGATCGTAACCATCGTATTTGTGATGTCATATTCAAAAGGAATTTCTTCCGGAGAAATGCTTATTTTATTGGCCTTACCACGCCGCAGGCTCGGTACGATGGCATTGCCATTTTGATCGGTTTTAGTCACTTCCTGACTTTGCAGATAGACAGGGATGTCGGAGGCCTCGCCGGTGGTCACCACTGCAAATTGCTGTCCCAGTTTTGGTGCCGCGAAAAATGTGCCATTCGCGCGGCCCAGCACACCGCGACGGGTATAATATCCAGAAGTGGCAGAGGCGCTGTAGCTGAATCGCAGTTGATGATCGGCGATCCGGCTTGGTTTCTCGAATTTGGCGTCAAAGCGGACCGGACCTGTTTGATCGATGCTGCCGCTGTAGGTCTGCGAAAGCCCCGACTCGTTTTGGCTAAACTTCGAGAAGTTGACATCTAATGTGAGCCCGTTTTCCCCGATTGCCGAGTTGGCGGTCGTGACCTGTTTTGTGCCGAAGGTGCGACTGACCAAAAGAGACAGATCCAGCTTTGCGCTGCGGGCGGCGGCACGGGCTGACAGGGACCATTTTTCATTCAAGGCGCGAGACCATTGGCTTGAGAAAGATGTCGCGACACTGGCGTCCCATTTCTTTTGCACCATGAGCGAGGTCGAGAGCGTATCCTTCTCCGACAGGTTCAGCGCGAGAAATCCGCGGATCGAAGCTTGGAAGTTCGGGGCATCCTCTGGCCCTTGACCGATTTGTCGCCAGGCATGATTTTGGAGGTTCAGTTGCGCGCCCCAGTTGAAGGTTTCTGATCGGGCGGCGGGCGATAGATTGGCTTTGATTTGCAGGCCCATTCCGGTGGCGCTGGCACTGGCGGCGGCTGTGGCGTTGATCATGGTTTTACCGCGCCAGGCATGTTGCGCACCTGCGCCAAGAATCGCGCCCTCTGGCCAGAGGGCCAGAGATCCCGACGCGGTTACCCGGTCGGTGAGACCATAGCGCTGTACGCTCGAGGCATAGAGCCCGCGATAGATGCCGCGGCCACGGGACATTAAGCCCAGTCCGTATTGGAACTCATAGGCACCCTTTTTATAAATGCCGGGCATGTTGAAATAGGGAATGCTCTGCGTGGTTTTTCGGCCAAACTTATCTGTCAGCACAATCGAGACCGTGCCATTGCCATCAATGGAGGGGATGTCCTCGAGGCGAAATTCGCCCCGGTCTACTGAGATGGTTTCTCCTATTTTCGCCTCACCGATATAGAATTCGACATCCCCTGGCAGGCCAGTTGCGCCCTCGAAAGATAGTGTGTTGAAGTGGCTGTGATTGGGTGTGAAGCCAAAGTCGCTGACATAGCTGACCCCGGTGAATCCAACGCCATTGAGGCCCGGCCCTGAAAATCCAGCCTGTTCGCCAAATCGCCAGAGGGCATCCCGTTTGGGCCGGTGGTAGCGGCCTTGGAAGCCAAATAGGTCCAGCTGCATCGTGCCGTCACTACTGGCTTGCATACGGGTGTTGGCTTGCGCCTGGAGTGTTGAGTTCGAATACTCAAACAGGCCGGAGGCATAGATCGCCAAAGCGCCGCTGCCCGAGAGTTGGCTGGTCAGGTCGTAGCGCAGGAGCGTACTGGGGATGGGCTCGGCCATGGCAGGTGGTGCACCCCCGGCGCCGCGCTGCGCGCTGGAGCCGAAAAGCTGGGGTTGAGCGGTGAAATAGGCACGGGTGGCATCGCCGCTGAAGTGAACGGTCAAGCCGCTAATCTGATCCAGAGCGACATAGTCCAGATCAAAAAGGCGTGCCAGTGGCGGGGTGACCGTTAGGCCAAGTTGGGAAAAATCTTCCGGGTTAATATAGGCTTGCCCATTGTGAAATTCAAAAAAGAAGAAGAGAGGAAGTTTTTCCCCGTTCAGGTAAAGGTCGAAAAAATCTGGAATGAGATCGGCGCGATTGGCCAGATCAATCCAATAGGCGCTCAGTTTTTGATCTATTTCGGATCGGGTGACCTGCCCGTCTTCATTGATATCAAGCGGTGCATAGCGGGCATAGGACTTGGGAGTATTGTCCTCGGTAAAAATGGGGGTCGTTTCTGCCCTATTGATATGATCGGGCGCAATGAGCGCGATGCAGAGGTCCGCTAAGCTCAGCAATGAGGCGCGGTTATCCTTAACGCGGCTGTCGAGCAGCTGACCGATATAGTGTAACTGCTGCTCGAAGCTGGCCTTGCCCAGGTCTTCCATGCTCGTGCCCAATCGCCGGGCCAATTCTGGGGTGAATTGGATCAAACCGAAGGTTTCATTCACTGGATTGCGAAACCGATGATCAAAGCTGCCATCGGTTTCAAAGGCGATCACGGCCATTAAGTGCTCTGGAGGTACAAAGAGGGTCTGAGCCAGGGCCGTTATCGCGTCTACCTTAACTTGAGGAATGCCGTTTCGTATGGCGGGGGGGGCGCTGTGGCGCTGGCCTGCACCAGAGGTGCAAGCCAAATCCCACAAGAGATAGAGAGTAGGCGCACATATGTTTTGATACCGCCCACGTTACCCTATTCATGATTGGCCAGCTGATAGGTTTGGTTCAACCCAGTCAGTTTGTAGACCGCCTTGCCTGGCGGCATAACTTCGGGCAGTTTCACTTGCCATTCCCGCCAGGATCCCGCCAAAACATGTGCTAAGCTGTTGTTGACATATACGGGCGTGTTGTCCTGGTTGGGGTTCGGATGCAATCCGACGCTGACCACGGTCGCCCGCTGGTTGCCTGAGTTGGTGGCCCGCAGGGTGGCAGTGTCGCCTTGCCTCGTGACGGTCCAGCTCAGTTTTGGCCCACCGGGGCTTTGCGGAGCGACATAGACCGGCAGGACATGGCGCAATGTTACATCAAGTGTTGATGTGCCCTCCTCGGCTTTCTTCACCTCCGATGGCACTTCCGCGACGATAAGACGGAAGGTCTGTTCTGATGGGGTGCCACGCTTTCCGCGAAAGCCCAGACGTACCTTCTTGGATTTGCCAGGGTGGAGTTTGAAACTTGGTGGGCTGACGATGAATAATCTTGTATCTTCATATTCATCAGCACCATCGACCACGGCCCATTTTAACACTTCGATATTATAAAGCGTGGGTTGGGTTCGCAGGTTGGTGATTTCCACAACCCCGCGGCCAGAGGCTTCCACGTCGACAATAACGGGGACAATTGTAGAATTGGCCTGAAGCGTGGTTGCCAGAAAAACAATGGTAAAAGCGGTATAAAGTATGCGCAAAATGCCAGTCATAGGAGGTCTCCTAAAAGTGTGACCCTATTGGGTCGATAAATGATAGGTATCGCTATACTTAGGGAGTGTTAAATCATTGCTTAAAACGTAGGTAAGATACTAAAATTGTATATGAAAAAATAAAATTAACAGAGGGGCTATTGGCTCGTATCGGTGGAATGAACTGGGCCCTGTGAACGGAGTCTCCAGGGCCCAACTCGAGGGAATTTATCTCATCGTTTGGATTAGTATGTGACGGTTATGCCCAAAGTATCGGAGTAAGTGCCAACGACACCTGCGCTGTTTTCATCTGCCAAAACGCGGCCATAAACCGAGTAATTCACGGTCTCGCTGCTTTCAGCGATAGCGTTGCTGACCAAGGCGCCATTTGCTGGGATGTAGCTATCAACTGCACGGGATTCATCAAAGGCGATGATATACTCCAGATAGTTTTCACTCTCGGCTTCAGCCAAACGCCGGTTGGTATCAACCAAAGAGCTGCCGCCATCAATGGTAATTGTATAGGTTGTGCCGGTTGTGCAGGCGGCGCCGATGCTGCCTTCTGCATCTGTTGCCGAACCTGGTGTAATGGAGCCAAAATTCAGAGCAACAGCAGAGACGGTGCAAGACCCTTGAACGTTACCAGAGACATTCATTGTTCCAGTTGCGCTGCCAGCCTGAGCGACCTGAGCCGATGTCAATGTTGCCAAGAGAAGTGGTGCGGCGAGTTTCATTGCATATGTCATTGTGGTGTCCTTAATTAATGTTTGCTTTAATTGAAGTCTTGGGAGGAAGTTGGGAGACTTCGCTGCATAAGTAAGCTCACAAATCCAAACAAATGGTAAATTTGCCTGCTGTATTTCTCAATTGGGCAACCGGCTAAAATTGTCATTCAAACGTATATAAACTATGCTTTTTGTTGATATTAATAAACAATTTAGAGATCGTTTAGACTTTGAGTTAAACCTGTTAATGATTGGTTTAAACTTTGACGCATTTCTATCGCGCGAAAACGGATTTTTGGGGTGATGGAGTCTAAAAAATTGCGCTTGCCGACCGGTTGGTGAAACTCACGGCCTGTTGGCTGCCGCGGCATATACGACACTCCAATTTTATTGAACGCGCCCTCTTGTTGGTTGCACTGCACCCGGCTACATCGTGTGGACGAATTCAAGGGGCGGGTATGGCACAGACACCAAATTCAGCGGCAGAGGTGAGCGAAGAGCGCGCAGCCTCAAAACAAGTTGGCGTATTAAAAGCTCTGCTCCCCTATTTTTCCCCTTACAAAGTTTGGGTCGTATTGGCATTGGCGGCCCTCACCATAACGGCCAGCGTCTCGTTGATCCTGCCGGTCGCGGCCCGCAGGGTGATTGACGGATTTTCCGTTGGGGATGTCTCTTTGCTCAATCAATATTTTTTGGGCGCGATTGCGGTGGCTGCGGTCTTCGCTCTGGGCACGGGCCTGCGCTATTATGTGGTGACACGTCTTGGCGAGCGCGTGGTTGCTGATTTACGCAAGGCCATCTTTGTCCGCATGATTGGCATGTCACCGGCCTATTTCGAGAAATTGATGACGGGTGAAGTTCTTAGCCGCATCACAACCGACACGACATTGATCTTATCGGTCATTGGGTCTTCGGCCAGCTGGATGCTGCGCAATATGCTGATGATGTCTGGTGGATTGATCATGATGCTCTGGACCTCGCCAAAGCTGACCGGTTTGGTTCTGTTGATCGTGCCTTTAATCTTGGGTCCAATATTGGCATTGGGACGCAAATTGCGTGGCCTGTCGCGACAAAACCAAGACTGGATCGCGGCCTCTTCCGGCAAGGCGTCGGAATCGCTTTTGTCGGCGCAAACCGTACAAGCCTTTACCCATGAGGCGCGCAGCTCAGCAGAGTTTTCAGATGTCACCGAAAAAGCCTATGGCAGCGCCCGTGCAAGGATCAAAGTGCGTGCGCTGATTACGATGATTATCATCTTTGTGGCATTTAGCGGTGTGATGGGGGTGTTGTGGATTGGTGCCATTGATGTGCGCAGCGGCGCCACAACCGCGGGGCAATTGGTGCAATTTGTCATCTACGCCGCAATTGTTGCCAGCTCTACCGCGGCTTTGTCAGAGCTTTGGTCCGAGCTACAGCGGGCGGCTGGTGCAACTGAACGCTTGGTTGAGTTACTAAAGGCTGAGGATTCGATTGCCGATCCAATAGACCCGACACCCGCGAAAACTGGGGCTATCGTCTTTGAAGATGTTCAGTTTGCTTTTCCAAGCCGGCCAGATTCGCCGGCGCTGAATGTGGTGAATTTCACCATCAATCCCGGTGAGACGGTGGCTTTGGTCGGACCTTCTGGGGCTGGCAAGTCTACGATTATTCAACTGGTGCAGCGATTTTTTGACCCGCAGGCCGGCCGCATCACCCTGGGCGGTGTGCCTTTATCTGAGATGCGGCGCAGTGACTTTCGCCAATTCATGGCGCTTGTTCCGCAAGATCCGGTTATTTTTGCCAGTTCCGCCTATGACAATATTTTATTTGGTCGCCCGAGTGCCAGCCGCGATGAGGTGATTGCGGCAGCTCAGGCGGCGGCGGCACATGATTTTATCAGCGCTCTGCCGGATGGCTATGACAGCTATGTCGGCGAGCGTGGTGTGATGCTGTCGGGCGGGCAAAAGCAACGGATTGCCATTGCCCGTGCAATCTTGCGCGATGCCCCGGTGCTGCTGTTGGATGAGGCGACCTCAGCCCTGGACGGTGAGAGCGAAGCGCTCGTACAAAAAGCATTTGAAGAGCTGTCAAAAGATCGCACCACCTTGGTGGTGGCGCATCGCTTGGCGACGGTTAAAAACGCAGATCGTATTTTGGTGATGGATCAGGGTCAAATTATTGCGCAGGGCACGCATGCCAGTTTGGTCGCAGAAGGCGGTCTCTATGCGCGCTTGGCCAAACTCCAGTTTTCTGAAACCGAAGGCGTATAGCGGTTATCTGTGGTGATCTGCGCAAATTCCTTGCGCAATTTATGAATATTTCGCATCCTGTCTCATAGCAACGCGGATTGGCGCGTGTGAGTTTTGGGAGATGCTTATGGGATTTGCAACTAAAGCTGATCGGGACGCAGTTGAAAACGAAATGCCCTGGGCAGAGCGTGATGTTCCTAAAACGATGTATGAGTTCATCGACCGGGTGGCTGAGCGTCATGGCGCGCGCCCTGGCGTGAGTTTTCAGATCACCTCAGGTCCGACGGACAAGGCCGAAACCCTGAGTTGGCAAGAGTTCCGTGATAAGTCGGTTCAGGCCGCCAATCTATTCCGCCGCTTGGGTGTTGGGGAAAATGATGTCGTGGCGTATCTTTTGCCGATTTGCAGCGAGGCGGCTTTGACCCTCGTGGGGGGAAGCATTGCGGGGATTGCCAATCCAATTAACCCTTTGCTGGAACCTGACCAAA